>Ga0209215_1000144_pt1 | contig 16325 bp, 14 predicted proteins | sample TexAe_OM2H0_M2_FD_187938 | JGI IMG/M metagenome (GOLD analysis project Ga0209215, IMG submission 187938) | Forest soil microbial communities from Davy Crockett National Forest, Groveton, Texas, USA - Texas A ecozone_OM2H0_M2 (SPAdes) (version 2) | ecosystem: Environmental > Terrestrial > Soil >...
TCCTCTGTGCCTCTGTGGTTAAGGAATTGTTCGAACAAACAACCACAGAGGCACAGAGGACACAGAGACTGCACAGAGAAATCAGACTTTTCGTGCAAAAGCTCCTTCAACCTTTAACGCGCAATGCGGAACGGAATTGGGTCACCCAGCGCTACCGCAGGCGGTTCTATTCGTCTTATACTAATGGGCCTTAAGTCTTGGAAGCTGGAGAGTTAACGATTGAGTGAGCACCCCGCCGATAGCGTAACTCGTCTACTGATCGAGCTCTCCAAGGGCGATCGGGGGGCGGTTGATCTTTTACTACCCGTCATCTACGATGAACTCCGTAAGCTGGCGGCGAATTACCTGCGGCGTGAACGACCGGATCACACGCTGCAACCGACTGCGCTGGTTCATGAGGCATATCTCCGACTCATCGATCAGTCGCGGGTCAACTGGCAGAACCGCGCTCATTTTTTCGGTGTTGCTGCACAGATAATGCGTCGCCTGCTTGTAGATCATGCGCGTAAGCACAATGCGGAAAAACGTGGCCAGGATTTTCAGAAACTCTCTCTCGATGAAAACATCGATCGGGCGGTTGAACGAAGCGCGGAACTGATTGCGCTGGATGACGCACTCAAGACCCTGGCAGCGTTCGATCGACAGAAAGCGCGCATGGTCGAGTTGCGGTACTTCGGCGGCCTCTCCATTGAAGAGACAGCAGACGTTCTGGGCGTCACTCCCACAACAATCAAACGTCACTGGCGATTTGCCAAAGCCTGGCTTTATGGAGAAATGCAAAGGAATAATTGACGCACGTAGTAAGTCCAATCTGAACAAATAGTCATTTGATTGCCAATTGCTGATTGCCAATTGCCGATTTGATTTCAATTGGCAATTGGCAATCGACAATCGGCAACTTCGCAAAAGCTGCACAGAAGTAAAAAGCTGGATGACCCCTGAACGCTGGCGACAAGTTGAAGAAATCTTTCAGGCGGCCCTCGATCTTTCACCAGACGATCGAAAGCGCTACGTGTCAGACGTGTGTAAAGAGGACACGGAACTCAAGCGCGACGTCGAATCGCTGCTTTCACAATACGACAGCGCCGGCGAACTGCTCGACGAACCCGTCTACGGCAACACTGAACTGAGCGTCCTCGAGTCGTTTGTGGAAGAGGAGGATCCGATGATCGGGCGCCGTCTCGGCTCTTACCGGATCGAAAAAGAGATTGGACGCGGCGGCATGGGCGCTGTCTACGAAGCGTCCCGCGCCGATAACGAGTTCAACAAGCGCGCCGCCATCAAACTGGTCAAACGTGGGATGGATACTGACTTCATCCTGCGCCGCTTTCGGAAAGAGCGACAGATCCTCGCCGCCCTGGACCATCCACACATCGCCGGGCTTCTCGACGGCGGCACGACGGAAGACGGACTGCCCTACTTCGTCATGGAATTTATCGAAGGGCAGCCACTCTACAATTACTGCGACAGCAACAATCTCAACGTCGCGGAACGCCTGAAACTCTTCCGCTCAATCTGTGATGCCGTTCACTACGCGCACCAGAAACAGGTAGTCCACCGCGACATCAAGCCATCAAACGTTCTCGTAACTTCCGCGGGCACCCCGAAACTACTCGACTTCGGCATCGCGAAGTTGCTCAATCCGCAACTCGCAGGCGATATCACACACGATCCAACGGCTACCGCGATGCGTTTGATGACGCCCGAGTATGCGTCGCCGGAACAAGTGCAGGGCGCGCCGACAACACCGACGACTGACGTCTATTCACTCGGCGTATTGCTTTACGAACTATTGACCGGACACAGACCATATCGCCTGGTCAACCGCGCACCACACGAGATCGCGCGTGTGATCTGTGAAGAAGCACCGGCGCCGCCCAGCATCATCATCACTCGCGCTGAAGATCTGTTACCGAGTTTCTCTTCGGGCGACGAAGCCACGACGCTACAACGTCTTTACATGTCTCGCGGTGGCACGCTCGAATCACTGCGCCGTGCTCTTTCCGGCGATCTTGACAACATCGTGATGCAGGCGTTGCGCAAGGAGCCGGAGTGGCGTTATCAAACCGCCGCCGATCTGCGCGACGACATCACACGCTATCTCGAAGGTCGCCCGATCTCCGATCTGCCTGATCCGCCGCACGCCAGCGTCGTGCAGCGGCCAGATTCAAACCAGGAAAACTCGCTGGCTGTCTTGCCGATGAAAATCCTGGACATCAACCAGCCTGATACAAGTCCGGACTATCTCGGCACTGGTTTGGCTGATGCGCTCATCACGCGACTCAGCGCAATCCGCAGTTTTGCAGTTAGACCAACCAGCAGTGTGCTCCGTTACGGAGCTGACGCCGATCCACTGCGCGCCGGACGTGAGCTGGGTGTTGCGTTTGTGCTGGACGGCAGAATCAGGCGCACAGCGGAACGCATTCGCGTCACGATTCAGTTACTCAACGTGCGCGACGAGACCACTGCGTGGGCGGGACAGTTTGACGAACGATTCACGGACGTCCTTAATCTTGAAGACGTCATCTCGTCGCACGTCGCCGAAGCGATCGTTCCTCACCTCACGGTTGACGAGAGACTGCGTCTCGCCAAAAGAGGCACCGACAACCCACAGGCACATGAAGCGTATCTGCGCGGACGTTTTTACTGGAACACGTTTACTGAAGACGGGTTTGCCAAAGCGATTGTCTGTTATCAGCAGGCGATCGCGCTCGATCCCAGGTACGCGCTCGCGTATGCAGGTGTCGCGAACTATCACAACTGGCTCGGTGTTTTCAGTGTGATGCCGTTTGCTGAGTGTTCCGCGGCAGCTTACGAAGCGGCGTCAACAGCAGTTGAACTCGATCCAACTCTTGCTGAGGGCCACGTTGCCCTGGGTCAGGCCATTCTTTGCCGCGACTTCGCGTGGGGAAGCGCCGAGCATCATCTGGTTCGTGCGATTGAACTCGATCCAAACTATGCATCCGCGCGCGTCTGGTATGCGCTGCAACTCGCGATGGAAGGTCGATTCAGCGAGTCGCTGCGTGAGGCGCATACGGGCAGAGACCTGGATCCGATGGCGGTTATCTCGCGTTTCGCAGTGCTCTGGTGTTCCTATCACGCACGGCGATTCGAAGAGGCACATCGTTTCGCAAGCGCCGCACTCGAGAACGACCCGCGAAACCTGATGATGCTTTACGGGATCAGCTTTGTGCTGAGTGGTCTCGGACGGCATGCCGAGGCGATCGAAGCCGCGGAACAGTGTGTACAGTTGATGGGCAAAGCTTCGCACACGCTCGGAAGACTTGCCGGCGCCCATGCTGCCGCCGGAGATATCGACACGTCCCAGGCTGTACTCGACGATATGCACAAGCTTGCCGAGCGTCGTTACGTTTCTCCGTATCATCTTGCGCTCGTCACCTGTCAGCTCGACCGTCCCGAAGAGGCACTTGACCTGCTCGATAAAGCGTATGAAACCGGGGACGCAAAGGTTTTGTGGATGGGCGTGGATCCGGAACTGGATCACCTGCACGGGCATCCGCGTTTTAACGATCTGCTGCGAAAGTTGGACCACCGTCTCGCTGCGCTTCCCGCGATTGCAGGCCAGTTGCGCGCAGACCAGGAATCGATTGCGGTGCTGCCATTCCGTGTCCTTGGTCCACCAGGAGAAAACACAGGCGACGAGTATCTCGGTATTGGTTTGACTGATGCACTGATTACACGTCTCAGTAACGTACGACGTCTGGTGGTGCGTCCGACCAGCAGTGTGTTGCGTTATCAGGGCGCAGTGATTGAACCACTGCTCGCGGGCCGTGATCTCGGTATTGATTATGTTATCGACGGCAGTCTCAGACGCGTCGGCAATCGAATTCGAGTGACCGCGCAACTGCTGAGCGTGAGTGAAGGCGTCACGCGCTGGGCAGAACAATTCGACGAAGATTCCACAGACGTTCTTCAGATCGAAGATTCGATTTCGGAAAAAGTCGCGGCGGCGTTACTGCCCCAACTCACTGGTGACGAGAAACGCCAGTTATCAAAACGTGGCACCGATATCTCCGAAGCGTTTGAGGCTTATCTGCGCGGGCGCTATTACTGGAGTTCCTACACTGAAGTCGGTCTTGCCAAAGCTCTCGAATGCTATCAGAAAGCGATCAAGCTGGATCCGGACTACGCGCTCGCCTATACGGGAATCGCTGATTACTACAACTGGCTGGGCGTCTTCGGCATTCGACCGTTCCACGAGACTTCAGCAGCCGCAAAACAAAATGCCGCCAAAGCTGTCGAACTTGATTCAACTTCCGCCGAAGCTTACAGCGCTCTCGGCTTTGCAACCGTCTGTCACGACTTCGACTGGGCCGTAGCGGAAGGCCAACACCGCCGTTCCATCGAGATCAATCCAAATTACGCAACGGGCCATCACTGGTACGCTTTCCATCTCATGATGGAAGGACGTTTCAATGAAGGCGTTGAGCAAATGCTGCTCACGCGCGAACTCGATCCGCTTTCGCCAAGTGTGCTTCAGGCTCTCGGTTGGTGTTACTACCACGCGCGCCGATTTGACGAATCGATCGCGACATACAGAAACATGCTCGACGCAGTGCCCGAGTTTCCGTACGGCCTTGTAACGCTGTCGTGGATTCTCAGACACACGGGCGATGTTGATGAAGCAGTGCAAGCCGCAGAGAAAGCTCTGGAATTGTCTGGCGGCGGCACGTTCTACGTTGCAGCTCTGGGCCAGGCCTACGCCGCCGCAGGAAAACAATCGGACGCGCGGGCGGTGTTGGAACGTTTGACCCAACTCTCAGTGCACGGCTACGTTTCACCTTATCACCTGTCACTGCTTCATCTGCACCTCGGTGAACGCCAACGCGCACTTGAACTAGTTCTGGATGCTTATGCAATCAAAGATGCATGGGTCGTGTGGTTAGGCGTTGAGCCACAATTTGATCCATTACGCGGCGAGCCGGCGTTTGAGAGCATTCTCCGTGCTCTACGTCATCCTGCATTGCATCGCAAATCAGCGAAAGTGGCGATGGCTGCCGGCTCATCCCGAAAAAAGCGGTCCGCCGAGCGGATTGCTCCAATCACGAGACAAATATTAATACCGACTCCCGAAACTCAAGCGGGCGAGAACGAAGAAGCCCGACAGCTTTATACTGCCGGCCGCTACTACTCGACGCGCCGAACCGCGGAAGGATTACGACAGGCAATTGAGCGTCTGGAACGTGCCGTCGAACTCGATCCGGAGTTTGCGATTGCGCACTCAGAGCTTGCGGACTGCTACGCACTGTTGAACTGGTATGTCGAGCCGCCACCTGCGGAGGCGTGGGAACGCGCAAAAGAATCGGCTCTGCGCGCCGTTGAAGCTGATCCAACTCTGCCTGAATCGCATGCGTCGCTCGGCTTTGTCAAACTTCACTACGATCGCGATTGGGTCGATGCCGAGCGCGAATTGCGAAAAGCGATTCAGCTGAAACCGAGCAATCAGGTGGCCCATCGCTGGTATGCGTATAGTTTGTCGGCCATGGGACGGCACGATGAGGCTTACGCCGAAATCGAACGCGCGCGCCAAATCTCGCCGCAGTCGGCTGTCATCGCGACGGCCGTCGCAAACGTCCTGTTCCTCGCCAGTAAGTTTGACGAGGCAGTGGCCCAGTGCAAGAAATCGCTTGAGCTGGATCCGGGTGCAGTGGCCGCACACACGATCCTTCGTTGGGCCTACGAGCTCAAGGGAATGCACAACGAAGCAATGGCTGCTTTCGAACAAGAGCGCAGCTTCGCGGGCGATACACCAACGACTCATGCCAAACGCGCCCACGTGCTGGCCGCGATTGGTAAATGCGAAGAAGCCCAAACGATTCTGAACGAGATCATTGCGAAGCGGAATCAGAATTGGGTGACGGCCTACGAAATTGCAATCATCTACACGTGGCTGGGCGACTTCGACAACGCATTTCGCTGGCTGGCCCAGGCTGAACGCGAACACGCCGTCGGCTTCACGTTCGTGCGAGTCGATCCGCACCTGGCTAAACTTCGTACTGATCCACGTTTCGCTGATTTAATGAGAGAGACCGAAAAGACCATTCCTTGATCAGTTTTATTCTGTGTAATCTGTGGACATGATTCGAGAAAAACTAGACGCATGGGTTCGTGAAGTTGTCGCATGGCACTTTGATCCGGAAACCGGTTGTCCTTTCTGGCTTGATTACGCAAAGAATCTCTCGTGGAATCCACGCGATGAGATCGAGACTTATGACGATCTCGCGCGCTTTGGTTTCTTTCAGGATGAATGGTTGCGTGGTGGTCCGGTTCGCCGCTGGGTACCGAAAGGTCTTGCCGATCGCCCTGTCTATACATTCGAAACAGGCGGCAGTACTGGTGTGCCGAAATCGCGCATCAACATCGACGACTTTCGCATCGATTACGAAGCGTTTAGCGACACCTTGCCGGAAGAATTCTTTCCGCGCGGCGCCGACTGGCTGTCACTTGGACCAACAGGCCCGCGTCGCTTGCGTCTCGCGGTCGAACACCTGGCCCAGCATCGCGGCGGCATCTGCTTCATGGTGGACCTCGATCCACGCTGGGTCATAAAACTGATCAAGATGGGCCAGCCGAAGATGGCTGAACAATACAAGCAGCACGTCGTCGATCAGGGTCTCATCCTTCTGAAAGCCCACGACAACATTCGTTGTCTCTTTACTACACCTAAACTGCTTGAGGCACTTTGCGAAAAAGTGTCGCTCAAGAAGATGGGAATTACCGGTGTATTTTGTGGTGGGACTGAAATGACGCCGCAGTTTCATCGCTTCGCGGTTGAGGAGTTACTCGAAGGCGCTTACTTCGCACCCACATACGGCAACACACTGATGGGTCTTGCGGTCCATAAGCCACGCCAGCCGGAGGACAACTACGCGATTATTTATTATCCGCCGGTGCCGCGCGCGATGGTGGAAGTTGTCGATCCCGATCAGCCGGACAGAATTGTTGAATATGGTGAGACTGGACGCGTGCGTTTGACGACACTGACGAAAGAGTTCTTCATGCCGCGCTTTTTGGAACGTGACGAGGCTGAGCGCGAACCCCCATGTGATCTCTATCCGTGGGATGGCGTCCGCAACGTCCGTCCGTTTTCACGTTTTCAATCGAGCGTGGTCGAGGGCGTTTATTAAGACCATCCACCGATTACACAGATTGCTTAAAATATGCTGAGTATTCCGATCCTTCGACACGGCAATCCATACGTGAGCATCGATGTTGCTCGCACGCCACACCATCAAACCCGTGAGCCCTTCGTCGATGTAAGCCAGGCCAACGCGGGATTGATCCGCCGCGATTTGGGCCGTCAGGAAATCTCCACTGCCAGCCTGCAACGCTTTTCAACCCGAGAACTCGTCGCGATCTGCTCGCGCGCTGCGGATTATTTCACTAACGACTCATTGCCGCTCGGCGACTCATCTCAAACCGCTGAAGACTACGTGCACCAGGTCTCCGCGACAACCGGTCTCCCGTACGTTCTCGCACGTCGCAACATGCTCAAAATCAAAAGCATGCTCGCAAACATGGAAAGCGTGCTCAACGGCCTGACTCGCAATCTTGACTGGGACCTGCTCGACCGAGGCTTCGGCGAGTTTGAAGGACATGCGCTCAGTTTCTTTCCACGCACACAATCACTCGGCGCGGTTCTGCCCAACAATTCTCCGGGCGTGCATTCACTCTGGATACCCGCGTTTCCGCTGCGTATTCCGCTGGTGCTCAAACCGGGCAGTGCCGAACCCTGGACACCTTATCGAATTATTCAATCTTTAATTAAGGCCGGGGCGCCGCGTGAGGCTTTCAGTTTTTATCCAACCGATCACGGCGGCGCATCAGAGATCCTGCGGAGTTGCGGTCGTTCCCTGCTCTTTGGCGATTCTTCGACGACCGGAGCATGGGCCAACGATCCACGCGTGGAGATTCATGGTCCAGGCTACAGCAAAATCATCATTGGTGAGGATTGTGCTGACGACTGGGAGCAATACCTCGACGTGATGGTCGCATCGATTGCTGATAATGGTGGTCGCTCGTGTGTCAATGCTTCCGCCGTCTGGGCGCCCGCGCACATCGAAGAAATCGCTGAAGCGCTCGCAAAGAGATTGGCCCAGATCGTTCCACGAGCTGCCGACGATGAAAATGCACAACTTGCGCCGTTTGTCGATCCGCAGGTCGCATCGCGCATCAACGCGATGATCGACCGAGGCTTAACGGAACCAGGCGCTCGTGACGTAACCGCTGCCCACCGCGATACCGGACGGCTCGTCAACTGGAACAACTGTTCCTATCTCTTGCCAACTATCATCCTGTCAGAGTCTGAACATCCCCTCGCTATGAAAGAATTTCTTTTTCCGTTCGCGAGTGTTGTGGGAGTTGAGCAGGATCAGATTCCGGCGCGTCTTGGTCCAACGCTCGTTGTGACCGCCATCACCAAAGATCCGAAACTGATCCAGACGCTCGTCGCCCTACCACGTATCGATCGTCTCAACATCGGCGCCCTTCCGACTAACCAGGTCAGTTGGGATCAACCGCACGAAGGCAATCTCTTCGAACATCTTTACGCGCGCCGCGCCTTCCAACATGCAGTGGCCGTCTGAGGACTTGCGTTGAGAATCCTTTATCTCACAGGCGGGGCCGGCCGGATGTACTGCGGCAGTTGCCTGCGCGACAACGCGATGGCCACTGAGCTGATGGCGCGCGGTCACGACGTGATGTTGCTACCGGTCTACACACCGACCTTCACAGATGAACCAAACGTCAGCCGCGATCACGTAGTACTTGGCGGCATCAGCGCCTATCTCGAACAATACGTGCCGGTGTTTCGCAAAACGCCACGCTGGCTCGATCGTCTGTGGGATTCGAAGACGGTTTTGAGTCTTGCATCACGACGGTCGATTTCGACAAATCCGAAGATGCTCGGCGAAATGACTGTGTCCGTTTTGAAAGGTCATGAGGGATTTCAGCGCAAGGAGATCGACAAGTTTGTTGACTGGGCGAAAGATCAGGCGCCGCCCGACGTCATCAATCTTCCTTACACGCTATTGCTGGCCCTGGCCAGGCCGATCAAGGAGGCATTGAAAGCGCCAATCCTCTGCACACTCCAGGGCGAAGATCTCTTCCTCGACAACCTTCAGGAACCTTACCGCACTGAATCGCTGAATCTGATCCGCGATTACCTGCCTTACGTAGATCTGTTCTTATCCGTATCTGACTACTACGCTGATTTCATGCCGGGCTACCTCGGCATTCCGCGTGAGAAGATTCGCGTTGTACCGCTCGGAATAAATCCAAACGGCTTTGAAATGCGGGACTCGAATCGGAGTGGACCATTTACCATCGGCTTTCTTGGTCGCATCGCGCCCGAAAAGGGATTGCATGTACTGGCTGAAGCGTATCGCCTCATGCGGAAGTCAGGTGAGTTGCCCGCAGGTCGACTGGAAGCAGCGGGCTACATGGCCGCTGATTGCAAACCCTACCTCGAAAAGATCCAGAAAGATTTAAAGGAAGCCGGGCTAGGCCAGGAGTTTCGCTATCACGGGATTATCGATCGCGCGGAGAAGATCGCGTTCCTTCGTGGACTCGATGTGATGTCGCTGCCCGCAACTTACGACGAACCAAAAGGTGTTTCATTGCTGGAATCGATGGCGTGTGGTGTTCCGGTGGTCCAACCAGACCGCGGCGCGTTCACTGAGATTGTAGAAATCACTGGCGGTGGGCTGCTGTCGAAACCTGACGATCCCCAGAGTCTCGCCGAAACCATCCTGAAATTCGCTAAAGACGCGAAGCTCGCTGGTGAGCTGAGCGCAAATGGTTTCAAAGGTGTTCGCGAGCACTACACAGCCGCGCACATGGCTGATAAAGTACTCGCGGCTTATAACGAAGTAATCCGTAATCAATCAGCGTAAATCCGTGTCCCCTGGCGACGATCTAGTCTTTCAACTCGAGAGCGGTTTCGGACTGCTGCGCGTGCTCGCGGTCGAAGGTGAAGGCGCCGAAACGGTCTGGCATCTGCTCGCTTACGACGAATTCTTCCCCGATGTCGAATCGGCCGAACTCGCATTATCAAAAGGAACTCGTTTGCCGGTTCGCAAAGCACACATGGCGCTGACGAACCGCGCCTTCGAACGCACGCCCACCGCGAAGCTCGGCAATCGCCCTGTCACCGACGACGAGTTGATTGCCTACAACGCCTGGCTCAACAGCGATCGCGAAGTCTCCGATCGCTCAGCCCTGTTAATGCTCGGAATCCGATGAACAAGCTTTGTCTCTTTCGTCCGTTGCGCCGTCGCGCCGTTGCGCGAGTAGTCTTTGTTCTGCTTCTTTGTTTTTCGTCTTCTCTCGCCGCCCGGGTCGAACGTCTCATCGACACCTGGCGCCCGACACACTACCTCGTCAACGTCACGCTGAACGATCAACTTTCTGAAATCACCTCAGCCAGTGCTCGTGTTGACGTCCGTATCCTGAAACCAACCCGCGTGATCGATTTCGACTTTGGCGAACTCACCGTCGATCGCGTCACTCTGAGTTCGAAGCCACTCGAGTTCACGCACAAAGACGGCAAGCTTCTCGTCACACTCTCTGAAGTGGCGCAGTCCGGCGCATCATTAACATTGACGATCGACTATCACGGCAAACCAAAAGACGGGTTAATTCTCACAAAAGACAAAGACGGCAACGCCGCCGCCGTCGGCGACAACTGGCCCAATCGCGTTCATCACTGGATACCGGCATTGGACCACCCCTCGGCGAAGGCGACTATAACCTTCAACATCACTGCTCCTGCGAACCAGGAAGTTGTTGCAAACGGCAAGTTAGACCATGTGGAAACAACCGCGACCGGCCAACGCACCTGGACCTACTCAGAAGGCGTTCCGATTCCGCCGTATTGCATGATCATCGCGGTGGGCCAGTTTGCCAAAGTCGAACCAACCGAGCGCGCGGTAACGCCGCTTTCGTATTACGTGCCGCTTTCCGAGCGCGATCTGGCGCTGAAAGGATTCTCGCCAGGCGCTCCGGTGCTGGATTTCTTTACGCGTACTGTCGCCCCATATCCTTATGAGAAGCTCGCGTTGATTGTCGGCGCGACTCGTTTCGGCGGCATGGAAAACTCGAGCGCGATCGTCTTCACCAGCAACATGTTCAGTCGTGCCCCGTCAGCGCTCGGAATGAGTCAGAGATTTGGAATTCCGGGGAACAACGTGAGTTTGATTGCGCACGAGATTGCGCATCAGTGGTTCGGTGATTCGGTTACGGAGTCGACGTGGTCCGATCTGTGGTTGAGTGAGGGTTTCGCGACTTACTTTGCAGGTCTGTTCGTGCAACGCTATGAAGGCGAAGATGCATTTCAGTTGTACATGAAGAATGCTGCCCTGGCGGTGCTTGCGTATGAGAAGAAGAGCAGTGCGCCGATTTTTGATCGCGACACAGAGAGTCTCATGGACCTGCTCAACGCAAACAACTATCAGAAGGGCTCGTGGGTGCTGCACATGCTTCGCTCGAATCTCGGAGACGACGCGTTCTTCCGCGGCATCAAGAGTTATTACGAGTCACACAAGAACTCGACTGCCAGCACGGAGGACTTGCGCGCCGCGCTCGAGAAAGCTTCGGGCAAGAACTTGCGCGCGTTCTTTACGCGTTGGGTGTACGAGAGTGGCCATCCGCAGTATGAGTTAGCATGGTACTGGCTGGGGAAGAAGGAGCTGCGATTAGTTTTGACGCAGCGTCAGGCTGGGAATGCTTTCACTGATCCCGTACCTGTCACCATCTCGACAGCGAAAGGCAAGCGCGACATCGTTTTGAAGCCCATTGGCAAGTTATTGATCGAACGAGTTCCACTGCGTGAAAAGCCCACGGCCGTCGAAGTCGATCCGCGGAATGTGCTGCTGGATGAAACGACTGTGAAGAGTAATTGAGATTCGTTACGTTGCGCCGTTATGTGAGTAAACTCTTTGTGGCACTGACGTCTCGCAAAGGACTATTTGACACGTTCATCTCCCTTCCCTATCATCCAACCCTGTCGGGGCGTGGCTCAGCCTGGTAGAGCGCACGGTTCGGGACCGTGAGGTCGGAGGTTCGAATCCTCTCGCCCCGACCATTAATTTCAAGCATTTACGGCTACCTGCAAAGGTGGCCGTTCTTGTTTTGTGGCAGGATTGTGGCAAACGCGCACTGCTTCCACCGCAGCTCGCTTAGCTCTGTCCGTCGCGTGTGTATAGCGTCGAGTTGTTTGCGGATCAGAATGTCCCATCAGATCTGCAATCGTCGCCTCACTGCAACCCGCTTCCGCAAGCCGAGTCCCGAACGTGTGACGCAAGTCGTGCCAATGCAGGTTTTCAATCCCTGCTAACACACAAGCCGTCCCGAACGCTGTCTTGACGTCGGTGTAGGGCTTGACGGTGTCGGGATTGATGAAGACGTAACCGTTGCCGCGGGCCGTGCTGCGCATCTGCCGCAACGTGCTCCTAACATCTTCGTTCATCGGCACCGAATAGTCTCTACCGGTCTTTGAATTCGGCACGTAGATCAATCCGCGTTGGAAATCTACTTTCTCCCAGGTGAGCTTGAACAGATCACCTCGTCTCATGCCGGTGCCGATCGCAAGCACCACGAGCGGCAACAAATGGCCACGCGGACCTGTTAACACGGATAAGAGTCTCTACTCTTCCTCATCTAACAGGTAACGCACACGCTTGTTGTTCTCAGGGAGCAACGAAACTTCTGCACATGGATTCTTGTCCGTCACTCCGTACCTGATCGCGAGTGAGAAAATCCTGGAGAGTATCTGCAACTCTCGGTTGATAGTTGAGGGCTTTCGAGTCCTTCCCTTCTCGAGCTCCGACTCTCGCCGTTCTTTCTTGTACTTCTCAATCAACAGCGGTGAGATCTGCGCAAACGTCTTGCCCTTGAGACTCTTGCTTTCACAGATCATCGGCAGCTTGTACTTCTCATTGTTTTCGAAAGACCGCTTATTCTCTCGCGCCCAGGGTTTATAGACACCGTCTACAAACTTCTCGAAAGATGTCTCACCAGTCGGTCTACCATATCGACCGTCATAGACCTCCTGGCGAATCTTCGTCTCGGCCTTTTGAGCTTGGATCTTGTTCCGTGCCTCAGGGAGTGCTCCCGATACCGGACGCCGCGGATACAGAACGCGTAGTGCCATCTGTCTCCTCTTTTGTGAACTGTCATTGTCATTGTCCTTTCCCGAGGTGCAGCCACGAGCGCCGGCAATATACAACACGATAAGGACGAATGAGCATCAATTTCATTTGTTCGTGCTTGCTTTGGTCCAAGCCAGAATCTCCTCGAGATCAAAACGAAGGATGTTCGAACCTGGCGGCTTTCGATAAGGAATGCGATTCTGCGCAACCATCTCGTAGATTGTGCGCGGTTTGATCTTCAGTAGTTCGGCAAGTTCAGCAACCTTCAGGAGACGTGACAAGTTAGGTATTTCTACATTCCGCATGAGTCAGCAATCATCAATATCTGTGCCGTGTAAAAAATTTTCTGAATGCCGCTGTTATCGGCTAGTTTGCTAGATGCTTTCTTCGCGGGTGCCGGGAAACATGGCAACGACTTGCCGGGATTCCGGGCACTTTTAACGTGTCAAGCATAGTGTCTTGTTGGCTCGATCAGCAGGCTCTCGCATGCGTCGGCGGCATTATGAGGCCGCGGCAATAGGCACAGAGTTGTGGGCGGGTTCACCCGACTATTCCGCTTTCATTTCGCAGTTTCCTGTGACTGCCTGAGTCGTTCAGCTAAATCATAGGCATAATCTTTTGCGGGTTCTACCTGTAAGAGAAATCGACGCTCCAACTCGTTCACATCGATCCCTGCGTCGCGGAGTTGAGGCAGGACCAACGATTCCCATAAAAGCCTGCGAGTCGCATGAGCTTCAGCAAGAACATCCTGTAAAAGCGCCAAACAGACGTCATCGACACGCAGTGATATGACTGAATGGCGAACGAGGCGCTTCAGTAAAGCTTCAATCGTTTCCAGTCTTACGCCGGCATTATCTGCTTCTTCGTTGAGTGGAGCTGGTTGGCTCTTCCTTCGCCGCGCGTTGAGGGCTTCGCCAACAAGTTTCCGGAGCAGGGCCGACTCGTTCTTTTCGCCGATGTCTTCCATGATTTGATTGATTGCATGGACTTGATCCACCCAGGGACTGAAGCCATAGATTTTTGCTTTTGCCATCACTCTTCTTTTGCTCATGCCGTACTTACTGGCAAGCATCATTCCAAAAAAGACAACTTCCTTAAGGTCTAATTTGCTGACGGCAAACGGGCTTACACTGATTCTTAAAGTTCTTAGAAAATTCCTTAAGAACATTAGACTTTAAAGGTCTATGGACCAATTGTTTGAGTCTGCTCTTGGTCGTCTAAAAAGCTCTCTATCCTGTCCGCTCAATTAAAGTCCACTTTTAAAGTCGCATACCTCGGTCTGATGTTCGCCGTGACGCGCAGTTTCACGAACAATCGGAAAGTATAAACCCGCAATCTGGTCGGTACGAATTTCAGCTTAAGGGCATGAGACACGAGCCGCAGGCGAGTGGAGCCCCATACGCCCACACATTCGCTTAGGTAACTGCGGTAGCGTTATGTTCGGGTCTTTCGGGAGAACGTAAGATATACAAAGTTCAATGTCTTCCGTCTTTTCTCATGACGACGTATATTGTCCAGCATGAGCTTCACGTTTGAATGGGATGAAGAGAAGGCTGCTGAAAATCTCACAAAGCACGGGGTTTCGTTCTCTGAGGCCTCGACAGTTTTTGCTGATCCATTGTCGCGGACAATTCCCGACCCTTTACATTCCGAAGAAGAAGATAGATTTGTTGTCCTCGGCCAATCAGGCTTGCAACACACCTTGGTTGTGGTGCATACCTATCGTGGTGAGGTTATAAGAATCATTAGCGCTAGAACAGCGACTTCATTTGAAAGAAGAGATTATGAGCGAGGAAAAGAATGAGGAAGTAGAAATACTCGATGAGTATGATTTCAGCAACGCGGTCATTGGTAAGTACGCAAAGCAATATGCAGAAGGCACCAATATCGTAGTCCTTGAGCCGGATGTTGCCAAGGTTTTTCCGGATTCCGCCGCTGTCAATCAAGCTTTGCGACAACTTATCGAACAGCGCTCACGTTAATTTCACGCCGCATTGAACAAGCGTTTTCATTCAAAGTTGCGGTGATCTGGTCAGTACGAAAATTTCCGCTTGAGCGCGTGAGACACGAGCCGCAGGCGAGTGCAGCCCCATATGCCACGTTCGCTTAAGTAACTGCAGCACCTCGGAAATCAAAAGAAAAGGAATAGAAGGCGAGGCGTCCTGATAACTCAGAGGATTCTTTAACTGATTATGTTCGACGCGCCGCCAGGCGCGGTTTTGCGAGAACATAATGAAGAGGATTCTTTCCGAAGTTTCGCCGCGAGAGTAGTGAATGTTTAGGAGACTGAAGCTTCGCCGTTAGCACGAACGCGCGGCGAACACTTTGGAAAGAATTGGATTGGACGAAACCGCGGTCGCTGCTATGGCGATTGAATGAATTAAGCCCCTAACGGTAAAGCCGTGGGAAGAGGATGCGGTGATTGTCATTGGCGATGACGAGAGAAAGCGCATGAAGAGTGGTCCTTCAGCGGTCGCAGATCCGGCTGGGGGATGATTAGTTTGCGGGCAAAAGCGCGAAGTTCGGCGCTCGTGCCTGAAGTTAGACACACCCGTCTCGAGGCACGCCGGTTTGCAAATAGGTAGCGGTGAAGCTCTGCGCAAAACCTCTTCTCTTTATGATGAATCGAAGCTCTGAACCGCAACTACGGTGATGCGTTGGCTACCAGCATAGCTAACCAACGGGACCAGCAGCCGAGCGAACTTCATGTAGCCGGTGCGACAAACGCGACAATGATCCAGGGATTCGCCGGTAACGGTTTCATAGAGAGACTTATAGTCGCCGGGAAGCGGCGCTGTATTGGGAACTGCGGCGTCGAGCAATTGGCGACAACGTGCTAGTCGCTCGTGGCGGCGGCGATTGGCCAGCAATCCGAATTGGCGAATGCGTTGAAAGCCGCGCGGCAATACGTGCAACAGGAAGCGACGTATGAACTCGTCGACCTTGAGGGTCATCAGCGATGGTTGCTTAGCGTGACGGTAGTCTCGCCATTTGAAGGTAACGTTGCCATCTTTCAAAGACAGTAACCGGTGGTTTGAGATCGCCACGCGATGTGTATAACGACCGAGGTAAGCCAGCACTTGCTCTGGCCCACCGAACGGAGGCTTGGCATAAACCCACCACTCGCGTGCTCGCAGGTTGGCAAGCAATTGTCGG
>Ga0209215_1000145_pt1 | contig 16278 bp, 16 predicted proteins | sample TexAe_OM2H0_M2_FD_187938 | JGI IMG/M metagenome (GOLD analysis project Ga0209215, IMG submission 187938) | Forest soil microbial communities from Davy Crockett National Forest, Groveton, Texas, USA - Texas A ecozone_OM2H0_M2 (SPAdes) (version 2) | ecosystem: Environmental > Terrestrial > Soil >...
CGTAGAAGTTGCTCGATTGAGCATTCGAACGCTCGTTTCTTCGCTCGGTTCCGTTTCGTCGAAGCACACCTGGTTCAAAGCTTCTCTTTACTCCTGAAAGCAGGAAAGGTAAACACACCAAATGTCTATGAAACTATATGTCGGCAATCTTTCGTTTCAGACTTCGAGCGAAGATTTGCAACAATTGTTCTCGCAAGCGGGAACAGTCGAATCAGTAAACGTTATCGAAGATCGAGAAACAGGTCGTTCGCGCGGCTTCGCATTCGTCGAAATGTCATCGACAGAAGAAGGTAATGCAGCGATTCAACAGTTCAACGGCCATGACGTCGGGGGACGCACACTAAACGTCAACGAGGCCAAGCCTCGCGAAGATCGCGGTGGCAGTCGTGGCGGTTACGGTGGAAGCCGAAATAATGGCGGCGGGCGCTCTCGCTACTAGTTGCGGGACAATTCCGGCGACTCTTTCTTTTTAAGTCAAAGCCTCCGGGTATGAATTATTAGCCCGGAGGCTATTGTTTTGTTATTTACCGATACACCTGAAGTGGTACAAACGATCGTGAAAGGAAGAACTCAATGGAGAAGCCAATATTCACCGTAGGCGACCGAACTGATAAGTTCTGCGCAGTGTGTGATGAGGAACGTGGACACATTGTGACGTCTATAAATAAACGCGGGCAGATTTCACGTGTGAGTTGTTCGAAGTGTGAAACGGTGAGCACATTCCAACTCGCTTCGCGAACGTTGCCGCGTCCGGCGACCAAAACACCTTCGCCTTACGACAGGACCCTGACGTACCGTGCAGGACAATCCATGACGCATGAAATGTTTGGTATCGGAGAAGTAACAAGATTGATAGAGCCGCGAAAGATGGAAGTGCTCTTCCAGGATCGCTTGCGTCGTCTAATTCATGCTCAAGACCATCAATAGACTCTGACAACTCGATTAGGGTGTGGATTGGGTCATATGTGTGATAGCGCGCACATGCGTGATATGCTCTGCCTAACTTGCGGAACCAAGAGCCTTCTTTTGGCGCCAGTGCAAGCGAAGGTGGAGATTAAGCGTGGAAGTTTCTTCGAGATTCCTGCATTCCAGTAAGAATCGGCTGTTGGCCGCTCTGCCACCAGACGAAATCGAACGCCTGCTCCCAACCTTTCAACAGATCTCATTTTCACTTGGCGATGTCGTCTACGAATTCAGCGGACATTTGGATTACGTCTACTTCCCAACTACGGCGATTATCTCTTTGCTTTACACAATGGAAAATGGCGCCTCGGCCGAAATGGGATTGACGGGCAATGATGGTGTAGTGGGAATTGCTCTCTTCATGGGAGGAGGAACCATGCCCAACCGGGCGGTGGTCCAAAGCGCAGGTGAGGCTATTCGCATGAAGGCGAAGGTGCTTCAAGCTGAATTCGCCTTAGGTGGTGAGTTCCAACGCTTGTTGCTGCGCTATACGCAAGCACTGATTACCCAGATATCTCAGACAGCCGTTTGCAACCGTCTCCACTCAGTCGAACAACAACTTTGCCGTTGGCTATTGTTGAGTCACGATCGTTTGGATACGAATGAGTTGGTCATGACTCAGGAATTGATAGCGGACATGTTGGGCGTGCGCCGCGAAGGTGTTACGGTGGCTGCGGGTCACCTTCAGGACATAGGTGCAATCAGTTATGTACGGGGGCGCATACAGATCCTGAACCGCCAGAAATTAGAAGATACCGCATGCGAGTGTTATCGAGTTGTCAAAGACGAGTTGGATCGGTTACTTAAATAACAGGCGACGATTCTCACTGCCATCCGTCAATTGGTAGTATCTGCTCTCAGCGGTGTTATCACAGCGGAGCCATCTTGTCCTTCCATTCGTTTCTTTGAAGTCAGCACCGTACCAATCGCTTCTTTCGCAAGACTGAAGACGGTGCGCCGGTTCTCAAAAAACACTTTGAGCCATGCTCGTCTGGTTGTTTGTGGGAAATAGATCGCGCGGAAGGCAAACCGCGTGATGAGGTGAAAAATCCGCGGCCCAACTGCGGCGTAGCTCATCGCCTGCACTGCCTCCGCATTGCGGGCGGCGTTGTATGAGTGGGCCCACGCGTAGGTAAGCTCGTAGTGAGTTTGCTCGATGGTCATCTTAAGCGGTTCGTGGGCCATCGTGTTTTTCTCAAACTTCAGCCAGTGTTTTGGCCGAACCAGACGGCCGTCTTTTTGTAGCCGCTTATACAGCGGTGTGGAAGGAAACGGTGTGAGTTGGCCGAAAACCGGCAAGCCCGGAGGCCACGTGCGAATCTGTTGCAGTATCCGCTCAGCCACGCCCGGGGTGTCGTTATCCATGCCGATGATGAAGGAAGTGATGGCGTAGATATTTCGCTCAGCAAGTCGTTTGAGCACGCCCGTGTATTCCTCGGGCTTGTTGAATCCCTTCTTAACATCGGCCAGATTAACGGGGTCAATCGACTCCATTCCAATAAAAATGACTTTCCCGCCCGATTCCGCAATCAGATCAACCAGTTCCTGATCGCGTAAGAGGTTGGCGCTAATCTGCGCGATCCAGGGAAGCTGCGCACCGGCAGCGATGATGTCGCGCAACAGCGATTTTGTTCGTTTGATACTGATAGCAAAGTTATCATCAACAAAAAACACTGAGATTACGCCGCCTTCAGCTTTAGCACGTGCCTTCAACGTCAGCAGTTCGTCAATGATGCTTTGATTTGTGCGGAAGCGTATTGAGTCGCCGAAGAATCCGGTGACCGTGCAAAACTCACAACCGTACGGACAGCCTCGTCCTGACTCGAGCGGGACAATGTGCAGCGAGCGCCAATGCGGCCCGACACGCGATAGCAAAGGCCGCACGATACGCGGGAAGAAATTAAATTGATCGAGATTCAGAGTGTCCCAGGGAATCGCCGGATAAGGCTGAAGACTCGGCTTCCGTTCTTTGCCGGTATCGTCAACCGGTTCATAGATATCTTTGAGTGCGCCACGAGCAGCATCTTCAACTATCTGGGGCCACGTTTCATCCGCTTCACCAAGCGCGATGGCGTCCGCGTGACGTGGCCCTCCATCTCGACCGAGCGCCTCGTCAGGAACTTCAGTAACGTGTGGGCCACCCATTACCACCGGCACGCCCGCCAGGCGGATCGCATCGGCGACTCGATAGGCTTTCTCGGCCATTCTTGTCATTGCGCCGATGCCGACGAGATCGATTCCTTCTTTCTCTATAAACCGGACGATCTCCTCATCACTCATCGCACGCGCATTCGCATCAATGAGAATAACTTCATGACCCGGAGGTGTGATCGCCTGAAGCAGAAACATCCAGAGATGTGGCATGAAGTTGCGCGTCACGCCATTGTCTGGATTGTAAAGCAGTATTTTCATCTTCCATCTCCGGTGAAATTAATACCAAGCCTTTTCATCAGCGCAGAATTGCGCAAAGGGGCAAAAGGAGGAGCGGAAGACTCGATCCAAGTGTCAAAGCAGGCTGTTGCTTCGCACTGCACTATACCACAATGTGTGCGCTAACGCACATAAGTCTGTGATGTCCAACTGCGAACGGAGACGTTGGCTTCGGTTGATATGTGTGTTGCCGCACAGACTTCGTACCACTTGAATGCTCTCTTATAACTGTTCATCCGTTTGCGACCTGAGTCATTTCGGTTGGAAGGAATACATGCATACCAGGAATCTACAGGATGTCTTTTTGAATCGCACCACTCATAGCGTTCCAATTGTTAACCGGCTGCTCGCCGGACTTCCGAAAAATGAATACAGGCGTTTATTGCCCAAGCTGAAGACAGTCAATTTGGTCCTGGGGGAGAACTTGTATAACCCTGGTGATGTAATTAAGTACGTCTATTTTCCTAACGACTCGATCATCTCATTGATTTCAAAACTGTCAGAGACATCGTGGCTTGAAGTGGGAATGGTGGGAAATGAGGGTATGGCCGGACTTGCGGTCTTTATGGGGGTCAACTCCTCGTCAATACGCGCTCTTGTGCAGGGCTCAGGAACAGCAATGAGAATGAGTTCAACGGCTATGCGCACGGAAGCGAGCCGGACTGGCAGTTTACATCGCATACTGCATCGTTATTCGCACTCACTCCTGACTCAGGTCTCCCAATCATCTGCATGCAACCGCTTTCATTTGGTTGATGCTCGACTGGCGCGATGGCTATTGATGTCAAATGATCGCCTGGGAGTAATGGAATTCCCGTTGACCCAGGAATTCCTATCCCACATGTTGGGCGTCCGTCGCGAAGGTGTAAGCAAAGCCGCCGGCGCGCTACAGGCGGCCAAGCTAATTCGTTACAGTCGAGGAATGATCACTCTCCTTAATCGCCGGGGCCTGGAAGCGAAATCCTGCCAATGTTACGGGATTATTAAAGCTGAAACGGATGCATACCTGAATTGAGGCCACGAAAGCGCACAAGGTCACAAATAACTTCACAAAATAAGCTTGCCCCTGGTCACTGCTTGTAATCTTTTTGTCACTTCAGCAATTGCACCACCATTTTGACAAGAAGTCTGCTATGTGTGATGTGTAACATAAAGGGTTAGCGCATCAAAAGTTCGTCGGTAAGCAGTTCAGGGAGTTTTTAAGAATGTCAGTTGATCATATTCGCGATGTTGCTCAAAGCCGATTAACCTTCAGAAGAGACAATGCTTTTCATAAAGAGTTAAGGCAAAGAGTTGATAGCTATTTTCGCAGTTCTGATCGCAGTCCACGCGACTGTCCCGCAATGTATTTGAAAACAGCAATTATTCTGGCTGCCTTTATTGGGTTCTATTCATTGCTCGTGTTCGTGGCCGGATCCTGGTGGCAAGCTTTGCCTCTCGCGGTTCTACTTGGCCTCGCAATGGCAGCAATTGGCTTCAATATCGAACACGACGGCAGTCACCATTCCTATTCAAATCACGCCTGGATCAATCGGTTGGCGGCCATGACGATGGATCTAATAGGCGCCAGTTCTTACGTCTGGCACTGGAAACACGTGGTCGTACATCATACTTACGTAAACATTACGGGCCATGATGCCGATATTGATATTGCTTTTTTCGGCCGGTTAACGCCACATCAGAAGAGATTCAAACTTCATCGCTGGCAGCATTTCTATCTGTGGCCGCTCTACGGATTGAATGTCGTCAAGTGGAATCTCTACGATGATTTCCGTGACGTAGTCCTTGGTCGGATCGGCCCCACCCGAATGCCGCGGCCGAAAAGATGGGAACTCGTCGGCTTTGTTGGCGGTAAAGCGCTGTTCCTCACATTGGCCTTTGGACTGCCGCTTTTGATCCATTCCCTCTGGATGGTGCTGTTGTTCTACATTCTGATAACCGGGCTTGCGGGCGTGGTTGTCAGCGTTGTGTTTCAACTTGCGCATTGCGTTGAAGAGGCTGAGTTCCCATTGCCTCAAGAGGACTCCTGCTCGATGGAAAATGCATGGGCAGTCCATCAAGTCGAAACCACTGTGGATTTCGCTCGACGGAGTAGAGTCGAGAGTTGGCTCCTCGGTGGGTTGAATTTTCAGATCGAACATCACCTTTTCCCTCGGGTATGTCACGTCAATTACCCTGCCATCTCAAACCTCGTAGAGCAAACCTGTCGAGATTTTGGGGTGAGATATGGTGAGCACATCTCCTTTCGTGCGGGACTCATGTCCCATTTCCGCTGGTTGCGTCGCATGGGTGCACGAACCGCCGGCGTCCCGCAGTTAGTCGTCGCCCCAGAACATGGACCAACAGAATGATGTCAGGAGCATGGTGTTATGAGAGTTTTGTTAATTAATCCGGAATTCCCGGATACGTATTGGAGTTTTCGACACGCATTGCCATTCGAGGGTAAGCGATGTGCATTTCCGCCACTGGGTTTATTAACTGTTTCTGCGTTACTACCACCTGACTGGGAGCAGCGACTGATCGATCTAAATGTGGAGTCGCTGGACACCGCCGACATTGAGTGGGCCGACATGGTATTCGCCACGGCGATGCTGGTGCAAAAAGATTCGCTCAAGCAAATTGTGAAAGACTGCAAGTCGCGTGGGAAACGCGTAGTGCTTGGTGGTCCATACGTCACCACGACAATCGAAGACCTGCCGGACGCGGATCACATCTTTGTCGGCGAGGCGGAGACGACGCTGCCGCAATTCGTTAAGGACCTGGCAGCGGGAGTTGCAAAACCGCGTTACGAGGCAGTGGAACGTCCACCGCTCGCGGTGACTCCCGTCGCCCACTTTCATCTGGCAAATTTGAAGCGCTATAGCGCAATGAGCGTGCAGTATTCACGCGGTTGTCCGTTCTCCTGCGAGTTCTGCGACATCATAGAAATCTACGGGCGCGTGCCACGAACCAAGAGCATTCAGCAAATGCTGGCTGAGTTTGAAGCCTTGCTGAATCTCAATTGGCGCGGAACCGTATTTGTAGTGGACGATAACTTCATCGGCAACAAAAAGAATGTCAGGCTGCTGCTGCCCGCGCTCGCAGAGTGGCAGAAACGAAATGGTTATCCTTTCTCTCTCCTGACTGAAGCAAGCGTGAATCTGGCAGACGATGAGCCGCTACTCGCCGATATGCGGGAAGCCGGCTTTCGACGCGTATTCCTTGGCATCGAGACTCCGGTAGAAGAGAGTTTGAAAGAAGCTCAGAAGCCACAAAACCGGGGTAACTTGCTCGAATCAGTGAAGAAGATTCAGAGCTATGGTATGGAAGTGATGGCGGGCTTTATCGTTGGCTTCGACAATGATCCCGAAGACATTTTTGAACGACAGATCGACTTCATCAGAAAAAGTGCGATTCCTCTCGCGATGGTCGGTCTGCTAAATGCGCTTCCTGATACTCAGTTATGGAAAAGGCTCGAGCGTGAGGGACGGCTATTGGGAGAAGCTTCCGGAAACAACACGAGCTGTACCTTAAACTTTAAGACTCGCATGGATCCGGCTGTGCTAATTAAGGGCTATCAGTCGATCATGCAGACGATTTACTCACCACGTGAGTATTATCAGCGGGCGCTGGACTCGATGAGACGAACGGCCCAGCCGTTTGTAGAGCCTCAACGCTACAGTGTTGTTAGCGCTGTTACGGCATTCGCGCGTGTAATGCTCAAGCTTGGAGTATTTGACGGTGAACGCAGAGAGTTCTGGCGCTTCTTTACCAAAGCGCTAGTAAAGCATCACGACAAGCTTGCCGAGACGCTGCGATTGGCGGCAATGGGATATCACTTTCGAAAGTTGAACGACGCCTATAGCCAGCAACTAAGCTGATCAACTATGCCGCCACATAGCTTGCAGGAGTACAATTTATGCGTTTATTTGGTACTGGTTTAGTTTGAACCAGTACCGGAAAACAGCGTGCCTTGTATGGTCATATAGAACTGTGATAGCGTGCCTGCCAAGAAAGACATCGTGATTACCTCCCGCCTGTTTTGATCGTTTGGCAACGTTATCTCAACAGTTAAAATTCATCGCCCTGCCTTTCTTTTCTAAAAACCTTCCCCCGGGATTTTTGCAACAAGTTCCAGCTAAATTCCAATGCTGTGGAGGTTAAAAATGAAATCCAATTATTTTAGGTATTCTCTTGGTGTTGCTCTGTTCATCGTTGCGGTAACTTTGATCAGCACCGGCACCACTTGCGCGGCAACGGTCCCGACCGGCTTTACAGATTCATTGGTGGTCAGTGGTCTCACCGACCCCACCGCGATGGCCATAGCTCCCGACGGTCGTATCTTCGTTTGTCAACAAGGTGGCGCATTGCGCGTCATCAAAAATGGCGCGCTCTTGCCGACTCCGTTTCTAACAGTGACTACTACTTCGGCCGGCGAGCGTGGTCTACTGGGGGTCGCATTCGATCCGAATTTTGTTTCCAATCAACTGGTCTATGTCTACTACACCGTCCCTACTCCGGCGCACAATCGTGTCAGCCGCTTCATCGCTAACGGCGACGTCGCGCTCGCCGGCAGTGAAACGATCTTGATGGAACTGCCGAACCTGAGCACTGCCACCAACCACAACGCTGGCGCGATTCACTTTGGACCAGACGGCGATCTTTACATCGCCGTCGGCGATAACGCCAATGGAAACAACGCGCAATCGTTTTCAACCACCTTAGGCAAGATGCTGCGCATCACATCAAGCGGCGCTATTCCTACTGATAATCCTTTCTTCAATCAGACGACTGGAAACAATCGTTCGATCTGGGCGCTCGGTTTACGCAATCCGTTTACGTTTGCGTTTCAACCTGGCACAGGTCGTATGTTCATTAACAATGTCGGTCTGAGTACCTGGGAAGAGATCAACGACGGTATCGCCGGTGCGAATTATGGTTGGCCCATCTGCGAAGGATTTTGCAATCCACCGAATCCGGATTTCACCGATCCGATTTTTATTTACGAAAACACCGGCACCCAGTGTGCGATTACCGGAGGCTCCTTCTACAATCCGCAGATCGTTCAGTTTCCATCAGACTTCGTCGGCAGCTACTTCTTCGCTGATTTTTGTGGTGGATGGATAAGGAGACTTAATCTCACAAATGGAGTTGCGGTTTCCGATTTCGCGACCGGCATTGCAAACCCAGTCGATTTGAAGGTTTCGGATGACGGTTTTCTCTATTATTTGGCGCGGACCTCGGGCTCTGTGGGTCGTATCAGCTTTACGGGCGGCGGAGGCGGCGGCGACAATATTGCGCCAACGGTCGCCATTACCAATCCGGCTAACGGAGCAATGGTTGCACGTAGATCCACGATTACGATTACCGCCACGGCAAGCGATAACGTTGGCGTTACAAGGGTCGAATTTCTAGTGGAAGGTGCTTTGCAGTGCACGGACACGACGGCGCCTTATAGCTGCAATTGGCGCGTGCCAAATACGCCGAACAAGGCTTATCAACTTTCGGCGCGTGCGTTTGATCTCGCGGGCAATTCGGCCACTGCAAGTGTTCAGGTCACGGCAAAATGAGCCACGGATAACACGGAAGTAGACCGATAATCGCGGATCGTTATTAATAAGCTGTGACCCAGCCGCCGTTGGGTACTGGAATCACTGCTTACTTTCGATATCGCGATGGTTGTTGATACCCAAAGAGTGAAGTCGAAAAGTTCGATTCCGTCAGAACTTTTCGCGATGGTATTTAAACACTAGCTCGATAATGTACCAGGTGTGCAGTCATGTTCTTTGGCGTGAACCAGTGCCGAAGGTACTGCTCAGCTGTGTTTTCCCTTCAAATGGCTAAAACTTATCGCGCCTGATTCCTCTACCAGGTCATGACCTGGGATTTGGCTGGGGTGGGGGCGGAAGACTCACCTACAATCTCACTAACCAGATAGCGTTCGATACCGAAGTGAATTTCTTCCTGCCGGACGAAGGACCAGCGTACGCAACGCAGGGCTTATTCGGAATCAAGGCGGGAAAACGCACCAAACATGTGGGAATCTTTGCCAAAGTAAGGCCGGGCTTTCAAACAAACTTTGTCGTCAACGAACGCGAGCAGGCCAGGTTAGCGGTGGACGTGGGTGGCGTTGCCGAATTCTATCCTAACCGTCACGTAGTCCTGCGGTTCGACGCCGGCGACGTAATCATCCCTTTCGGAAATAATGTTGTTGGTCAGGGATTGTTCGCTCAGCGCCTCGGCACCACACACAATTTTCAGTACAGCCTGGGTGTCGGCGTTAGATTCTAAAGAAGCCTTGAGTTTTGACTTCAATCTCCACTTGAGACTTGCTGTTTGCTGTAAGTAACGCAATCTTATTGACTCCGCGCTTCGTTTTGTAATAAGAATACGCACCTCGCTTTTCCATCAAGCCGGCCGGCATGACGCTGATCTCGTGATCTGATTGTTCATTAAGACGCCATAGACTCACGGGGTCTCAAGACGAAGTAATCAGCACTACGCGAAAACATTAAGGAGAAAACAATGGACTCCACCCACGGTGAAACAGAAACCTTTCAATACGAAGACTTGCTGATTTGTTACGAAGGAGTAGAGCAATTATCCATGGGTGGGGGCGGCGGCGGCGGCGGGGGCGGCGGCCCTAAGCCTGGTAAAGGTGGAGGCGGAAGTAAGGGCGGAGGAGGCAAAGGCGGCGGGGGCAAGGGCGGAGGTGGCAAAGGCGGTGGGGGCAAGGGCGGCGACGGCCCGATTACGGCGATCTCCATTAGATCGTAATCGCGACGATTCGATTCTTAACTAAACCGGCGACTGCCCATTGACCTCGAGAACAGCGCATGCAACCTCATCAGGTAAGGTCTTTGTCGGACCTCTTCAATCGACCGCCTTTTTACTTAGCAAGCGCTTTTCATATTCATCCGAGAATTTCTTCGATCTTGCGACGAATTATTCGGGTTCCTCACCGCTATGCGCAGGTTTATTCCACCTCGGTCACGGATGAACAGTTGTCCGCACTGAAACCGAAATTGGGATTTGAGAGCGTGCTCGAGGGGCAAGGCTGTTCGATAGAAAGTCCTTTCGAAGCGGTTTTGATCAGCGTCTACGAAGCTACTGAGCGTCTTTTCAGCCTCCATGTCGACACCGCCACACTTGTTAGTGGTTCATTCCTTGACCTTCAACCCTCTGCCGTTCATCCGGGAGAGTTCATATTGCCACGCACATGGGAGTATGAGCGATGTTCATATCCTTATGTTCGTTACCGTGATACGTTGAAACTGCACTGGCTTCGTTGTTATCAAATTACAAAAGACGAGTTGATTCCGCGCTTAATTCCTGCCAGCCTGGCAGTGACAGGATATTCCTTGCAACACACGGATGAGCGTTTTGTTCCGATCCTCTCCACAGGGTTTGCGGCAGGCACTCGTTTGGCGCAAACGATCTTGCGAGGCATTTATGAAATTGTAGAACGTGATGCATTCATGATCACCTGGCTTAACAGACTTTCGTGTCCACGCCTGCAAGTTCAATCAACATCTGCGCCCGTTCGAGAATCATTGAACCAGCTTTCTGAGGAAGGGTTCGCAGTTGATTTTGTTAACCTTACAATGGAGCTGGGAATCCCCGTTTTCCTCAGCGTTATTGAGCATCGCGTTCCGGAGTTAAAACCAAATGACTGTAAGATCTTCGGACTGGGTTGCCACCTCAATCCGGACCGAGCACTGGTCAAGTCTTATGTTGAAGCCCTACGCCTATTGCTTAATTATTACGAGTTTGACCAGGACGATGAATTGAGAGTTCGCAAGGTTGATCTTTACTCGAAGAATCCGTTTTTTGACGAATCTTATTTTCAAAAGACTGGGTTCCTGAACGAATCGACGGAAGTTATGACGCTTGAGCAAACGTCAACTCGGGCCGCAGACGATTATGAGAGTGAATTGCGCACTTGCCTTACCGCTTTGAATAGTAAAGGAGCAGATCTCTTTTTTGCCGACTTCACTCCGGAGGAGCTGTGTGACACGTCCTATTCCTTAACGCGGGTGTTCATCTCAAAAATGCAACCACATCTTTATGAACACGATTTTTGGAGGCTCGCCAATCCGCGCATTACGCAAACCCCAGTGACAATGGGATACCGTAAGGTTCCTCTTAATGAGAAGGATCTTAATCTCTTGCCGAATCCCTTTGCACTCCGTTGAGAAATTCAAATGACGGATTTTTTCCATCGAGAACGCCGGCCACTGCAAGATCGTGTCGCACTGGTTACAGGAAGTGTCGGTAATGGAATTGGTCGCAGCGCGGCACTCGCCCTGGCTAACCTGGGGGCCGATATTGCACTCAACTATGGCACTGGCCGCGAACAAGTCGAGGTCGAGTACAACCGCAGATACGTGCAGGCGGCAATCAAGCAGATGGGATGCCGTTCCGTGCTTATCAGCGCCGATACCGGAGATGAACAACAAGTCATTAGACTCTTCCAACAAATAAGGGAGGACTTAGGAAGCGTCGATATCCTTATTAATAACGCCGGCAGCGTATGGCTGGAACAAGACTTCGTCGAAATTTCCTCCGAGAGATGGGAACGAACGATTGCCGCGGAACTAAATGGTGCCTTCTACTGTATGCGTGAGGCTTTGCCCGGAATGAGGGAAAAGAGGTGGGGTCGCATCGTCAATATAGTTGTTGATCCTACCTCACTGAACCTGCTTATCAATGCTCAGTATGGGCATGTTCTCGACAAATACCCACATGCCTTCGCTATCGGGAAGGCTGCGAGAAAATCTTTGACGCACAATCTGGCCTTTGCCGAGTTAAAAAATAAGATCACTATAAACAATATTCTCCCAGGCATCATCGAGGAGATGACCCTTGATGAAGCAATCAGTGACGCCACTACCGGACCCGGCAGTAGGTTCGCTACACGACCATCAGATGTTGCGCAAGTCATCGCCTTCCTGTGCCGGGAAGAAGGGGGTGTTATTACCAATAGTGATATCGTGATACCCGGTAACCTCTATTCGCGTCTCTAGACACCTGAGTCAAGTTGGCCTGAAACAGGAACAACATGGGAATACCACTGCCAGTTCTTCAAGATCCAAAGAAGAAGTATTCTCGCTGTCCCGGAAGTACGCTTTGTCCGTCATGCCCGCTCTTTGTCGACAATGACGGCCCATGCTCCGGATGCACCGAAAGCTACCGCGAGCGTTGTTTACAGGCCCGGTGCTATTCTCGTTGCAATCGATGCGGCGGCGGATTGCATGCGGTTGTTCCCGCGGCTTGTGGTCGTTCACCACTTCGAGATGAATGGGCCAAGATAATTTTGCCGCCGCTTAAACCTTATCGTCCTGCGCCCCTAAACATTTCGACTCCCTTGATTCCCGTGATCTATTGCCAGAAGGACGCTCGGCATATTCCACGAAGATTCCCACACATAGATGCCTGGGCCATACCCGTTCATAAGGCTATGAATTTGAAAGGAAAATTTCGTTCGGCCGATATGAAAGATTACCTGGGACTGCTGCCTGCTCAGAAACTAATTCTTTCGACTGCCGGACCAGATGATTTCATGGAGGTGCTTTGGGAGAAGGGTGAATTGCTTGACTATCGCCAACATGGCTTCGACTACTGGTTTCCAGCCCATTTTTCAGTCTATGACAATGATAGTAAGTTCTATCAGTTCTTTAATGCGCGGCGCCAGCAGATTCACGCACGCAAGACCAAAAGTCAGTTTGTGTGGTTTCGACTAGGCGAACATATTCCCGTCAGTTGGCTCGGGCCTATTCGAAACTGTCCGTCGGTATTGATCTCATGCCAGCAGATGTATCAACGGTTCAATAAGGAGTTACTAGCTCGAGAGATATCCATTGCCGATCGTCTCTTCCCTTTGACGACAGATTTTTTCCTGCTGGGGTCAGGCTATGGTATCCCCATTCGTGATGGCCGAAGAGTCCACGAGATCCATTCACGCTGGATAGTAGGGGCCCTCAAGGGATACGACATAAAACATTTTGCTCGCCCACAACTAAGTCGACGGCGACTTCTTACGCGAAATTTACGGGAACTTTACCTCGCAGTTTCTCAGCGGCGAATAAAGGATTCCAGCTCAGTTCGAGTAACATCGACGGATGTCTAGCCACGTTTCTCGCCTTCACCAGTAGAGGGCTGTTTTGATAAAACTATTCGACAATGGCAAGAATATTTATCACAGGCTCGGCAGATGGTCTTGGGCAGTTGGCAGCAATAGCACTGATCACCCAGGGTCACCAGGTTGTACTTCATGCACGCAATGAAAAGAGGGGACAAGAGGCTCTGGAGAAAGTGCCCGGCGCAGAAAGTGTACTAACAGCCGACCTTGGCAATATAGACGACACAAAACAGTTGGCTTCAAAAGTGAATGCTTTGGGGAAGTTCGACGCAGTTATTCATAATGCGGGTGTTTATCGCGCTTCACCAGAAGAGATATTCACGGTCAACACATTAGCACCCTATATTCTTACGTGCCTCATACAAACCCCAAAGCGATTGATCTACCTGAGTTCCGGCATGCATCTCCAGGGATGCTCAAAACTGGAGAGTTTCACAACTGAAATTAGTCGTATCACCTACTCCGATTCGAAGCTGCATGTGCTGATGCTTTGCAAGGCGGCGGCACGGAAGTGGCCACAGGCTTACGCCAATGCAGTTGATCCAGGTTGGGTTCCCACAAAGATGGGCGGGCAAGGTGCACCTGATGACCTGCAAAAAGGATATGAGACGCAGGTGTGGCTTGCTGTCAGCAACGATGAGAAGGCAAAGGTAAGCGGTCGATATTTTCATCATCAAAAAGAAAGTCTTTATAACCCGGAAGCTGATGATGTGCTGTCGCAGGACAGATTCTTGAGCTTGTGCGAAGAGATTACAGGCGTTTCCTTTCCATAGCGTTTGCGAAACGGACGGCGGTCTGAGCTTGTTGTCATTGAAGCGCTTATTGACTCGTCGCTGCACCGCCCTTCATCATCTCGTCACGCTTGGCTTTGAATTCTGATCCGGCTTTCCATTCCGGATACCGGTCACCTTGCGCCACTCGATATCCGATCATCGTCAGCAACTGCGCGTCATCAACCGCTCCCGTGAGATCCCAGTCCGGCTTAATCTCGTCGGTAACCTTGTGATAGTCCTTGTTGGTGTATTCGTCGCGCTTCTGTTTGCTGAACGCCGCATCTTTCCCTTCGTAGTTAATCCCGGAATCAGTGTAGAGCGCCGGAACTCCCTGTTTCGCAAATTCGAAATGATCCGAGCGGTAGTAAAACCCCTTCTCGGATTCCGGATCCGGATTCACTACTCGCCGCTGTGCAGTGGCAGCCTCACGGAGCAAGTCGATTAAGGTGCTGTTGTCGTCCCCCACCATCGTAATATCCGTGGTCCTGCCCCACTGATTAACGCCATCCATGTTGATATTCGCGAGCGTTTTGTTCAGCGGATACAAGGGATTCTCAGCGTAGTACTTTGCGCCAAGTAATCCTTTTTCTTCGGCCGTAACAGCAAGAAACAAGATGGATCGTTTAGGAGGTGTGGCGAGTTTCGTGAATGCTTCAGCAATCTCAAGCAAGGTGGCAGTGCCTGAAGCATTATCAAGCGCTCCGTTGTAAATTTGATCGCCAGTTAGTTTTGGATCGCGGCCCAGGTGGTCCCAGTGTGCGGTGTAGATAACGTATTCGTTTTTCAGCGTCGGATCCGATCCTTCGAGTTTTCCGATGACGTTACTCGAATTGATTTCTCGCAACGTGTTTTTGACCGTCATGTTTGCCTTTGCATTCAGTGAGACTGGCTTGAAGTCCTTCGAGAGAGCAGCCTTTTTCAACGCGTCGAAATCCTGGCCACTGGCGGTAAACAACTCCTTCGCACGGTCGGTCGTGATCCATGATTCAATAGCGGCTCGCCCCATGTTCTTGTCGGGCGTCTGAATATCGAAGTTCTCACGGGACCAACTTCCCGAAACAACTTCATAGGGATAACCAGCCGGTCCAGTTTCGTGAATGATCACTGCGGCTGCGGCGCCCTTCTGTGCTGCAATCTCATACTTGTAGGTCCAACGACCGTAATAAGTCATTGCCTTGCCCTTGAATATCTTGTCGTCCAGCTTTGCTGGATCGGCTGAATCAGGGACCTGGGGATCATTGATCAGCATCACAATCGTCTTGCCTCGAACGTCCAACCCTTTATAGTCGTCCCAACCATACTCTGGCGCCACTACACCATAGCCGACAAACACCATGTCGGAATTCTCAACCTTTGATTCCGGAACAAACCGGCGTGAAACCGCAACGTAGTCTTTTGGAAACGTCAGGTTTATTTGCTTGCCACCGGCGGTGAACGAAGCCGTTGGAGCGCCCGTGAATCCAACCAGGGGAACCTTCTGAATATACGTGCCATCCGGATTGCCCGGCTTTAAGCCCAGGCGTTGATACTGCTCGGTCAGATACTTCACGGTGAGTTCTTCACCTTTCGTACCCGGGCCACGCCCTTCATACTCGTCCGCTGACAGCACTTTTGTGTGTTGCATAATTCCGTCTCCGGTGATTGCGTCGAAGGCCGACTTCAACTCAGCCGGTACCGAGTTGTTAGGTGCACCGGAATTCGTGTTCAGGTTGGTTGGCGTGGTCGTACACGCGAGCGCGAAACTCAGCACCGCCGCGAACGAAACCATCGCATGGATTCGCTTCTTCATTTTGGATAGATCCTCGATTCCGTTGTTGGATTTGAATAGGTTCTATGCCGAAACTCGGGCATAAGTCAAACTAAGCCCGAGTTTCTTCCGACTGCCATTGTCAGCGGCTTTGCCTCAAAAGTCCGGATTCACTGTTGGACAGAGTCAGTACCACCTCGCGGTAGCGGGTGGGTACGACGTAGATCCGCTCGATTTGCTAAGTT
>Ga0209215_1000146_pt1 | contig 15967 bp, 15 predicted proteins | sample TexAe_OM2H0_M2_FD_187938 | JGI IMG/M metagenome (GOLD analysis project Ga0209215, IMG submission 187938) | Forest soil microbial communities from Davy Crockett National Forest, Groveton, Texas, USA - Texas A ecozone_OM2H0_M2 (SPAdes) (version 2) | ecosystem: Environmental > Terrestrial > Soil >...
TGATCTATCGCTTCACTACCCCATCGATTCCAATCTTGCTTCGTATACTCGTTTGTAGACTTCTGTTCATAAGGTTTATCATCATACGCTTCTAGTGATGGATAATCTAATAAAAGAGAGGTATGCATGGATAGGAACTGTCGGAGACTTTCTGTACTAATTTGATGATTAGAATCTTCATCTGCTCCTACTTCCTTTAATGTACTGGTGTCTTCTTCTTCTAAATCAGAAGAAGCATCCTCACCGGAGTTGTCTGGTTCTGAGATCTCGCTATCTCCAGTCACCCGATCACCCGGACTCTCTGTACTAGAGGGCTGAGCCTGAGCCGCACTCTTTGCGGACTCAGGCTCTTCCTCGGTCGACGTCTTCTCTTCTTCCTTCTTGATTTGATCTTTGGTCTCCTTATAGAGTTCATCAAAGACCGATTCTTTAGAATCTTCAGTTTCTTGTATCAGTTTTTCGATCTCTAGCTCTTCTAGAGCAAATAGAGGATTAGCAAAACCTGAGGGCATCATCGGTTCTAATTCTTGAATGGATACGTCGGCTACCGAATATCACTTCTAGACTGTAGATAAAGTCATGATATCCATCTACTTGACGAAGCCATTGACAGAAAACCTTAGAGAGACTAGAAGGAACACAATTGCTTTCTTTAATCTCTAGTAATGACTTACTGAGACTTTTGTGAGAACCTGTTTTCATATCGAGGCTGATATCGGGTCTTAAAATCCGAATCCATTGTTGGATATGGGTCTTTCTTCTCACCCCAGAGATATAGTTGATCGTTTCATCTAGAAACAAACTATGAAGATCTGAGATAGAGCCTTCGTCAAACTGAAATGCTACCCAATCCCAGAAGTTCCTCGTACTGAATGCTTCAGCTGCTGCTTTCAGGATCTGTTCCTGAAAATCAAATTGGTTCAGTATACCGATTTGGGTACCTTGAATCGCTTTAACAAAGAGATCTTGAATCTCTCCGTGAAAAAGATACTCTTCATCGACTTCAATAAGAGGTCCATTGACCATCTTTTCGACATGGGTGGTCTCCACCACCTTAGGTTGTCGCATGCCGTTCATAGACATCCCGACAAACCCTGATCTTAGAATCGGGTACTTTTTCATATTACTCGATCAGTTCAAGATCACGCTCAACTTCTATCAAAGCACGATCAATCCTAGCGACTCGACTCTGATTATAGGAGATCTCTTGTTCTAACCTAGGGTTAGTCCCTTGTTTTTGCTTCAGTATATTAAGATGAAGAAGACGAAGCTCTAAGATCTTTTTCTTCGCTTGGTTCGCCTTATACCGTTTTGTCTGCCATTCAGCGATCGCTAATCGAATATGATAGATAGGATTACCTGTAAATCCAGAAACCAAGGGAGAGGTCATCGGATCGACCTCGACATCCGTATACGTGGCTGCAATATCATCCGAATTGGTTCTCGTCAATAGAATATCAGGGGCTTTATCAATCAGTGATTCAAACTCTTTACTTTCGATGCCATAACTCAGGATCAGTCGAGCTAGCTTATCGACGGAATCCTTAGCTTTCGCAATCTCTGCTGGTGACATCGATATTTCCTTAGTATCCGCACCTAGAGCAGATGCCTCGTTTAAATAGACGAGGTTAAGAAGATCGAGACTATATCTAGAGATATAGGAGATTCTCTCAGCAACACGAATCAGGACGATCTTCTTAGAGCTGACCCCTTCTGTGACCACATCTCTTCCGATTTCTTTATCGACTGCCTTAATCAGGCTTCCGATGTTCTTCTCGACACGAATCAGACGTTCACTAAACTCTCCGATGAAAGTGGGTAAACGTCCTAGGATCATAGGTTTCATGATCGACCGGATACGCGTATCGATCTTGATATTGTCATCTGACTTAAACTTATCCTTTGCAAAAAAAGAAGCTGCATCTGAATAAGCTTTTAATACCGTGGTCTGAAGTTCCGTTTCTGTGATTCTTAGATCTTCTAGGACGTTCTTCTTCTCAACATGTGGGATTAGAGTTCTGAGATACTGAATGATACTCAATGACATAAATCACTCCTTTTCTTAGTCTTGTCAAAACGACGGTGGTTGGCCTGACGTAATCGCTTTCATGATATCACCAATATCTGGACCTGTACCTTTAGTCTTACCTTCTAGTTCTTTATATCCAAAAGATGATCCACGTGCGATACCCCTCACATAAAACGTGACCGTTTCCCACTCTTCGCTCACGACAGCTATGATCATCGCGTAGGTATTTTCAAACGCCTTTTCTCGAATACGAGGGTTATCGAGCTTACCACCGAGCTTGTTTTCGATTTCACGACAAACGGCATCTGATATGACAAATAGCGTAGAAGCGGCTACTAACGAGGGATTACGAGTTAAGAGACCATACTTCTTCGCATTACCGGCTCTACGAGAGATCTCGGATAGTATATTCGTAGCATCCTGGATATCGGCTTTCTTATACTCGTCGATAATATCCTGACAAAAGATTAAATCTCTAATGAACTCTATACGACCAGATCGAGCGGAATGGATCCGCTCTATTAGACTAAGATCTTGGTTCTTATAGGTCATGATCCTAGAGATCGAGTCTGACGGTATAGAGCTGACCAATAGACGGACACTGATTGGAATCGTCACAAAACGATTCTCACCCTTTTGGTCACCACTGAGCTTGCTGTAAGCGATCTTGACGTTAACGATTCTGCCGATCGATAGGTTTACCAGGGTATCTAGATCGATCCGATCGAAGTCTTGAGATGCACCCACTTCTCGATACTCACGCTTTTTAAGATCATGTTCTTTCAGCTTAAGATCATAGGTTCTATCAGAGTCAGCTTGTTTTTGAGCCAGTTCGTTCAGTCTATGAAGGTAGTCGCGTTCAGACTCAGTCGTCTTTCGTTTGACTTCCGATTCATCGAGCCCCATCTTTCGGAGTCTAATTTCATATTCCCTTTGAGATTCCTCCTTACTCTGGGTAAACTGTTCTCTCTTTAGCTTAAGCTCTTGCTCGCTCAGCGTATATTGTTTTCCTTTAAGGAGATGTTCCTCTCCTTTTAACCTCATTTCCTCATTTTTCCTATCTCGTTCTTCGATCTCCTTCTGCTCCTTATTCTCTACGATGAGCCTTTCGTGCTGAACCATCGCGAGTCTATGTTTCAACGTAGCTTCTTTCGATCTCTCTTCTGGTGTTATAGGAAGATGGGGAGGTCTATTGGAAAGATTGAGATTCGCAAGCCTTGCCTTGATATCGGCTTCCTTTTGGTCTAGCTCCGCTATCGTCACGGTATAACTGGTACCCTGAATAGCCTCTAGAGCTGGACGAGTAAATGTTGGGAGACGTAAGGTATAGTTCTCAGCCGAGATCAAACGGAAAGAGTCCTTAGCAAAACTACCACCCATTAGAAACCCTGTTTCATCACGATCTGGATTTAGTCGATCCAGTATCTTGACCACTTCAACGTCTTGTACCTTTGTGAGGATATCAATCGCTTGTAGGTAATACCCTGTAAAAATAGAGAGCAGGCTATTTAAAACCACCTTCGTCTCTGGATTATTGATCAGATCTTTAGACACAATGGTGATAGGCTCTACTCGGGTAAGCTTCGTAATCTCGGCAAGAGAGGTATCTTTATAGAACTTTGTATAGTCTCTCGTATAGTTGATAATCTTAGCAATTCTATCTAATCCAGTACTGACCGTTGATGCTACAGTATTACCCATTGTTACTATATCCACAGGTTTCTCCACTTTTTGTTTACAAAACGATGAGCAATCGGTACTCCATCCACTGGAGATTCATGATCCGTCCTAACTCTAAACACTTGAGGTAAGTCTGGCACCGAAGTCTGTTCATCTGATTAGCAATCCAGGAGTTTGAATGAGCACCCAAATACCCATCTCAATTGATGATATCTTGCAGTCTACATCGATAGGATCTTTAGATAAAGCCATCGGTAATAACCTATTCGGTATTAACCACGAACAATTACCATCGGCAGTACCAGGAAATAGAGAACGGCAAGGGTTTCTATTCTTTGTCAGACCTCAGTTAAACCTACAACATGATAACATAGCCAACTCTAGGAAACTGATGCCATTAGCGTCTGATAGAAGCGTCGATGGAACCAGGGATGGAAGTACCAGTATCCATCGATTCATTAGAACGACGCTAGACCCTCGTCTTATGGTAGGATATCAACTAGGAAATACCAATATACCTAGAATAGAGTGTCCTCTCGTCAATAACAATATGGCCTTTATTCCTGTTCTAACGAATAATGTCACAAAAGCATCAGGATGGCCAGATCCTGTTGTTCCTTTATTTACGAGTAAGACAGGTCGGTATGATGAATCCTTTACTATGGTAGATGGTCTAGTCGAGAATTATGGACAGTATTCTATTGACTGTACATTTAGAAATACTTCTATGGATCCGATTCTTTATATGTTCTACATATGGACTCTCTATATGTCTTATGTATTCCAGGGTAAACTCGTACCTTATCCTGATTTCATTACGGATAATAGGATTGACTATAATACACGGCTGTTTAGAATCAGGCTCGATCGTAATCGATATAAGGTTACGAAGATCATGTCTACTGGACCAGCGATACCTGTTGCTAGCTCTGTAGGACAATTTGGTGACCTCGATATGGATGAAACCTTTTCATCCGCCAATAAGGATATCATGGTTCGTTTCCAATGTATGGGGTTTGAGATCTTTGACGATATCCTGATCTATGAGTTTAACGCCATTGTCCAGATGTTTAAAAGTGAGATGAAAGACTCTTTTAGAGATAACGAGATGATCGCGATTCCTAGATCCTTAGGACGTATCTTTCAACATCGCGCTTATCCTAGAATTAACCCCGATAGTCACGTCATGGAATGGTGGGTTGATCGGAGCTTATTTAACATTCGATCTCAAGCCTTTCTACAATCATTAGGAGAAGAAGAGGAGATTAGAGCTGCGATTAAAGCTGCAGATGAATCGGTTGAAAGTGAATCAGATCCAGGGATCCTATAACCATTAGGAGTCAACATGACAGAATTAGTGAGTGGGTCTGCTAGCATCGCAGACCTCTACGAACGCATCAGTTTCTATAAATCATCTCCTCCAAGAGTTGTTCAAGCCGTCTTTGACTACCTAGACGACGTGATGAACAATAAGATCGACCTCGTAGATCCTACGAATCCGTTTATTATGTTGATCGAATCTTCGGCTGTATTAACCTCATTAGCGATTAATGAATCGCTCCTAAATCTCAGACGTTCCTACGTTGGGCTATCTGAAACCGATCGAGACGTCTATCGACATATGACGGATTCAGAGTTCTCAGGTCGCTTTTCAACACCCGGTAAAGCGGTCTTTACATTGATGTTTGATCTTACTTCGTTGGTCAACCATATGGTACAAGACCTGACAGAGAACTGTCTAAAAGCTATTATACCTAGAGATAGCTACATCACCGTCGACAGCTATGTATTTACTCTAGAGTATCCGATCGTGATTAGACGTTTCTCTAACCAAGTAACACAGATTACCCACGACACATCGACGTCATCACCGATCTCTCAGCCGTCTAATAATATTATTGCTTTTAAAGCTCGACAAGACACGAACGGAAAGAAGTGGCTTTACTTTACGATTCCATTAAAACAGATGAAGATCTCGACCGTTAACTACGCGGTTCAGAGAGAATCGATCTTTAGTAAGGATATCGCCTTTGATGATCAGTACCTATACGCTAGAGTATTCCAGAAATCTGGAACAAATCCTAACTGGGTAGAGATGTACACTACCCACTCCGATCAAGTGTTTGATCACGGCACTCTAACATCTGTCTTACAGGTGACAACGAATAACTTAAATGTGACGATTCCGTTTATCTATAATACCCTAGGTATGGCGTCTGGTCAAATCAGAGTCGATGTCTATACGACAAAAGGAGAGATCGATGTGAACCTTGGAAGCTATACCGGGTCTAGCTTCCAGGTGAAGCTTAGAAACATAGACTCGATACGAGATGATAATCCATATACAGGTATCTGGGGTAATGTCAACTTCTTTGGGTTTAGTGACCAGATTCTAAGTGGCGGTACCAACGGCATTAGCTTTGAACACCTTAAGGAGAAGGTCACCAATCGTGCGTTTGGGCACTTTAATCTTCCGATTACGACAGCACAGCTAGATACTGTCGGTGAGTATAATGGGTTTATCATCGTTAGAAACGCCGATAGCCTAACCAATCGCTATTTGCTAGGTGTAAAGGCGATTCCAGATATCTCCATTAAAGATACGACGACCAATGCTCAAAAGTTTCTAAGTCGAGCGAATGTAGGGATGATTCGATTTTCCAGTGATATCCCAGAGTTAGAGGCTTCTGATAATGTCGCCAATAACCATGGTCGTTTAACGATCCTATCGAATACATCGTTCTTATTAGAGAATGGTAAAGCTAGTATCGTAGAGTCCTTAGCCATCTCAGCGATTAAGGCAAAAGCAATAGGAGATCTAGTCAATACGGTGAATGATGCCGTATATGTCTATACCCCTTACTACTATGTTCTAGACCTTCAGGAGTCGTTCTTAAATGTGAGACCCTACGATCTAGATCATCCTGACATTGCAAATCTGAGCTTCGTACTACAGAACATCACACTCATGTTAGTTGTCAATACCGCTTCCTACGCCATAGAGAAGGTCGATTTTGGATACAAGATGACCATCGTGACCGTGTCTGGAACACTCTATCAAGACTTAAATGATAACCAAGTGGGTGTTCAGCTAAGGCTTAGAAATGAAGATGACACTCTATTTGGTACTATTAATGGTATACAACAAGAGTCTGCTCCAGATACAAAGGAACGTATCTACACCTTCGATATCCATACAACCTATGATATTAATGACCAACACTCGATAGAGGTCACCAACGCGTATGGCAGTAATGGATTAATTTCAAGGTTTTACGTACCTCTTAATAGTGTTGTGGATATCCTCTACACTACGACATCGAAGACGGTGAGCTTCATCCCAGATGAAACTGATGAGTTAATTAACAAGGCTCAGTTACCACTAGACTCTGTGGGCAATAGTCATGATACTGTAGAACTATTCCTAGGACAATATCTAGAGCATCTATGGGCACGCACTCGTACGTATGCGACAGGTAATCGTTACCAGGTCTCTCCTGTTGATGTACCGGCTATCTATGAAACAGATGTTTACGAGATTAATCCGGTGACGGGGTCGATGTTGTTTATAGAAGATGGAGAGGAGCCACATTACAATAAGTTACATAGCTTAGGTGACCCTGTTCTAGATGAAGACGATCAACCTACCTATCAATATAGAGCTGGCGATAATATCCTCGATAATGAAGGTAATCCTATTATCGTAGATGCTGTGGGGTCTAAAAACGACCTCGACATACTAGTCATTGATGGAAAGTTTCTATTTGTCACTGATCCTAACTACCTCACCTATCGAGATCGAGTCTCAACGATCATGACTGACTGGATCACAACGGATATCTTGGAGATCCAAAAACGTTTGATAGAGCGTACGGAAATATTCTTCTATCCACAGGCCTCTTTAGGCGTCACACAGATCGTGGTTGGAGATAATAGGAAAGTCTACATTAACTCTGAACAAAAGCTCACTGTGACCATATTTGTCGACAGGTCAGTCATCAGTGATGTCGCTGTACAGACCTCAATTTCCGATACCGTTGCTAAGTACTTAGATTACGCCATCTCTCAACTTAAGTTTACAGTGAATCAGGTCGAGACTAACCTTAGACTTCTATGTGGTAGTAATGTACATGGTGTTACGATTAGTGGTCTAGGAGGTGAAGTCAATTATAAATCGATGACGGTCACAGATCAGCATAACCGTCTCTGTGTCAAACGTAAGCTTCTACCCAATACAGATAACAGTATTACCATTGTACCTGATATCAACATTATCTTTATGCAGTTCTAAATAGACATGTCATCATCCAGCAGCCATCTAGGGCTGCTGGATGATGACATCGTTGGTTATCCTTTCATGGCATTTAGAGCTAAAATCAATACTTTAATCGAGAGATTAAGCGTCGTAAGGTAATAGATTAACGTCGAGTAACGTGTCAGATCGCTATGAAATAAGACAAAGGTATCCGCATGGCGTACTACAAACTCAGATATCTTATCTGGCTTATCAGAGACTTGTTTCACTTCTTGTACTAGCAGATCGACTTTATTCTTCAAGAGATCAAGACTCTTTCCTATATTTTCTAGCTCTGAAAAGTACCTTGTATCTAAGATAAAGGTGATTAAATCCCGAATCGTGATCGGTTGACCTGACTCTACTCTCCAGGTTCTATTGTAAAACATCTGTAGATCGGTACAATTAAAGATGATCTGTATCGAACGTATCGCTTCTTGGAACTCTGCCACCGAGTAACTTCTGGTCTTGATCGTCTTGATATCTAGCGTTCTAATCTCCTGATCAATAAAAGCATAGGTATCATCAGTCTTCGTATCACTGACCAGAAACGGAGTGGCTTGGAGTTCAGATTTCAAAGATTCAGTAATTCTGAGTAAACCTGGAAAATAAGACTCCTTGATCTGATTCAGGATACAGACGGATGTATCGAAAGGTGCCTCGATATAGGTCTTAAAGGTATCGATCAACTGTGCTTCTTCTTTTACGATATGACCAATCAAGAAGTTTCTAGTCTCCTTTAGACCCACTTTTGTGGGTGTTCTAGTAAACCCGTTCCTATTGACCACTTCAAATAAAGAAGGGAATGACTCTGCTACGATGTCAGCACGTCTCTTGTCCATTGTTCCGTCAAGCGCTAAGTCTTGATCGATCTCTTTCATCGATATCAATCTAGAGGATGTATCTTCCACCACCTTAAAACTCACTGGAATATCAGGTAGATTTAATAGAATATCCAGATTATGGTCTACAAAGCCGTAACTCTTAGGTGGCTCTAAGACGACAAACTTGCCTGCTTTCTCATCAAAGATCGAAAGGTCTGGGGTCAGTTGAGGGTCATGATCCGAAGTAAGTAGATCAACCTCTGGTGATACATGGTTCATACCGAGTCCATGGTCTATTAAGACGGAGGATTAGGGTATAATGTTTCAAGACATCCTAGCTCTCTAAATAAAAACTGGAACTTGAGCTGAAGAAATGATATCTTCACACCTTCATCCGTTATCGTAAAGAGGTCCTCTTTAGTAAAGTACTTCGTAATACCAAAGAAGTCTAGTACGGCACTGGGCTTATCATACACGACATGAGGACTTTCTAGAGGCACTAAAAGGGATCTACGATATTGATAGAGCTTCCTGACATAACCCATGATGCTATCTGGGTCGATTCTGATCATCTCGTTGATATCATTGAGTACATGGATGATTCTTTTTTCACCTTCGCCTACGAGAAGGTTTTCTTCTGGGTTCTTGATAAAGCAAATCGAGTTGACAAGTACTGCCGCGATGGCTAGGCTAGTTGAATCTTTACGCCCATTAGCAGTACCGGTAAAGGAAAAGACAAAATCCTGACTATCTTTGGTAAGTCTGTGAAGTGCGTACATATGGTTGATATCCTTTGTCTGTTTAACTTTTGAAGATTACATAGTTCTTAATGAGGCTGCGCTCACGTAGAGATCATTCGACGATAGATTCTCTAGAAGTCTCTGGACATCGATACTATCCGAATGATCTCTCGATGAAGGTTTGATCATATCCATCACGACGGTGATGATATTTCGATATTGATCTCTCTGGTCCATTAGTCTATCTAGAGTTTTGATCTGCTTGATCATCACTTTAATCTGCTCATCTGAAAATGTACCGACGTTCTTTAGAGCATTCACAATCTCGTTTCTAATTCTCTGATAACGATTCTTGGTATCATCATACGTCATCTCGTACCGATAGTCTGTATGACTGGAGATAAACTTAATAATCAGGTAAAGTGTTAAACAACTCACAACGACTAATACACCACCCGCTACGAAGACATCCCAGTGGCTGTTCTTCTTACCGGTCTTAAGACATCGATTAGCGAGATGTAAGATCGAAGCTGTGAGGGCTCCACCAGCCGATATAGCACCTATAGAACCGATACTTAATACCGCTGCTCCTATAAAACTGTTACGAGGATCAAACAGGGTACCGATCTCACCTCTTTCCAGAGCCGATACTAAAGCGTATCCATACCCCCATCTTGAAACAAAGTTATCAGCTAGCGTCTCGTTACTGGTCTGATCATACCACCAGTTGGGAAGTTGACTCGTTACCATCTCCTTAAGATATCGCATTGTGGCCCGTCCTAGTATAATGTTATCTCCAGAGATGATCTTATCGAGCTCATCTTTCGTTGTTTTCTTATTAATCCTCTCTAGCTCTTTAAAGATGTACTCTTTACTAAGATGATCTTTATCGAGCATCTCTCTTGCTAAGGTTGCTAGGACTTGGTTGGTCGAGTTTAGACGATTCGAGTATTCCATAGAGCTAAAGCAGTGTCCTAACTCATGTAAGAAGATCGCTGTGATCTCTTCCGGTTTCGTCCCGATGCGATATAAGGAGATCACGTTGATAAAGATGGGTGTGGTATACTCCGAGAAGATACCGGATACTCTACACTTCTCAGTATCGATCGTCCCTTTCTGGATGGAGGCCTTATCCATGATCTTAATCTGTTCCCTGATATAGATCTTATACTTAGGGTTAGAAAAGTAATCCTGATCGCCAGCGGTTAGGATACCGCTATGTGGATTCGGATAAAAAGGGAAACATACACCGATACCGGAATTAATCACGAGTTCTAACTTTATGCCCGTTCTCTTAAATGTGAGGTCGTTTATAGCCTTCACGTTAGGATGACGCTGGATCGTCCTGATATTATACCGGTTATTCTGTATATCGATCATGATCTCTCTATAGAGAGCTTCTATGTCTTTAGCGTAAGAATCTGTTTGAAAGTCTATCGTCTCTAGAGAAATCTTTGGTACCGTTAGATCAGATTCGAAGAATTTAGTCATATTCCCTCTTGATAAGTCAGTCGTCTATACCATGTCATAGCATCTGAAGAATAAGATGTCTCCCTCGAAAAGACTCTAATAAATCATCATCACGATGAGATCAATTGATATCATGGAACATCGATATCTTACGTCCTAGAATACTAGACATTAAAAGAGATGGAGAAAGAGACATAAAAAAACATACCCAGGGATTAACCCTGGGGTTTCTATCGAGAGGTCTGTGGGCTATCTACACCATTAGACCATGTACTTCGTACAAGTATAGAATAGTTTCTGTACTCTCATCTTCAGAACCTATCCTCACAGTCCTGACCTTGCACCAACCCGAGTCTTTGTATCGCTTCTCCAAAGCGACAATTTCCTCGTGAGAGAAATTACCTTTTATATCGAATCTCCAGTAGCGGTCTTCAATCATCTGATTGTAAGGATTACCAGTCCTCGTGATGTGGTAATAGTTCCTATTATCCACAGGATCCACTAGCTTAGAGTCGATCAACTTTTCAGCCTCATCGACCCTCTCCGTATTGAAGGATTTACTGAGGACAACTACTGACTCTTTAGGTGAAATTGACATGACAAGTCTCCTATATTCTCCAAGAAGGGTGGGTGTTGCATAACAAACTTATACAAAGTCTACCAGCTTAGATCGCTAGTTTGTAGGCCTCATATAAGTACAGAGTAATACCGCCTGTCTGTTCTGAACCCGACGATTGGTCTCTCGACAAACGTACGTGAGTCCACCCAGCACACCGGTAACGCGCTTCCAACGCGTTCGCTTCGTCTACTGAAGGGTACCCGTCGACGTGGAAGCTCCAATAGCGATCCACCGTAAGGCTACCAGAGGGAGAACTACTGATGTTGGCGTGATAATTCTCCCAGTTCAGCTCCTGATCTAACATTTGAGCGTCGATTAGCTTCTCAGCCTTATCGACCCACTCAGACCTGAAGCTTCTTTTCAAGACTGACATCGTTTTTTTAGGTGTAACAGCCATCTTGATCTCCTGATCGTTGATTTTACTAAATCACAACTTGACACCACGATACCCTAACACCTTCGCAGCTTTGTCCTTATTATAGCCACTCGGACCAAGATGGCAGAAAGAGTCCATGATATACATACTTGATAACTTGTCAGCAGGGATGGCATCGATCATCCTTGAGCCATCTACTGTTTCAACAAGCAGGTTATTGGTACCTGGCTTGAATGCCAGAACCCTGGCGTCTTTTACAACACTGGAACTCTGACCAAGACAAACCTTCACGATGCTGCCTACCTTGATGACTTCTTCTGTCATGCCGATCTCCTATGCGTGTAAAATTGAGCGCAGTTGCTCAGGTAAAATACATATCATTCAAAATACTTAGGAACAGCCACTTCATTTAGAGACTTGAGGTCAGAGTATCCATGGAAACAAAAGATAACGATATTATTGAGAGAGAGGCTAGATTCGTCATTCATATACCTTCTAAACACGGTTTACCAGATCTCCATTTAGTAAAAGAAAATCTACATTTTCAGAATGGAGATACAAAACCAAACCTTCGTTGGATTCGTAATTTCAAACGCCCATTTTGGATAGAGAATATCAATACTAGAACATATAAGCAAAAGAAAGAGATTGAATCTCTAGATCGCCTTATGCGGTATGATTGTACCCAATCGGAGTTACGAGATAAAGTAGCTGAAGCTCTAGGTGTTGGTTATTCTCGTGACCATCTCAAAAAGCTTTCTAATAGTCCATATCTCTACGGTAGTGAGATATCGAGTCAGGCGATTATTAAGAAGATGTATAAAGATCGTAATAAGACTCATATTACACCGTTCTCTGTGATGATGTTTGATATTGAGACCGACATGGTAAACGGAACCCAAGACCCTATCATCATGACCGCAGTGTTTCGAAAGGAGATTTACATCTCCGTAGTAAAGGATTTCATTAAAGAGATCTCAGATCCTGAAGTGACACTCCGTTCAAAGATATCGCAGTATCTAACGGAATTCGTGAGCGATATAGATACCTACCATCTTCATTTCGAAGTGACTGACGACACGGTGGATCTATGTCGTCGTACCTTCAAATGGATCCATGCGCAGCAGGCTGATATGCTTGGAATATGGAATATGGACTTCGATATTCCTAAGATCATAGACACTTTAAAAAGATATCACATAGATCCTGCTTCGATTCTCTGTGATCCTTCTATACCGGAGTCGGTTAGGGTATGTGAATACAAGGAAGGCTTTAAGAAGAAACGTAAAGCGAATGGACAGGAAGTTCCGATCGATTACGCAGATCAATGGCATACTCTCAACCTTACCGCCAGCTTCTACGTTATCGATGCGATGTGCACGTATAGGCTATTAAGACTTGCTAAGCCTAAAGAGTCCTATAGCCTAGATAATATCTTAAACAAGGAGCTCGGTGTAAGGAAGTTAAGATTTAAAGAAGCCAACGCTTATGTTAAAGATCGGTGGCATGTCTTCATGCAGTCGAATTATAAGGTCGAATACATGGTATACGCTATATTCGACTCATTATCGATGCAACTTCTAGATCAGAAGACACTGGACCTATCATTCACTTTACATAGCTTTGCTGGTATTACCCCTTTCTCCAAGTGTAACTCTAAACCTAAAATGATCGCTGATGCTTTACATTACTATGTCCTGGATAAAGGGTATGTTCTAAATTCTGTCGGTGAACATATTGATCATTATCACGAAGAGCTAGAAGAAGGAGAAGTGGATGAATCGGAGCCAGACGTTCTCTCTCTAACCAACTGGATCAACACGCTACCCTCTCACCTCGTAGTACCTGGTCTTCCTCTAATCGAGGAGAATCCTGACATCACGACCATGATCAGAGGGATGGTTTATGACAGTGATTGTGTAGCTGCCTATCCGAACTGCATCTCGATCCTGAATGTATCCAAGAACACGACGAAAAGAGAGATCATCAGTATAGAAGGTGTAGAGGAAGATCTCTTTCGTCTACAGAACATCAATCTATGCTCTGGTGATGTAAACTCTTTAGAGTACGGTAATCAGATGTTAGGTTTACCAACACTGTTTGACATGTTAGAAGAGGAGAGTATATCGTGATGACGAATCAGACGAAGCTTCGTATAGGAATGGTGGGTTCTATAATGGTGGTCGTGTCTTTAATGACGGGGGTTCTATTTTACCATGGGGATACAGAGGTCGCGATGGTAATGGTTGGGATATTGATCATGTTTACCACCGTGATCAGGTGGCTGAAGGAAGCTGACCATAAAGAATCACCGATCGTGATACAGGAGGCTACAGAAGAAACGGCTAATGATATTAGTGTACCATCGATCATGATTGATGAAGGGTGTGAACTGGTCGATGTCGATACGATAGAGAAGATAGCCGACGAAGTGATCAAGTACGCGGACGATATACACGGTGTTCTCTCTGTACATATAGAGGATCTACTGAGAGATTGGGGTACTGGTTTACTTCATGCGATCGGTAAGAAGCGTTATCCTAAGTGAAGAACGATACACTACAGCTCCTAGATCTCTAGGAGCTGTAGTGTATGTGGTGTGATCTTATACCTTATAGAACTGTAAGATGTTCTGTACGCCACTAGGAGTAAATCCAGCTTCTACGGTCTTAGGAACATTGACTTTCTTTGTCACCTTAAGTCGTTCTGATGGATTAGCGGATACAAGACAGAGATTAATGAGTCTTTGGAAATAGGTGAGGTTAGGATCCCCCATTGTCCAGTCTTCAGAGAACCTGTTGACGTAACGTTCTCCTAAGGCACCGTTTTTATAACGCCAGAAGAATGACAATACGATGTTCCAGGATTTATTAAACGTCTCTGGAGTAGACCTCTCGATTAGATTCTTAAGAGTTCTAAAGAATAAAAGTTGATTAGAAGCCCCTGTCGTAGAATCATTGTTCTGTTCAGGTGCCATTTTAATGACATACTTCTGCATGAAGTAGATGGTCTCTTTAAGAGGAGTAGGTGCTATAATGAGGGTCCTAGCAATGAGATCATCAAACGCTTTGATAAAGGGATCTTCAAAGCCTTGAGCTTGCTGATGTAGAGGGGTTCCTACAGGCATTTTTACTTTAACAGGATCATTAGGGGGGTTTTGATCGTTCATATTGATTCTCTAAGGGTTCTCCAACTGAAGCTTTTGCGTGAGTCGTTGTTTGGCGTCTGATCGTCCAAAGTTAAAGATCGGGATACGCATCTCATAGGAAATCGTGATGATGGATATGGCATAACCAGTTTTAGGTGTTTTATCTTTAGGATGTTCACATCCGTCTTCTGTCCATAGAAGCACAAATTGTGCTGGACTCCTAAGATTTTGTCCACATATTAATCTAACGTTCTTAGCTAAAAAAGTCTTACCCGCTTCTTTCATGGTATCAAAGGCTGCTGGGTTAGCATAGTACTTCTTCGCTAAATATCTCGCTTCCTCAGAAGTGAACGTGAGTTTTGACTCTTGATCAGCAAATCCCTTCCACGGTAGGATCATCTCCTTGGTCTTGATCTGGGAGAAGACCTTGTCTGGAGTATCAAAGAAGGCACTTGTTCTAACCGTATATCCGTTACGTTCTAGAAGTTGAGCTGTTTCTAGGAGTTCTCGCATGACCCCGTCTGGGGTATCAGCATTACCAGTTCCTACATAAGGTTTATAAAGAGTAGGGGGGTTAGTGTTAAAATCCCTAACAGGACTTGGTAATCGATTAAAAGAGTGACGAGATCCTTTATTAGGATAAGGCTTCGCCTTATAATCTCTAGTAGTCGTATTCGGTACTTCTTTAAATGACCCATCTTCATATCCACTTCTAGAGTAGTCATTCATGGTATATTGACCCTCTCATACAAAAAGCTAAGACAGAACACGTTCAAGATCTGCTCGA
>Ga0209215_1000147_pt1 | contig 15848 bp, 13 predicted proteins | sample TexAe_OM2H0_M2_FD_187938 | JGI IMG/M metagenome (GOLD analysis project Ga0209215, IMG submission 187938) | Forest soil microbial communities from Davy Crockett National Forest, Groveton, Texas, USA - Texas A ecozone_OM2H0_M2 (SPAdes) (version 2) | ecosystem: Environmental > Terrestrial > Soil >...
GTACTGACACCATGACACTGAGTTAGTTTATAACGAGCGCACCCCCGGGTTCGTTACAGACCACTCAGTGCAATGAGGTCAGTACCGACAGGCGGTAGCCTCGGGTGCGCTCGCTACAACCAATTCAGTGTCATGGTGTAAGGTGCGCTCGCTACAGACTACGCAGTTTCACGATGTCAGTAGCGACAGGCGGTAGCCTCGGGTCTGCTCAAGCTAGTTCAATTTGACATGCAATCGAGTGATTTATGCGACGCGATAGTCGATCTTGGGTTTGCCGAGGAAATCCTTGCCGGTGTGCTTCTTAACCAGGCCCAACTGTTCCAGTTCAAAATACGCGCGCTGAATTTCGCCGCGATCGACCGAGAGTTTTTGTGAGAGCGCTCCCGGCGAGGGAAGACTCTCCCCCGAACTCAGAGTCTTGTTGCGTATCTGTGTTTCGATCTGTTCTCTTACCTGTGCGTATACGGGGTTGTGAGTTAAATCTTTTAGTTCGATATTCATTGATCGGGTAATCCTTGGATTTCAACTTACAACGTTCTCGTAACTTTTGATAATGACCGGGGCGCATCTGGATCAAGACCTTTGGCTTCTGCCAGCAATGCGGCGAAAAGTTGACCGGGAACTATATACGGAATTGGCGCAAGAAACTCGTCGATCTCCGCCGGCATGACGATACTGCGTGAGCATATTGCCGCAGCAGCTTTGTCACTTGTGATTGCTAGCGTGTCGGCATGCAACTCTTGTAAACGCTCGATTAGTGCCTTGACACCCGGCAGCATCACTCCAGGCGGAGCAAACAAGATAACCGGAAAGTGCCGTTCGACCATGGCCAGTGGTCCATGAAGAAAGTCGGCCGACGAAAAACGCTCCGCTACGACATAACATGTTTCCATCAACTTCAATGCCAACTCGTAGGCATTTGCGTAAGCCAACCCGCGTCCAACCACTACACAGTTTTCCATGAAGACATAACGTTGGACCAGTTCGAGTATCCCTGGTTTTTGTTCCAGGGCCTGGGCTACAAAATCTGGAATCGCTTCAAACGAAAACGGCGGCGGAGACGACGCAAGATCAGCCGCGAGCATATAAAACAGAAGCATCTGACCCGTGAAGGTCTTCGTTGCCGCAACGGAGCGTTCGCGTCCCCCGTGAGTCAGTAAGGTTTCATCCACAAGTTTTGTCATGGATGAATTAACTTCATTTGTAATGCCGACAGTGTATGCGCCGCCAGCTCGAGCGTTCTCGAGGACGCGATTTATGTCTTCACCTTCACCGGATTGGGACACTCCTACGACGAGTGCGTGATCAAGCTTAAGTTTGGCGCCGTAAATCGTATGGACCGACGGCGCTGAAAGTGAGACAGGAATGCCAGTCGTTATTTCGAGTAGGTAACGTCCAAACAGGGCGGCATTGTCGGAGCTGCCCCTCGCGACAAGAACGATCAAATCAATATTGCGGGATTTAAGAAGTTTGCCGAGTGCCTTTGTTTTACTGCGTTCTTCTGCAATCGTACGCGCCAACGCAGCAGGCTGCTCGGCGATCTCAGTTAGCATTAACGACACGATGTCTCCAACTTACTCCGCTGCTAGTTTCTGGTACCAAGGAACGACAAGCTGAAGGATGTCGGACAAAGGTTTCTGCGCGCTATTGTGTTCAAGACCGTTTTCAGTTAAATACTCGTCCGTTCTTCCAGCCTAAAAAGCAACATAACCTTCGTCAGATATGCCAAACACTCTATCACGAAGTTCGGGTTTCCGTCTGATCGTGGTCTGTCTCTTTTTGCTGTTCGCGTGTCAAGCCGCTGCGGCGCAATCGACTTCACCTGGTCCTGGGATTTCCATTATTCCAACACCCAGAGAGATGACACCCAACGGCGAATCATTTGCCATCGATCGGAGTGTTCGTGTTGCTCTGGCTGATCCGCGTTCCGCCGACGATAAGTTTGCCGCCGCCGATTTTATCAGTGATGTAAATCAGACCGCAGGTATTGAACTGAAAATTTCAGGAGGAGGTGGAAGAAAGGCGATCCTCATAGGGAAACTGGATCTTCCCGCAATCCAAGCGGCTCTAAGAACTACGAAAATAACATTGCCACCGGCAATCGATCAGGAAGGTTATGTACTCAGTGTTAGCGCGAAAGGCGTTGTTGTTGCAGGTGCCAGTGCTGCGGGAGTTTTCTACGGTCTCCAGACTTTGAAGCAGCTGGTGCGGGGAGAGTCAGCAAATGTGTTCATTCAAGGTGTGAACATCGTCGACTGGCCCGCGATGCGCTGGCGCGGCGTATCTGACGACATTAGTAGAGGCCCGGTTCCCACGGTGGAATACGTCAAACGACAGATTAGGACCTTTGCGATGTACAAACTCAACATGCACTCCTTCTACATGGAGCATGCATTCTCGAGTACGGAGCATCCGCTTATTGGCCCAGCTGGGGGTTCGCTTACTCCTGATGAAATCCGGGATTTGGTCGCCTATGCAAAGTCTTATCACATCGAAGTAGTACCTGAGCAACAAACGTTCGGACATCTACACAAGGCATTGAAGCTTGAAAAGTACAATCCTTTGGCTGAAACGCCATACGGAGATGTACTCTCACCGCAACAACAAGGGAGTTACAAGCTAGTTGCTGATTGGTATCGCGAGTTGGACCAACTGTTCCCCGGTCAATTTTTTCATATTGGTGAAGACGAAACATTTGAGTTGGGCGAAGGTCAGAGTCGCGAAGCAGCGAGGACGATGGGTGTCGGCGCAGTCTACTTTCAACATCTCAACCGCATCCGAGATTTGCTAAAGCCTTACAACCGCAAGTTGATGTTTTGGGGCGACATCGCACTCAATCATCCGGACCTGATTGGCAATATCCCAAAGGACATGATTGTTGCCAATTGGGACTATGGTCCGAAAGACAGTTACAACGATCGAATCAGTCCATTTAAGAAGGCGGGTCTTGAACAACTTGTATGTCCTGGTGTTTGGGGCTGGAACCAGATATTCCCCAACGTCGAAGCGTCCTCGAAAAACATAATCAATTTTGTGCGCGATGGTCAGACTGCGGGCGCCATGGGAATGCTAAATACGACCTGGGATGATGATGGCGAATCATTGTTTGAAATGACGTGGTATGGAATCGTTCTTGGCGCCGCTGCTTCGTGGCAGAATCAAGCGGTCGATCAAAAGACTTTTGATGCGAATTTCGATTGGGCGTTCTTTCGTCATGACGGCGACAGCTTTGTCAGAGCTATTCGTGGTCTTGGCAGCGCCAACACAGTTCTCGGAATTGGAACTAGCGACGATGCTTTCTGGCGAGATCCCTTCACCACCGCATATCAAAATCAGGCACGCGCCAATGCTGAGAAGATCCGACAAATGCGTCTTCAGGTGGAAGAGGCTAACGAATTACTTCTGCGCAACAAGCAGGGTGCGCGTCGAAATGCGTCGATGATTCCGGTGATGATATTTGCCGCACAGCGATACGATCATTTAGGACGACGAGCTCAAACCGTCGAGAAGCTGAGCCGTGAGTACTGGGACGCTTATCTCAATCTCGGCGATCGAACGAAGACCAGGCGGCTTAGGCGTTATGCGAGTCCTATATATAACCAGCTGAGAGAAATGGCTGAAGAGTTGTCGGAATTAAAGCTAAGTTATCGGGACCAGTGGCTGGCTGAGAATCGACCTTACTGGCTCGAGAGTGTTTTGTCGCGGTATGACCATGCGATATCGATTTGGTTAGCAAAGAGTCGCGCAGTTGAAGAGGCGATGCGGGTATACGACGCGACATCGACTCTGCCGAGTCCTGAAGAATTCGGATTAGGTGTAAGATTTGTCCCACCGGCGCGTTAAAGATGTCCGACAAACTTCAGTTTTGTCGTTTAGGTGGATGATCTCGTCCACGGCGAAAAATGTGAATCTTGATCTGAATTTAACCACTTTGGGAAGGGTGCCGAAGCTTACGACAAGCTAAAGCTCATCGGACATTAAATGAATACTCCATCAAACCGCCTACTCTCACTCGATGTTTTCCGCGGGCTTACAATTGCGGGAATGGTATTAGTCAATAACCCGGGAACCTGGAGCGATATCTATTGGCCTCTTGAACACGCCGAGTGGAACGGTTGGACTCCAACCGATCTGGTTTTCCCTTTCTTCCTTTTCATCGTCGGCGTCTCGATCACATTAGCTTTTGGACGCCGAGTTGAAGAAAGCGGAGTAACACGTGACCTGTATCTAAAGGTCATCAAACGAGCGCTGATCATCTTTTTACTGGGCCTGTTTTTGAACGGCTTTCCTTTGTTTCACCTTTCCGAAATTCGTATACCCGGAGTACTACAGCGAATCGCGGTTTGTTATCTCATCGCATCTCTAATCTTTTTGACCACTCGAGTCAGGACTCAACTGCTAATTGCCGTTGCCTTACTCGTCGGTTACTGGTGGGTGATGTCCAAAATCCCTGCACCCGGTTTCGCTGCAGGTGATCTAACGAAAGAAGGCAGTCTGGCTTCGTACGTCGATCGAGTTGTGTTTGGGCCACACATCTGGAAACAGGGCAAAGTGTACGATCCGGAGGGAATACTCAGCACCATTCCGGCTATTGCCACGACTTTGTTTGGAATCCTGACGGGCCACTGGTTGCGAACTGAACGAACGCACTATGAGAAGGTGGCAGGCCTGTTTGTCGCAGGTGCGTTTTGCACGATGATTGGTTGGGCGTGGAATCCATTCTTCCCGATCAACAAAGCGCTGTGGACCAGTTCCTACGTCTTCTTCACAGCCGGTCTGGCTTTGCAGTTATTGGCACTCTGCTACTGGTTGATCGACATCAAGGGTTATCGAAAATGGGCCTGGCCTTTTGTGGTGTTTGGGCTAAATGCAATTGCGTTATTCGTTGGAAGCGCGATCATGGTGAAATTGATGGGCTTGATTCAGGTTCCTCAAGGCGACGGTACCAGGATCTCTTCGCACGAGTGGATCTTTGATAATTTATTTTTGTCGTGGGCGTCACCAGTCAACGCCTCGCTCGCGTTTGCGATTGCTTTCATTCTGGTGTGGCTCTTCCTCATGTGGTTGCTCTACCGAAAGCAGATATTTATTAAGGTGTAACTCCCAATAGGTGGCGTGCTGGATCGTTGGGCCAGCGGTAGCATCCTGGTCCGGCCGCCCTATTTCGCTCTTGGCAATCGCTCCATCGATCTACCGCCGGTGGACACTCAAGCTGGAGGCAACATGCCAACATACATCGCATTGATTAAGTGGACAGAACAGGGAATTGGGAACGTTAAGGATAGTCCTGCGCGACTTGACTCAGGGCGCAAAGCGTTTAAGAAGTTGGGCGTGAAGATCAAAGACACCTACCTAACAATGGGTCGTTATGATCTGGTTTGTATGATTGATGCGCCGGATGATGAATCGTTTGCTACTGCGATGCTCAGTTTGGGTTCGCAGGGCAATGTACAAACCGAGACGCTTAAGGCGTTTAGTGAAGACCAATTCAGAAAGATTGTTGGGAAGCTCTGACGGCTGATGGAAGGATCATTGGTCAGATCATTGGTCATATATCATTTGAAATTTATCAATTGTCATTTGCGTCATTGGACTTTGAATTTGGGTCTTTGGGCTTGAACCTGCTAGACCAAAGAAAAGATCTAACCTCAAGGATCAAAAACCTAAGATCAAGGACCAAGAACCGAAGATCAAGGCCCAAATGATAATTGATAAATTTCAAATGATATATGACCAATGATTTTTTAGCGTCGGTATCCCGGCCCGCGCAGTACCTGTCCCGCAAGAGCGGATGTGCGTTGGCCCTTGTCGACGCTGACTTGTCCATTAACAAGCACGTACTCAATTCCGTCGGGATATTGATTCGGTGACTCGAAAGTCGCCCGATCAATAATTGTTGCGGGATCGAAAATTGTGACATCCGCGAACATCCCTTTTTGCAGCAATCCGCGATCGCGTAAACCCACACGCGCTGCCGGTGCGCCAGTCATCTTGTGAATTGCACTCTCCATCGACAACAGCTTTTCGTCACGCACGTAGCGTCCCAGAATCCGAGGATAGCTGCCCCACCCTCGTGGGTGTGACTTTGACCCAGCCAATGGACCATCGCTCGCTCGCGATCCGCTGTCAGTACAAAAGCTGACGAAAGGAGCACGCATGGCGGCACGCATATCGTCTTCACTCATCATGAAATAGATCGCCCCCGTTTGCGCATGGTCAGCGAGGATTAGATCAAACAGTGCGTCGAGAGGATCTTTCTTCTGTTCCTCGGCGATCTCAGAGATGCGTTTACCTTGCAGCGACTCAAGGTCCCGATTTACGACCGCGCCAATCAATACTCCGCTCGGCCCACCACTTCCGAGGTAGATATTTTCCCAATCCTTATGATCTGTAGAAATTTCCTGCTTTAGCTTTTCGCGAGTCGCAGGATCTTTAAGACGCGCGAGCATCTTTTCGTTACCGCCCTCCTGCGCCCAAGGAGGTAAACAAGCACTCAAAGAAGTGCTCCCAGCGATATACGGATAGATGTCGGCGGTGATATCGAGTCCGGTGGCTCGAGCTTGTTCGATCCGTTTTAGGATTTCAGGCATCCTACCCCAGTTCTTCTTGTAAGCCGTCTTGAGATGCCATATCTCAGCCGGGATCCGAGCCTGGCGCGAGATTTCAAATACTTCATTCAACGATTCATCCAGAGCATTAGCTTCACTCCGTTGATGGGTGGCGTAAATGCCTCCATATTGCCGCGCAACCTTTGCCAGCTCCACGATCTCCTCAGTCCTGGCAAAACGCGCTGGGATGTACTGCAGCGAGGTAGAAAGTCCCAGTGCACCATCGCGCATCGCATCGGCAACCAGTTTCTTCATCTGGTCCAACTCGGCCGCTGTTGGCGGTCGATTGTCGTAGCCAATCACGTACTCCCTTAATTGAGTTGCGCCAACAAACGTCCCGAGATTTAGTCCCGTACGTTGATGCTCAAGTCTCTTGAAGTATTGGTCCAAAGAACGCCAATCGATTGTGAGGTTAAAGCGCCGTAGAAAATCCTCTTGTTCCTTGATTTGCCGCTCATTTATTGGCGCAATCGATTCACCTTCGCCAGTGATTTCAGTGGTAACTCCCATCATCACCTTGCTCATGCCGCGTGGGTCAATGAGCAAATAGGTTTCGGATTGACCGAGCATGTCGATAAAGCCCGGTGCGACGATCCTTCCGTTGGCATCAATTGTGCGAGCGGCAGTTGCTTTTGAAAGTTGGCCGATTTCAGCGATCCGTTGGCCCTTAATAGCAATGTCGGCGACATAGCCGGGCTTACCTGAACCATCGACGATCTGACCGTTCCTTATGAGAAGGTCAAACTGAGGAACCGCGGAATGATTAGTTGTAGTGAATAGCGTTGACATGATGAAGGCCGTAGAAAGAAACAGGGTGATGAAACTGCGCATTTGACGCTCCGAAAACAAGATGAGATGAGATTACATGTCGAGAAATTTTTTTCGGTGACGCGGCTCCGGCAACATACACGTTTCGAATTTTCCAAAGATGCTATAGCGGTTGCGCGCCACGAAACGGTAGAAAATATTACGTAGTGGCTTGGGGACCAATTTGCCTAACGTCGCTAAAGCTTTCCAAATGCCACCAAGTTCCTTACCGGCACGCAGAATCGCGTCAGATCTGCCGAGAAGCTGTTCGTTCGGTTCTCCATAATTCTCGAGGACTTGAACTGTGTCGAGATCTTTTGCGTCTGCACCATGTCGGGCGAGTGCCTTGGCAGCAAAATCACTCTGTAACGAGGCAAATCTCAAACGGTCGTTCTGGTCGTGTTTGAGAAGAAATTGGACCATGCGGTTACAAAGTCCACAAACACCATCGTAAAGAACAATTGGATTCTGCACAGAATGAGTCTAGAGAAGGTTGGGCGAGTTTGGAAGCGCTCTTGTCAATAAACCTATCTCAACTCTTAGCGCAACCTCTGCGTAATAAGTTCTTAAGATCTTGTTTTCTGACAAAGTTTCAAGCTCCCAAAAAGGGGTAGTCGATGTTTGCACTCCGTCAGGAGTGCAATGTTTATAGCACCGATGACAAATAGCGGCTCGCGCACTCCGTTAGGAGTGCGATGTGTACGAATCACGAGAGCGAGAGCCTTGGCTATTGCTGCGGCCAAACATCGCACTCCTGACGGAGTGCAGAGCCTGGTTCTTTCGTAATCTATAAACATGGCACGCCTCACGGAATGGTCGAAGAAGCCTTTACCGTCAACTATAGACATGGCACACGGACGAGGTTGAACCGAGTTCAGTGTTGCCCCCCGTCGCATCATTTGGTGGCGGCTCTGCGCTGTGTTCTCTGTGTCTCTGCGTTCTCTGATGCGTCTCGGCGTTGTCATATCACGTACTACCTGGTTCAACGCAGAGACGCCGAGGACGCAGAGACGCAGAGAGAGGCCCGAATGAATTGTTAGGCCTTATGGTGTCAAGGTTGGTTGATTTGCGGCGCGTAGTTGAGTGTTGATTTCAGCCAAGTCTTTCGTTCTTATTTGTTCCCAATTGCTCATCAACTTTGTCAGGACTTTTTGTAACTCAGCTGCCGCGTCGACGATGGCTGCTGTAGGCGCAACATCAGCACTCTGCAGATTCTCCAGTAGGGACGAGAAGCCGTCGTTCAACCGAGTTAGATTTGGATTACGGACATCAATTGATCCTCCCGGAAGTCCTGGTGAACTCGCGTCGCCTCTTCCTTCTCCACCGACTGCCGTTAGTTTCTTGTCTAATGCATTTAGCGACTCAGCTAGTGGTCCTCTTCCGGCGCGCTCGATCGCTTTTGCTATTTGTTCATGCAGTTTCTTAATTGCTTCCACGGTAGTAAACGTTTGCTGCATTCCATTGTAAGCCTCGAGCGAGAGATTAAACTGTTGGGCCAACCCTTCAGCACTCGTTTTCACACGCGGATCCATCTTGACGGTCATCGTTTGGGTAGACGACTTGCCGTTTGCCGTTAATTTTATTGTATAGGTTCCTGGCAAAACCTCTGGTCCAAGCGGGAATAGCGGCGTATCACGATAGATGGCGGAGATTGGAAACCCGTGACCATAAGCCAAAGGCGGTGCATATTTGAGGTCCCAAGTGAATCGTTGTAAACCCGCCTTTGCGATTAGAGTCTGTGGCGGCTGATACCAGTAACTTGGAACTGCATAATCTTTCTCGTTAATTTCCTCCGGCTTATCATCACTGGCGTACCGCCGTACTAGTTGATTCTTGCTATCAAGGATTTCCAGTACGACGGGCTCTTTGGCGGCATTGTGCAGGTAATAGTTGATGATTGCCCCGTCAGGAGGGTTTTGTCCCACCGGCTCTTCAGGGGGAAGAGGCGTATCGGAATTAACATTTCGTTTGACCCGATAAGCGACCTGCGGCGCAAATAGAAAAACATCGGAGTCGAGCACGGAACTGCTCAACTGACGTAAAGGAGTTATGTCGTCGAGTATCCAGAAAGAACGGCCATGGGTACCTACTACAATGTCATCGTTATGGACCACAAGGTCTCGAATCGAGGTTGCCGGCATATTCAGGCGCAGTGGTCGCCACTGCTCACCGTCATCTAACGAAACGTGAACGGCTGTTTCGGAACCGGCGAAGAGCAGCCCGCGCTTCAATGGATCTTCCTTGACTGTGTTAATTGGACTATCAGGCAAACCGTTAGTGATCTCTTTCCACGTCGCACCGCTATCAGTTGTTTTGTAGATGTGAGGTTTTTGATCGTCCAGTCTAATTCTATTTACAGCGATGTAAGCGGTGGCTACATCGAAATGACTCGCATCAATTTGAGAGATCTTGCTCCAGGAAGTAAGAGTTGGTGGCGTTACGTTTTGCCACGACTTGCCTGCATCCTTCGTTAGGTGGACCAGTCCGTCGTCTGTTCCTGCCCAAATGATATTGATGTCTTTAGGTGATGGCGCCAGCGCATAGATAACACCTCGTCGAGGTTGAGTGGCCATCTCTGGACGGCGATAGACACCGATGCTATTCGGGACTTCTGGTTTCTCACGTGAGAGATCCGGACTAATGATCTCCCAACTATTGCCACCATTCTGTGTCTTGAATAGAACGTTCCCAGCTAGATACAAAGTGTGCGGATCGACAGGTGAGAACATTATTGGAGCCGTACGCAAGAATCGATACTTGCCAGTGCGCAAAACCTCAGGCGCCACGTTTTGGACCTGACCGGTAGTCGCATCAAAGCGAGTTGCTTTACCGCCGTAGATAATGTTTGGGTTGAGTGGATCAGGTGCGACGTAGCCGTATTCTTCAACGCCTACAGTTCGCCAGTCGCGAAAGCTAATTGCACCATTGTCTCCTCGACTCTTTACACCAGCAGAACCACTTTCCTGCTGTCCGCCGTATACCCAGTAAGGGAATTGGTTGTCAGTGATGACGTGGTAAAACTGCGCGGTGGGTTGGTTGTACCAGGAACTCCAGGTCTCGCCCCCATTAACGCTGACGACCGCACCTTGATCGACAGCTAGCAGTATCACTTTGGGATTCTCGGGGTTGATCCACATCGTGTGGTAATCGTCACCGCCCGGAGCGCCTTTGAATCCTGTAAACGTTTTCGCGCCATCGGTGGATTTGTATAGCGCAATGGCTGAGCAATAGACGATGTCCTTATTAGTAGGATCAACGTCTATCTCTGCAAAGTCACTTCCGCGGGCCCAAACACGACGCTCACCAGTTGTACGCACCCAAGTTTCACCCGCGTCATCCGAACGATAGATGCCTCCCATCTGAGTTGAATCAACGGTGGCATAAACTCGATTCGAGTCGCTTGGTGCAACCGCGATACCGATGCGACCTAGACCCTGCGCTATTGTGGGAAGACCTTGAGTTAATTGTTTCCATGTATTACCGCCATCCGTAGTTTTGAACAAACCACTGCCTGGTCCTTGAAATGCACCGTTCTCCCAGGGACCCTGACGAGCTGCCCACAGATCCGCGTAAATTACTTTTGAGTTCTTTGGATCAAATGCGAGTGCGATAGCCCCGGTGTTCTCGTCCTTATATAGGATCTTCTCCCATGTTTCTCCGCCATCCTTAGAACGAAAGACACCGCGTTCTTCGTTGGCTCCATAAGGATGACCGAGAGCTGCGACGTAGACGAGATTTGGATCCTGCGGATCAACCAGAATGGCGCCAATTTGTTGAGCGTTGCGCAATCCCATGTTGCGCCAGCTCTTACCTCCATCAATCGACTTATAAATGCCGTCGCCGGTTGAGAGATCTGGACGTTGAAGTCCTTCACCACTCCCTACGTAAATAACGTCTGGTTTTGAAGGAGACACAGCGAGTGCTCCGATTGAACCGGTGGGCTGATCGTCAAAGATCGGCTTCCACGTTAGACCGTAATCAGTCGTCTTCCACACGCCACCGTTGTTGACGCCTATATAAAGGACATTTTGTTGACCCGGAATGCCTGTCGCTCCAACGGTCCTGCCACCACGAAATGGTCCAATCATTCTCCATTTCATTCCTTGAAGGAGTTCGCTGCCAGTGCGCTGTGCGTTCAGTTCGGGTGTGAAAGAGAAGGCGAGAAGTGTCGTGACAATAACGGCCGCGAGTCGACTGTACATTGGAGATTGGTCCTTAACGTGTGTATTGGGAATGACTGCGGCAGATTCTAGCGTGAGGAAGAGGGCGGACGCTACAGATAAAGAAAGACTACGCTCTGAGGAGAATTGGTGTCGTTATATTTGAAGGAAAAGCCAAATACCACTCACGGAGCTTTGCCTCAAAAGTACCTAATCTCCGCTGGCGACGGCGTAGCCGCCGCCTCACATCCTGCGGCTACGCCGTCGCGGCGATAGCTCGACCTAATTTCCAGTTACGACTACTCCTTCGATATCCCTTTCCCTTGGCTTTCTCTTTAGAATCAGAGCTGAAACGAGCGTAACGATGAATCCAACTGGGAGGGGTTCTGTAAAAGTGATCAACGAATTGATGATGGGATTGTTGTAATTAATGCTTTTGATTTCCTGGAGTTTGGCGTCGATCATAGCTTGAGTGGCGCCCGATGCCCGCATGTTTTCAACCAGGTAGTTGGTGTATTTAGTAAAGAAGTCGGGTAGAAAATTGAAATAGACAATTTCCCAGGTGATGACATAGCAAATGCAGGAGATCAGTGTTATCAGCGAGCCAACGCCGAATGCTCGTAGAAAAGTAATCTGTCCGTCGCCAACATTGTCTCGGTAGGAGCGAACACCAAAGAAGACAAGGAGAAAGGCGAGCAACATACAGGTGTATCCGACAAACATTCCCTTGTCGAAACCAATCACATCGATAAAGGGAACCATGGCTACCATTAGTGCTGAGGAAATGGCGCCAGAGATGAGACCGAAAACCAAAACAGTTCTTTTCATTTTTGAACACTCCTATTAATGAAGATTGTTGCTGACGAGTGAGAAATTAGCCCTGAGGTCGAACTGCTGTCGTCATACTTTCGAATGATTTTGCCTTTTTCGGCGAGAATCATACTTTCGTGTGTCCGACAAACTTTCGTTTGTCGTCGTGGTACAACAAGGAATGTCTAGAAAACGGACGGCGCTTGTCGGTCATGCTCGGCGACAAACTAAAGTTCGTGTGTCCGACAAACTTTAGTTTGTCGTCGTGTACAGCAACGAATGTCTAGAAAACGGACGGCGCTTGTCGGTCATGGTCGGCGACAAACTAAAGTTCGTGTGTCCGACAAACTTTAGTTTGTTGTCGTGTACAACAAGGAATGTCTAGAAAACGGACGGCGCTTGTCGGTCATGCTCGGCGACAAACTAAAGTTTGTCCGGACATTGACTCACGGAATCAGACCCATCTCCTTGCCAATCTGAACAGCCTGTGTACGTCGCTTGGCACTCAGTTTGTCGAACAGTCGACTCGAATGGGTCTTAACGGTGTTTTCGCTGACAAAGAGTTTGTCAGCAATTTCCCTGTTACTCATTCCTTTCGCAATGAGGTCGAGAATCTCGAGTTCGCGAGGAGTCACTCCCAATTCCCGAATCTTAGCCTCGTTTAATGAGAATTCCGGACTTACATGAATAGGAACCTCTTTGACGACGATAACTTTCTCTTTTCTGGTCAACTTCAAACCCAACCAAATGCCGAGACCAGCAAACAATGCAGCGACGAGTCCTCCGTAGATCTCGATCGAGTGCTCCACAATCAGGAAGCGATACTCAATAATCTTAAGAAGGAAAATCAGTATTCCGCCAAAAACGCCGTAGAGAAGCGTATAGAGGATAGTCTGGTTCTTCCCGGTCATATTAATAAGGACAATAAATGTACGACATACTTTAGTTTGTCGTCATGCTGCGCCGCACAACCTCGCACCAATGTCGGACTCAGCCTTTATGCAGTACGGAAACCCAGGGCTGGACCAGTTGATTCATAGACACCCTAACACTAGAGACGGGCCCAACCGCGTTGCGGTTGGGAGGTTGGGCGTTTGCGTTCTTTCCCAGGGTAGCCGAAAGCGGCAACCCTGGGCTTTGAGGCATTGCCCCTCCGGGGCAAAGCAAATCTTAACCCAACTCCTAAAAAATTAGTTGACAGCTTCGCCCGCTCATATCTATACTCCTAAGACTTTAGGAGACAGGCGGATATATATGGCGCGCACCAAGACCGAAAATCTTACACCCCTCGAGTTGGAGATCATGCACGTACTCTGGGAAACCGGGGCTGCCAATGTGCAGACCGTGCAACAAAAACTCAAAAGGGAACTCGCTTACACCACCGTTCAGACAATGCTCAACATTCTTCACAAGAAGGGTAAGGCAAAACGAACTCTTAAGGACCGCGCCTATTTTTACAAACCTGCCGTGAGTCGTAAGCATGTGGTGAGCAAGCACGTCAACGACGTCGTTGATCGCCTGTTTGGCGGATCCGCTGAAAGTCTGGTCATGAGCTTGCTCGAAACAAAACATCTGACACCCGAAAAACTAGCACGCTTACAAAAACTGGTTGAAGAAGCGCAGGAGGAGATCGATGAGAATAAGTAGTCAACTACTGCTGACCTTCTTGCTCAACGCCTGCTGGCAGATCGCACTCATCGCTGCCTTTGCCAGTATTGGCTCCCGAATAATTCGAGATGCGTCGATACGGTTTCGTCATGCTATCTGGCTTGGAGCATTAGTGCTGAGTTTCATTGTTCCGGTTATCACTGCGTCGAGATTTCAGCTAGATACGATCCCGGTCTCGACGCCAGCGCAAATTGAACAGGGCCCACCAACAATCGGTCAACGGACTATCACCACAGAAAGCTCACTCGCTACTCGAAGTGCGCCGGCAGTTTTTCTGTTGGGCCGCACAATGGGCTTGTTCCTTTTGATCTCTTATTTGCTCTTTGTTGTTTACCGATCATTCAAACTCGCACTCGCTTGGCGGATGACTCGCCAACTCCGGCTGTCCGCAATCGAGATTAATTTGAACGATCGGGTTGAAGATATTGTGAGAACCTGTGAGGCTGCTCTATCTAGTTCGGTAAAGCCCAATAAGGTTGCGGTCTTATCCTCAAACTCAGTTCCGGTGCCCATTACCGTCGGCCTCTTTAGACCAGTAATAATTTTACCCAATGAACTGGTTCTAAATAGCAATCATGAACTTCTCTTGTCCGCCATAGGACACGAGTTCATACATGTCGCACGACGAGACTATCTCTTCAATCTCATTTGCGAAGTTCTCTATGTACCGATCTCTTTTCACCCGGCAGCGGCCCTGATCAGGCGCCGGATCAAACAGACCCGAGAGCTTTGCTGCGATGAACTTGTCGCTGAACTGATTGTCAATCCCGAAGTCTACGCGCGTTCGCTCATAAAGCTGGCAAGTTCAGCTCCGACTCTGCGTCGTCTCTCCGTCAGTACAACCGTAGGCATCGCCGATGCCGACATTTTGGAGGCCCGAATCATGTCCTTATTACGAAAGACAAAAACAAACAAACGTTGGAAAGTGATGTTCATTGCCGTACCCGTTCTGCTCGCAATTCCTTGTGTAGCGGCGGCCGCCTTTGCCATGAAGTTTGATCTTGCCCAGCAGGAACCATCGCAGGAACAGAAGGAACGACGAGAACGCGAGACAACTGAGACACGCATGCGTGCCTACAACACCGAGTCTCTGGAAATGAAGCAAAGGATGGATGCGGATCCCCGGTTTCGCGAAGAGGTAATGCGCAAGCGCGAAATGGAAGTGGAAATGAGAACGATCAGGCAAGCAGCGCTGGCTCGTCTGGCAAAAATCAATATGGACCAGGCAATTCAAATTGCCTCAAGTCAAAATGCAGGTAAGGTTTTGGAATGCACCCTGGACGCGAGTCACTGGGAAGAGCCAGGGAAGCTTGCTGATGACGGCGTGGTTTTCTATCGCGTTGTGATACTAAATGAGGATCCAAACGGTGGCTCAACCCATGTTTGGGTCAATGCTATGGATGGAAACATTATCAAAACCGAAAAGGAACTGCCTCGGAAGCAACGTCGAAGTGAACAACGTTAGCACGCAATAGTGGGGCGGACCACCTCTCCATGTTCGCCCACTTCCTCCTCCGGTCCGAAGCAGAACCACATGGCTTTCCACAAATAGTCCGAAATACCACCCACAGAGTGGATGGATACTTTCAGTTCCTTTCTATCAAGCTCGCAGTGACGTTAGATCGATAATCCCAACAACGACAGTTAGTGGACTATTAAGATTTTTCTACATAAGTTGACAACGTATTCCTAACTCCCACCAACTGCTGGGGTGACCCCCTCAAGTGAGACAGTCGCAATCTTCACACTTTGGGTTTCATAGGTTTGTTACTTCTCAAAGTTTTTGTGCTGCTGC
>Ga0209215_1000149_pt1 | contig 15221 bp, 13 predicted proteins | sample TexAe_OM2H0_M2_FD_187938 | JGI IMG/M metagenome (GOLD analysis project Ga0209215, IMG submission 187938) | Forest soil microbial communities from Davy Crockett National Forest, Groveton, Texas, USA - Texas A ecozone_OM2H0_M2 (SPAdes) (version 2) | ecosystem: Environmental > Terrestrial > Soil >...
AACGATGACGATGCCGTTCACTGATCTCTTCGGCGCCGCCATAAACCTCCTGGACTAACGAGCCGGGCGCAAGACGGCAGGGCCATGCGCCAAGACGCATTGTACCGCCTAATTCCTCAACATCAACTAAATCTCGCAATTTAAAAATAACCGGGTCAGGCGTTTCGAGATCGAATTCAGTCGAGTCGGCATCCTTCAACTCACAAACATTACGCGCATACTCGATACAAGCCGTCTGCATGCCCAGGCAGATTCCAAAGTATGGCGTACGAGTTTTGCGCGCGTAATAGATCGCGCGAATCATGCCCGCGACACCTCGTTTTCCGAATCCACCAGGTACGAGAATCGCATCGAAGTCGCGCAAACGATCTTCATAATCGTCGTCCATCAACTCTTCCGACTCGATCCATTTCACATCCACACGAAGATTGTTGGCGACACCGCCATGCGTGAGCGCTTCGCGCAAAGACTTGTACGAGTCTTCCAACTCAACATACTTGCCGACAATCGCAATCGACGTCTCTCCTCCCGAAGGTTCGCGAATGGTCGAAACCAGATTACGCCACTCACTAAGATCCACCTGGGGCGCCTGCGCTTCAAGTTTAAGCAGCGAGACGATCAAATCGTCCAAACCCTGTTCGTGAAATGCCAGTGGCACTTCATAGATCGTATCGACGTCCTGAGCACTAATCACCGCTGACTCTTTCACATTACAGAAGAGTGCAATCTTACTGCGTAGTTCGCGTGAGAGTGGTTTTTCCGAGCGGCAAAGCAGGATGTCCGGCGCGATACCAATCTCACGGAGATCGCGTACAGAATGTTGTGTCGGTTTAGTTTTCAGTTCGCCGGCGGCGGCAATGTACGGTACGAGAGTTACATGAATAAATAATGCGTTACCCGCGCCCTCTTCGTTTCCCATCTGGCGAATAGCTTCGAGAAAGGGTAGCGACTCGATGTCGCCCACGGTACCGCCAATCTCAACGATAATAACGTCGGGCTTGTCGTTCTCAGCGACTTTGCGGACTGCTTCCTTGATCTCGTTAGTAATGTGCGGAATAACCTGAATCGTTTTGCCAAGATAATCGCCGCGGCGTTCTTTTTCGATAACCGAAAGATAGATACGCCCGGTGGTCCAATTGTTAGCCTGCGAAAGGTGCGCGTGAGTGAAACGTTCGTAGTGCCCCAGGTCGAGATCTGTTTCGGCGCCGTCGTCGGTGACGAAAACTTCGCCGTGTTGGAAGGGCGACATCGTACCGGGATCGACGTTGATGTATGGGTCGAGCTTGATCAGTGCCACGCGCAGGCCGCGACTCTCGAGTAAACATCCGATCGAAGAAGCCGCCAGTCCTTTGCCGAGGCTGGAAACCACACCACCAGTAACGAAGATATATTTAGGCATCTGGTTCTCCATTGATTACCTTTTGATCGTTGCCATCACCCGCCTCAGGCGGATCTCCGGATTCCTGTTCTCCGTTATAACGGCCCTGGCGCAAGTCTTCCTGCGCTTCGACCGCTTTTTGCATCGCGGGATCCAGTGCTTTTTGTATCCCAACCAGACCAGCACCAAGGAGCCCTGGGCCTTCCTGCGCGCGTCGCTCGAATTCTTCAGTCGTGACGTCGTAAGGCTTGCTCAGGCGCGACAAACCAAACAGCCCGCACAAAACCAAAAACGCGATAATGCCTAATCCGATCCAGTCGCTCATGTAATCAGTTCGTTGCGCTTACCAGTTCGCGAACCTTTTCAAGATCTTCGATAGTATCGACCCCGGTTGAAGTCGTACAGGCCTGAACCACCTTAATCTTCACACCGTGCTCCAGTGCACGTAGTTGCTCGAGTGCTTCAATCTGTTCGAGTCGCGACGCGGGCCACTTCGTAAACTCGAGCAGAACATCCCGGCGATACACGTACAAGCCGGTGTGTTTCCGGAATATGCTGAATAGCTCGGGTTCACTTATCAGCGCCGCTTCGGGTGAGCCGTGTCTCTTTGCTGCATCGCGTGGATATGGCATCGGTGAACGCGAAAAGTAGATCGCGTTTTCGTTTTCATCGAGAACAATTTTCACCAGATCCGGATTCAGCAGTTCCTCGAGCGATTGAATTGGTTCCCATGTTGTTACGATGCCCGCGGCATCTGGTTTCGAAATCTCCGCTGCCATTACGTCTACGGCACGCTCGATCGTCTCCGGGGAGATCAATGGTTCGTCACCCTGGACGTTAACAATTATCTCGGCGTCTGGAATTTGAGCCGCAACTTCTGCGACTCGATCAGTGCCGCTTGTGTGGTGAACGGAGGTGAGAACGGCTTCAAAGCCTCTCGTCTGGACCGCATCGGCAATCTGCTGGCTGTCAGTAGCGACGATCACACGGTCAACATTTCGGGCCGCAAGAGCGCGCTCTGCGACCCAGCAAACCATAGGTTTTCCGGCAATCTCGATAAGAGCTTTTCCTGGCAGACGAGTTGATGCGAGGCGAGCTGGAACGATGGCAACCGTGCGATTCACGGGGTAACAGCTTAGCTTGCAGCCACGAAAACTGTCAATGAATGTGCCACAAAGGCGCACAAAAAAGATTTAGCCACAAAAAGGCACAAAAAGCACAAATGAAAAAGGAAGTAGAAAGGCTGGGGAGGGCAACATAGAGAAGCAGAAAGGCCTGGAGGAACGTAGAAGAAATAAAAAGGCCTGGGGGCAACGTAGAAGAAGTAGAAAGGCTGGAGGGGACGTAGGGACGTAGAAGAAGTAGAAAGGCCTGGGGGGACGTAGAAGAAGTAGAATTTCAGTGATCGCTCATCCGGGCGACAGCATGTCTGACTGGATCGAGACTTGTGACATGCTGCCTGCGGGAATCGAAACCTGGAATTCGAACGGACTCGCGAGTGTCAAACAGAAATCCTGTTTTGTGCTTTATGTGCCTTTTTGTGGCTCACTTCTTTCTTGTGGCCGCGCCCTTCTTTGCTGAACGCGAACGCGATGCGGCTGAACGTTTCTTTGCGGCGCTGCGTGCCTGGCGTGAGAGTGCTTCCTTCGAAGCGGCGCTCCGTCCTTCCCGCTTTAAGGCTTTTTGCGTCGCTCGCGAGCGCGTCGCCGATGGCCGTTTCCTGCTCCTGCTTTTGCGAGTATCGCGCTTTGCCTGTTCTTTCGTCTCCGCCGAAGAATTCTGCGACGGCGGCAAGTCAACTCCCGCGCGACGCGCCTTCGAGAGTCCGATCGCAATGGCTTGTTTAGTCGAGCGAGCCCCGTGCTTCCCTTCACGAATATGCTCAATCTCTTCTCTTACAAATTCACCGGCCTGTGTACTCGGAGACTTACCCTCTGCTTTGTCCTTCCGTGCTCGTTCTAATGTCTCTTTTTCCGGCATTTACACCCCTCCCTGACTTAGGTTCGTACGTCACCATGCTTCTTTTGGGATTGGTGCAAGGTGTATGCCACTTAGCTCATAGCGGCAGACAAGGACGCCGAATATGAGCGACCTTGCGGATATGAAATTGGAAAGCGCACACAGACTTCCGTGCCTAGTTGCGGTGCAGAGTCAATTGAGATCGATCCGCCCAGCGACTGCGTTCGTTCCTCCATACCGCGCAGGCCGAGTGTAGCTGAGCCGCTCCGCAACACCTTTAGATCGAAACCAGTACCATCGTCAGATATCCAAACAATCACGTCGGGTCCGGATACCTCGAGGATCACAGAAACTCTTTTCGCCTTTGCATGTCGCACAACGTTCGTAACAGCTTCCTGCACGATTCGGAAGCATGCTGTTTCCAACTCGCAAGCAAAGCGAGTGTCTTCCGATAAAGAATGGCTAACGAACTGCGCTTCGAGGCCTGAGTTCTTAGCCTGCCGATCGAGGTACCAGCGCAAAGCGACTACTAACCCAAAGTCGTCCAGGAGTAATGGACGCAAATCTACCGACAGGTCTCTGACCTGGTCCGCTGCTTCATCGATAACGATCACGTTGTCTTCGATCGACGCAAGGATTTCCGGACTCGAGCACTTTTGTTTGAGCGAGTGAAGGTTCAACTTCACCGCCGTGAGGATTTGGCCCACCTGATCGTGTAACTCGACCGACATGCGACGCCGTTCGGCTTCCTGCGCCTCTATTAATCGTCTCGAATAGATTCGGGCCGCAGCCTGGACTCTTCTTCGTTCAGATACATCCCGGACACAGCCCTGCACAGCTACTGGAATCCCGTTAGCACAGATTAACCGGCTGCTGATCTCGACGGGAACCTGACGACCGTCTTTGGTGACAATCTCGATCTCGTAAGTGGTTTCAGCCGCATCGTCCAACTTCTTACACAACTGCCCGGAAACATGAGCTTCGTACTCGGGATTAAGAAAAACAGAGAAGTGTTTGCCGATGAGTTCTTCGCGGGTGTAGCCGGAAAGTTTTTCCGCAGCTCGATTAATCGACGTGTACAGACCCTTCATGTCGTGCACGTAGAGTGCATCTTTGGAATTCTCGAAGAGTTCACGATAGCGTTCTTCACTCTCGCGTAATGCCTCTTCGGCGAGTTTACTTTCGGTGATGTCCTGAGCGGTGCCTTCGTAATATAAGATTTGGCCTTTGTCGTCCCGAACTGCGCGTGCGTTGACTGAGACCCACACCCGGGCGCCATCCTGGCGAAATGTCTCGTGTTCAAAATCGCGCACGACTCCATCCCGTTCGAGCAATCGCTTGAACTTTTCACGTTGCGCTGGATCTACATAAATCTCGCGAGAGATGTCTTTGCATGAACTCATCAACTCATCCGGGGAGCTAAAGCCGTGCATGCGAGCGAGTGCCGGGTTGGCCATCAGATAGACGCCTTCCGGTGTCGATTGGAAAATACCTTCACCGGCATTGTCGATTATCTCGCGGTACTTTTGTTCTGCATCTCTGCGCGCCTCCTTCGTTGCTTCCAATTCGGTGATGTCGTGATATATGCCAAACATTCTTACCGAATTATCGTGTTCATCCGTCACAACGCTGCCCACCACGTGTAACGTGCGGAAACTGCCGTCAGGACGCACAACGCGATTCGTCAGGTTGTAACGTTCCTTCGTCTTGATACACCTCTCAACAACTTCCAAAACGCGCTCGCGATCCTCGGGATGTATCCGCGCAATTATCGCCGCGAAACTAGCTTGAATCTCCCGCGGATGGAGTCCCAGAATGCGATAGAGTTCGTCGGACCAGGTCATCAAGCCAGTATTGATATCCCAACTCCAACTGCCGAGATTCGCAAGTTCCTGCGCGTCGGCCCACTCCTGTTCATTCTTTTTCAAGGCTTCAATTGCGCGATTGTGCTCAGTGATATCAGTAGCGAAAACTGCCAAGCCTTCCGGCGCAGGATAGGCGCGGTTTATCCACCAGGTATCCGTTCCCTGGTGATGGAAGTCCAGTGTTACGGGCACGCGCTGGTCCATTGCATTCAGAAAGGCTTGTTCTAACTCGGTGCCGCGAATGTCCGGATATAATTCCCACAAAGTTCGGCCGAGGATCTCTTCCCGGGAACGACCAATTGACTCAACAGCCGCATCATTCACGCAGATGTACCGCCACTCACGATCAAGCAAAATATGGACGTCACTCACATTCGAGAGAATCGTTTCGTTGCGTACCTGTAGGTCCCGTAGCGACTGCTCTGCAAGCTTTTGTTCGGTAATATCCTGCGTGAGTCTGACAATCTTTTGTGGAGATCCATCCGGATTCCGGAGCAGTGAAACAGTGTTCTGGACCCAAACGATCTCGCCATTCTTGCGGATGTAGCGCTTTTCCAGAACGAAATTTCGGATTTCGCCGGCGATCAGACAACGAACTCGCTCTAATGTTTGAGGCACGTCGTCTGGATGGGTGAGGTGTCGTGGGTAACGCTTAGCCAGCAGCTCCGCTTCGCAGTATCCGGTAATTGCGCAGTACGCCGGGCTACATTCAAGGAATTGGCCCTCCAGGTTAATTACGGAGAAGCCGATCCTGGCATGTTCAAGACATGCTTTGAACACCTCAGGATTTTGAATCGCAGCTTCGATTACTGTCGACTGCTTGCGAGAGTGATTCCCGTTTGATTGCACGGTTGATTCACTTGAACGGAAAGAGTTCGGACCTATTCGCCTGTCTCTCATTCTAGAAACCTCCAGGAGTTAAGGCATCCATCAAGAGAACAGCCAACTCGTCGCAGACGCTCTGGACTCAACGCAGCGGCAAGTAAACTAAGCTAAGAGTAGCGTGGAACACGGGGCGATCGTGCCGACCAGGCTAGAACGTTCTGACGACGGATTCTAATGCCGAACGCGTGCCCGCACAAGTCACATCCGCAGATTACACAGATTCTAACTGGTTATTGAATGTGGGCGATCTGGCGTTGAAGTGGCATCTCGCCGAATCCGGCGGGCAAGAGTTCCCTCATATCCGCGGCGAGGTCGCAAAAGGTCTCTATTACGAGCGGGTCAAACTCTCTGCCTGCGCCACGCTGCAATTGCTCCATTGCAGACTGATGTGTCACGGCCTGATCTTCATTTCTGGGATTAGTGAGTAGATCGAACTCCTTCGCAACACGCAATATTCTAACCGTCATTGGAATCTGGTCGCCGATCAGACCTAGTGGCGCACCACTGCCGTCAAAGTTCTCGTAGTGATAACGCACCATATCAGCAGTGTCCTTCAACTCATTCACACACGAGATAACTTCCGCTGCTCGAGCCGTGTACTCCTCCGGTACGAACAGATTGTTACCGGCTGAATAGATCTCACCGCCATTGCCAACACAGCCAAGATCGTGAAGAAACGACGCGAGGGTCATATCCGAAAGCAATTGCTCACTCAAACCCAGCTTCTCACCGAGAAGACCAGCACACCGGCTGACGCGCACTGCATGCAGACAGAGATATGAATCCTGCATCTGCAAAATGCCCGCCATTGCTCGCACAAATCCAAGTCGCATCTCTTTTAGGCGACTGGAGAGTCGCTCGTTATTGGCATTGAGTGAGTGCTGACGCTTGTTGTTTTCGTAAAGCTCAACCGCGCGGCTAACGCGTAGTTTCAGATCGTCGTTGTTCCACGGTTTGCTGACATACATGTAGACCAGTCCGCAATTTACTGCTTCAACCAGCGCTTCGAGGTCCGTGTAGCCCGTCAACAGAATGCGCACCATGTGCGGACGGCGATCGGCACTTCGTTTCAAGAGCTCGATCCCGGTCATCTGCGGCATACGCTGATCTGTGATGATGACCGCAACTTCATGCTGGTCCAAAAGACTTATCGCCTCTTCTCCGGACGACGCCGTCAAACAGTAATAGTCCTGGTGAAACAAGCGTTCCAACAGGCGTATGTTTGGCATTTCGTCGTCAACAATCAGAAGTTTATAGGTCATTGGTGTTAGCTATCCTCCGTGTGCTTTAGCGGTTCTTGTGACTCGATCGGAATCGAAACTCGAAAGGTGGTGCCCACACCGAGAACGCTTTCGGCCTCAATCGTCCCACCATGCTTTTCAATGATTCCGTAACTGATTGACAAACCAAGTCCGGTACCCTCACCGACTGGCTTGGTAGTGAAGAAAGGATCAAAAATCCTGCGCAGGTGCTCCGGCTCGATACCTGAGCCAGTATCGCTGATCGTGACGACTGCCGACTCGCCCACAACCTTGCTCGAGATCTTTACCTCTCCATTCTGCTTAATCGCCTGTGCGGCATTGACCAGAAGATTGGTCCAAACCTGGTTGAGTTGGCCCGCGTAACAATTGACTAATGGCAACTCACCATACTCGCGAACCAGATGAATGCGACCCGAACCGTAGTAACCCGACAGTAAACGAATTGTTGAGTCGATGTTTTCATGCAAGTCGATCTGCTTAAACTCGCCGTCGTCGAGACGTGAAAAGAGCCTGAGGTTCTTAACTACATCGCGAATGCGCTCCGCGCCTTCGACACAATCGGCGATCATCGATCGCAAATCGGGCAGTAACGACTCGTATCCGATCTCTTTTTTGGTTACAGCCAGCTCAGCGGCTTCGGTGGCAGGAAGATTGACGCGATCATAGATCGATAGCATGAGTTCCAACCTGCCGAGATATCCCCGAATCAGATCCATGTTGCCGTAAATAAACCCGGCGGGATTGTTCAGTTCATGCGCCACGCCTGCGGCGAGTTGGCCCAGGCCGGCCATTTTCTCGCTGTGAATGATCTGCGCCTGGAGTCGTTCCAGTAGAGCTTTGCGAGCCGCCAGTTCGAGGTTTTGACGTTCAAGGTCGGCGCGGTAACATCTGGCAGTCAACATCAACTCACGGCGCTCGAGAGCGCGGTCGACAGAGAATCCCAAAACGTCGAGCTCACAGGGTTTCGTCAGGTAGTCGACTGCGCCGATGTGGAGCGCGTCCCTTATGCGCTGTGGCCGGTCGATTCCCGAAACCATGATCACAGCCGTGTCTGGATATCGATGTCGAATCTCGCGCAACAACTCAACGCCGTTGCGTCCGGGCATTTGAATGTCAGACATCACCAGCGCATACGTATCGTTAGCTAGATACGCCAGTGCTTCATCACAGGACGCGGCCGTATCACACTCGTACTTCTCCTCGAGAAACGTGGAGAACATTGCTCTGATTATTGCCTCGTCATCGACGATCAGAATCCGTTGCTCCGCCCGGTTTATTACCGGACTGGCGGACTCGTCGATCACTTCAGACTGAAACATGGGAGAATTCTCTCGGGCTTAGGGTTTACGAATTACTATGGGCGTGTCGTCGTCAACCGGCTCTTCGCCTTCGTCGACCACATTCGGCTTTATTTGTGGAGCGCGCCGTAATTCAGCCACAACTGATTGATAGGAAATCTTGACTTGTGCGACGTCGCAGTTGGAAGGCTGGTCCATATCGTTCGGAACATTCACTGACTTGAACTGGAGCATCACCGTGCTCTTCGGCTTGCAGGAGTAGCAGTCGAGCAGGCCGAAACTGTGACCCAATTCGTGGACGAGGGCATTCGTCAGTGCTCTGGGGTTTGTAAGTAGCGGGTCGATCACGATGGCGGCCCACGTCATAATTTTGTTTTTGCGGGCGCTGTAAGTTTTCAGCTCAGTCAGATGGCGTTTGGATTTATCGAAAACCTGACCGCGAACAATCGTCAGACAGTTCTCACAGTACAGTGGACTGGTGGTTAATCCCTGATACTCGAATTTGACTCCGGAACCCGTCGCCTCCGAAACAGAGTTCCAGGTCGTGAGCGGAGTCAATAAGTAGGGGATCTCGCCTGGTTCGAAATCTGAAGCGGAAATGTAGACCTGGATATGGCTTTGCGGGGCCCAGGTCCAAAATCCAACCGGCGCGGCGGCTACTCCCACCGTGCATGACTGCGCCACGACCGGTGCGATGGTCGCGAGTGTTACGAATAACGCTGCGAGAAACTTTTTCATTTGTGATGGTTCTTCTCGATGACGACGTTACTGTCGACCCTGCGTTGCAGGTCGTACACCTGACGTACTACTTCCAGATCACAAACAGAAGGTGCGACCAGTCCGTTGTTGTTATTGATTCCGGGAAAGCCACTCATGATCGTTTTCTTCTTCTTGCAGGTCTTGCAGTCCCAGAGACCCATGCCGTGTCCGAGTTCATGCGACATGTAACCCTGTAGGGCTTGCGGGCTAGTGGTCGCAAAGTCGAAATCGATCCAGGCTGAGACGAGCAGGCCGTCCCCGTTCTGTTTCAAAGGATTGAAAAACGCGTAGTGTTTGCGATCGTTCTTGTGGACTTCTCTGCGCGTAACGGTCAAACAACCATCGCAGTTGGCAACTCTCTCAACTTCACCGGCGTAAGAAAAACTAATGCCGGCGCCTGTCTGCGTGTTTGAATCCGACCAACTTTTCATCGCAGTAAGAAGCGTCAGTTGCTGTTCCGCAGTAAACATGTCGCGTGCGAAGTACACTCTGACGTTGGTATCGGGTGGCCAGTAGTAAGCATTGATTGGCGGCGCATTTCGATTGGCGACACAAACTTCTGATTTTTCCTGGGCCGCAGTTTTCACAGCCGTGATGAAGAGGAGGATGGTCAGTAGGAAGAAGATTCTCATAGTGGTCACCGCTTGTCGTCGCTGGCAGGCTCTGCAAGTTCCTTGACCTTGACTGTGCTGGCGAAGAGTTTGTAGTCGTAATAACGGACGCGAATGCGATAGTTGACGTCGCGGTTTGGAAAATGCAGCACGTCGTCAGCTTCGGTGCGTGTGGGAAAGTTAAAGGTGGAAGTAACCGGCTCGCGGAAAGTTTCAAAGGTGGGAAAACGCTGCTTACCCTGCGGTTCGACAATGCCACGCACTTTCAATACCTGAAAAGTCACAGCGTCGATCCAAACAGAGCCGCGAAAGAATCTTTCGCTCATACGATAAGGATTTGGTTTGGCTGCGGGCTCGACAGTCAGCCGGAAGACGCGCTTTCCATCCAGGAATTCCTGCCCGCCAAAAGTCATTTCGTACTTCGCGGATTCGACGATATCGACGCCCAGCAGTTGTGCGCCTGCGAGATCCTTGATGTCCTCTTTCGTGATCCGCATTTCACGAATTGTTGAGGGCGGGTGGTAAGTGACGCGTTCGATGCGGTTGCCGTTGTCGTCAAAGAGAAATTGCGAGTTTCGAATGTACTCGCCTGTGACCTGTCCGTTTGGACCGATAGTTTGCAGAACAACGTCGCGCTTGAAAGTGTGTTGATTGAGCGATTTGCGAAGTTGCGTTTCGGACTTAAGAAACGACTCAACGATTCCGGCGGGCGTGCGCAGAGTCATTGGCGGAGGTTCAACCTCCCTGATGGATCTCGATGTTTCCTGTGTGTGCGCGATCCGAATCACCGTGAGCATCAGGATCATGAGCGCAAGGAAGCCGGAAATGTATTTGTTACGTCGTCGCATCTTTGAGTTAACGGGCGAGAACTTTCTGGGGTACTGTGGGACGGGGTGGGAACCCGGCCACGGTCTCCTGCCCCAATCGCGAGCAGGATGCAGCGTTTTCGCGCTGCACAGACACCTACGGCATCTCCCGTGCCGGAGTGACCTAACTAATCCGCGTTGATCTGGATCGAATCCGTAAGAATCCGCGGTTAATTTTTCGTCACAAAGCTGACGTGACAGGTGTTATTACTCTGGAAACTGAATCTCGCCGGAGGACTGAAATGCCAAAAACCATTTGGAACCGCTTTTTCATTGGAATGGCTTTGATTACAAGTGTCGCTTTGCTGATCTGGATCGCGGGCGCAAATGTCGTTGCTCAAAACACCTTCTCGGGTGAGTGGACCGCTACCGTAACCAAAGAGAACTCAAAAATTCATTTGAATCTTGAGCGTCGGAACGATAAACACGGCCGCAATCAAATGGGACAGACTTTCGAGTTTTCCGACTTTCAGGGTCTAACTCGCGAACAGGCCCTCAACGGCGGCCCAGTGAACTTTAGTCTCGTTCGTGAAGCCGGACGGGTTGAGATGGAAGGCAGTTTTCAAAATGGCAGGGGATCCGGAACCTTCAGGTTTACGGGAAATCCGGGTTTCATATCCGCAATGAAGAGTCGCGGTTTTGACTTTGAATCGAATCCAGATGATGAAGACCGGGATTCTGAGAGTCGTCTGTTTGCCGCAACCACCCTTAACGTCACGACCGCACTCGCAGACGATCTCAACTCCGCCGGTTTCGGAAAACTTCAAGTTGAAGATCTTTTCAAGGCCGCGATTTTCAAGATCAACTCGCAGTTCATGCGCGAAATGAAGGCCAGCGGATTTCAGAACCTCGGCATGGAAGAACTGGTGAAGGCGAGAATCTTCAAGATCGACGCGGAGTTTGTCAGGCAAGTCAGTCAGATGGGTTTCGACAAAGAGCCGTTTGAGAGTCTCGTGAAGATGCAGATCTTCAAAGTGACACCAGAATTTGTCGCTGAAATGCGCAACGAAGGTCTAAATGATCTTCAGATCGAGGATCTCGTCAAGCTGCGAATCTTCAAGATCGATACCGACTTTATTCGCGCCGCAAAGGCCGATGGCGTGCCGATGGAAGTCGAGCGGTTGGTGCAGCGAAAGATTGGCGTCGCTCGACGTTAGACGAGTTGCCACAAAAGGCACAAGAGGCACAAAATGGGTTTACTCATTTGTGCTTTTTGTGCTTTTTTGTGGCTGAATTTTATAAACACAACGCTGGTCGCCCTTGATGATGTGTTCGGCGCGCTCGACACTCACGTCTGGTCCGAGAACAGAGCGAAAGAGATCCAATTCAGTCGAACAAAAGCCCTGGCACGCATTTGCCGCGGCACAAATCGGACAGTGGTTCTCGACCAGTAGAAAAGTGCCGTCGTCTTCCTTCCTGATCTCTGCCATATAACCTTCTTCACTGCGAACCTTCGCCAGCTCTTGAAGTTTCTTTTGGAGGGAATCTCCCGGTTTGATCCGCTTGCCGTAATCGGTTCGTTGTCGCGCGCAACGTGAGGTCAACACGCGCTCGAGTCCCTCTTCTCCAAACGCATCCTTAACCGAATCGATTAGCGCCACACTCAACTCGGCGTACGCCTCAGGAAAGAGACGATCCGCTTCCCTTGTTAACTGCCAGAACTTCGCCGGCCGGCCAATCGGCACCGGCCGCTCCTCAGCGGTTACAAGCCCCTCCCGTTGCAATGCGTACAGGTGCTGGCGCACGGCCATCGGCGTTAATCCGAGTCGTTCCGCCAGTTGTGCCGAATCGATCGGACCTTCAGTTTTCAGCAGTTTTGTAATGGCGCGTCGCGTCTTTCGTTCCCCCGGCGCCTGCACTCCTGTATTCATGTAGATATTTCTAAAGAATTCTCTTTACAAAGTCAATGCTGAATGTTAGGCTTCGACTTGCTAAAGTTTTATCTTTAGAAAGTAAAGGGGTGATGGTGATGTCTTCAGTAGTAGAAAAGGAGCCGGCGGTTCCGGTCGAGAATCTGTCGGCGGAACCGTTTGCCGGATTGCGGGTCGCAATCACGGGAGGAACTTCAGGGCTCGGCCTCGCACTCGTCCGAGAATTGGTCGGCAGGGGTGCACGTGTCGCCTTTGCTGCACGCACACGCGAGCGGGTCACACAGGTGGCGAGCGAAAACCCAGGCGCGCACGGAATCGTCGGCGACGTCTCAAAAAAGGATCAAATCTACCCGATTGCAATTCAAATCATCGGCGAACTCGGCGGCCTAGATGTTCTTATCAACAATGCTTCGGTTCTGGGCCCAACACCACTCAGACTGCTCTCAGATACCGAGTGTGAAGACCTCGAAGAAGTGTTTGCAGCGAATTTCTTCGGACCTTTTCGTCTGACAAAAGCAGTGATGGGAGCACTCGCTGCTTCAGCTCGCGAAGGTCGCGGCGCAGTCGTCTTGAACGTAATCAGCGACGCAGGAATAAACGCTTATCCACGCTGGGGTGCATACGGCGCGAGTAAAGCGGCTCTAAATCAATTGAGCAGGATTTGGAACGAAGAGCACGAAGGTGAAGGAGTGCGATTTCTTTCACTCGATCCAGGCGACATGGATACGCCGATGTACCACGCTGCCATCCCTGACGCGGATCCGTCGACATTAAAGCGTCCTGAGCAAGCCGCTCATGAATTTCTCGACGCAATAGCAGCGGTTTTACCTAACAGTGTACGGGTGAGCTGATCATGTTAGCCGCAACATCAGCAGTACAGCGTCCTGCAGACGCAAAGCTTCTCGTAGTTGATGCTCAACGAAACATCATTCATGTTCCGCGCAGTGCATTTGTTGAGTTTCTCCGTCCTGACGATCTCGTCATAGCAAACGATGCCGCAACGCTGCCTGCAAGCCTTACAGGTATACATCAGCAGACGGGGAAACCGATCGAAGTGCGACTCGCAGGACGCCCTTCATTGGACCCAATGGACGTTAGGCGCTTCAGTGCCGTCGTTTTTGGTGAAGGAGACTTCCACACGCGCACGGAAGACCGGCCATTACCGCCGCAGCTGAATCAAGGTGATTCGTTATTGCTGGGTCCATTGCGCGCCACCGTCGAAGAGATTCTGGAACACCCAAGACTCGTTTCCCTTCTCTTCCACGGTACCGCTGACGAAATCTGGGCGGGACTCGCGAGTCACGGTAAGCCGATTCAGTATTCGCATATGCAGACGTCCCTCGAACTCTGGGACGTATGGACCAGAATTGCCGGCTTGCCGGTCGCGTTCGAGCCACCTTCGGCTGGTTTCATTCTCGACTGGCAGGTGTTATCGACAATCCGCGAGCACGGAGGGCGCTTCGCGACCGTCACACATGCAGCGGGAATCTCTTCGACGGGCGACGACGAGCTCGATCGGCTGTTGCCATTCGCTGAGCCGTATCACATCCCTGCAACGACCGCGCGAGCCGTGGAAATCACCAGGCAGCGTGGGGGCAGAGTGATTGCCGTTGGCACTTCAGTCGTGCGCGCACTTGAAGATGCAGCGACTGAAGATGGTCATTTACGGATGGGTGACGGGATGGCAAAAGGTAAGATTGGGCCAACGACTCGGTTGCGCGTGGTTGATGCGATTCTCTCCGGCACTCACGAACCAGGGACGAGTCACTATGAGTTGCTGCGCGCATTCCTCGAAGACGCAACGCTCGAACGAGCTACTGAAGAACTCACGGCGTTTGGATACAAGACTCATGAGTTCGGCGACTCAGTTTTGATCCTGTAATCTTGCAAATCTTGTTGACAGGATTTGCAAGATGCACAAGATTGACCGGATACTACCTCACCATGAACACACCCCGAACCATTCTGGCCCTATTCCTATGTTTCGCTCTTTGTGGTCCGGTGCTGGCCCAAAGCAATTCCCCGATTCGCGAAGAAAATATCCGCGCCGAGCTGGGCTTTCTCGCAAGTGATGCGATGCAAGGTCGCGGCAGTGGCACTAATTATGAGCGCATCGCAGCAGAATACATCGGCTCACAGTTTCGTCAGTTTGGCCTCGAGCCAGCCGGCGATACCGACAATGAGGGAAACAAGACTTTCGTTCAACGTGTCGCACTCGAATCGGCAAAATTTGTCGAGCCTCCTTCGTTGAGTGTCACTTCAGGGAACAACATTCAGAAGTGGCAATACGGTCGCGACTTTCTCGTTTCATTCCTCAGAAGCACTAGAGTCAGCGGCGAATTACAAGTGACAGAAGCAGGCGGCACGTTCACAAAAGGCGCCGTCGTTGCGGTTAAACTGCCCGAAGGAACCACTCAGCAACAAAGACAGGAAGTCGCGAGAAAAGCATTCGGGTCCGGTGTGGCGG
>Ga0209215_1000151_pt1 | contig 15045 bp, 15 predicted proteins | sample TexAe_OM2H0_M2_FD_187938 | JGI IMG/M metagenome (GOLD analysis project Ga0209215, IMG submission 187938) | Forest soil microbial communities from Davy Crockett National Forest, Groveton, Texas, USA - Texas A ecozone_OM2H0_M2 (SPAdes) (version 2) | ecosystem: Environmental > Terrestrial > Soil >...
CACGAAAAGTCTGATTTCTCTGTGCAGTCTCTGTGTCCTCTGTGCCTCTGTGGTTGTTTTTTCGAACAATTCCTTAACCACAGAGGCACAGAGGACACAAAGATTGCACGGAGAAGAACTCCAATAGGACTTTTCGGGCAAAGCCGCTTCGACGCAATCCAAGCTCGCTGGGGCGCGGATAAACTGGCCGTACCTAGTCGTGGCGGAGCGCGAGAGTGGGATTCACTCGTGTGGCTCTGCGGGCTGGGATGTAGGTGGCCAACAGTGCGACCAATGCTAAGAGGATTGACACGAAAACAAACGTCAGTGGGTCTGTCGGGCTTACACTGTAGAGCAGAGTGGTCAGCACACGGGTCAGCGCAAAAGAAGCGACCAGTCCGATCGCTATTCCCAACAGCGTAAGAGCCATCCCTTGTCCCAGCACCAGCTTGAGCACGTTGATAGGTTGTGCCCCAAGCGCCATCCGGATACCGATCTCGTGCGTGCGGCGCGCCGTCGAGTAGGAAATAACTCCATAAATTCCCACTGCCGCAAGCATCAGCGCGATTGCGGCAAAGAGTGTGAGCATGAACGTGTTGAAACGAAGCTCAGCCAACGCCGTCGAGCGCAGTTCGCTCATGGCCTTCACGGAATAGACCGGCTGGTCCTTATCGATGGACTGCACCTGGTTTCTCACTGCACCGATAATGCTGGATGGATCATTCTGTGTGTGGATCACCAAAGTGTAATTAGGCCGAAAGTTCTGTAAATAATTGCCATAGATTTCCGGCTTGAACTCCGCATCAAGCCCGCTGTGTCTAACGTCCCCGACGACACCGACGATCTCGCTCGGACTTTTGTCATTGCCAATCATCAAACGTTTGCCAACCGGATTCTCGCCGGCAAAGAAATGACGCACCACGTTCTGATTCACGATTATGACCTTGGGCGCATTTTGATCGTCGTGATCTGTAAAGGTGCGGCCCTGGGATAGAGGAATACTCAAGACGCGAAAATAGTCAGGACTAACCACGCGCCAGTTTGCCAGCGGCAAGTCCTCTGCATTGGCCACCGGGCGACCTTCGACCGTGAAGCTGGAAATAGCTTCGATCTGTGTCAAGGGCAGTGCTGTCGTTGTTCCTACAGAATCCACGCCCGGTATATTCTTAACGCGACCGAGCAAGTCGTTGGTGAACGCGAGACTCTGTTCCTCTTTCGGATATCTGTACGACGGAAGAGCGATCCTCATGGTCAGCACATTATCGACCTTGAAGCCTGCATCAACATGCTGGAGATTGTTGAAACTCTTGACGAGTAGTCCCGCGCCCACGAGGAGCACCAGCGTGAGGGCAACCTCAGACACAACCAGAAAACTGCGCACACGATGGCGATTTGGCGATTCGGCCCCTCTACCACCTTCCTGGAGTGTTTCGTTGAGATTCACCTTGGAGGATTGCAGCGCCGGTACGAGTCCGGAGATCAGTCCGGTGACGAAGGAAATCCCGAGGGTCCAGCCGAGCACATATTTGTCCAGGTTGATCTCGTCAAGACGTGGAATATCGCTGGGACTAAGACTGACCAGTAACCGGATGCCTAAATAAGCCAGGAAAAGTCCGAATACTCCACCAATTATCCCAAGCAGGACGCTTTCGGTCAGAAGCTGTCGAATGACGCGTGAGCGCCGTGCGCCGAGCGCGATGCGGACCGCGATTTCGCGGCGAATTGAAGTTGCGCGAGCGAGTAACAGGTTTGCGATATTGGCGCAGGCAATCAGCAGGACTAAGCCGACCACACCCAGGAGGATTCTTAGTTTCGGCTTGATGTCGCCGACAATCTCTTCCTGCATCGACACAACGCGCACGCCGATGCTGGCGTTGGTATCGGGATATTGTTGCTGCAAATTGCTCGCGATCGTATTCATTTCCGCTTGAGCCTGTTGCGTAGAAACGCCTGGCTTAAGCCGTCCGACTACCTGCAAATAATGAAGCAGGCGATTGGTTGTCGGATTGGTGTTGGTTGCGGCCCCGGGCGGCTCCGGCACTGCGAGGCGTGAAGGAACCCACAACTCTGCATCTTCAGGATATTGAAATGATGGCGGCATGACGCCGATAACCGAAAAGGTTTCGTTATTGAGCGTCAGCTTTTGTCCAACCACTCCAGGGTTGGAACCGAAACGACGTTGCCATAGTTGATGACTGAGAACGACAGCGCGTTCGTTGTTGCCCGATTGCGTGTCTTGCGCTTGAAATGTCCGACCAACGATCGCGTTCACTCCCATCACGGAGAATAGGTTCGGAGTTGCTATTGCTCCGGGGATCCGTTCAGGCAGATCACTTCCCATTAAATTGAAGTTCAGGAAACGGACCGCGGCAATTCCTTCAAAGACGCGGTTTTGATTACTCCAATCGACCAAATTTCCCGGCGCAACCTGATTCCGATTCTGCGAGTTGATCATTGAGGCGATCTGTTGAGAGTTGGTCTCCCAAAGGACCATCAGGCGCTTGGACTCCGGATACGGCAAAGGACGGAGCAGCACCGCGTTTACCACACTGAAGATGCTGGTATTGGCGCCGATTCCCAAGGCCAGGGAGCCTACCGCAACCGCAGTAAAGGCCGGTCGCTTGAGCAGGGCACGCAGGGCATAACGGAGGTCCTGTAATACAGTCTCCAACAGTTCTCGCATGTATTATCTACCTCAATTTGTTTTTGTGAGCTTGCAGATGCTACCGTCACCCAATTTTACCACAGGCGCCGCATGACAATAGCCAAGACATGATGACACTTTTACTTGCTCGAGTCGACTATCGCATGATTCGGCCTTGAGTTCATCGAGTATTTCGTTCGCGCCATGCAGGTAGCAAATCAGGCCCATACACAGTGAGGCACAAGTCGGGGATGGATTTTGAAAGATCGAGTAGTGGCCAAGCATCTCGGTTATTTGCCGAGCATCAACACCGCAAACATCTGCTATCACCGGGAGTGTTTCATCGTTAATCGGACTCCCCTGATCGCGCAGAAGATGCAACGCTGGAACCAACGCTGCTTGAGGATGAGGATAGTTTGCGACGAGCGGTGCTAATTGTTCCCTAAGCTCCGTTGGATTCATACTTCAACCAGCCCTTCATGATGGCAATCGGAGTGCAAACGATGATCCTCGAACTCATTCCTGAATCGTTTCAGTAAACTCTGGAGAGAATTAGCCGCTTCTGTGCTGTGATGACAGTCACCCCGGTACTTGTAGAACTCGCAGAGGTGGTGAATCTTGTCGAGTCCTTGCACTGTATCCGTGTAACTGACTCCTCCCCCGACCTGATTGTTATTGAGGACGGTTAGAGTTCGCTTGCGAAGTGATTGCGGCAATACTTTCCCACTCCGATCGATAGACTTTTCGTCAAGCCGCTCGAGATTGTGAAGCATCACAACAGTTCTTTGGGTGCCGTCTTTGCACGGTTGGCATTTCCCGCATGAGTTGTAATAGAAGAACTCCGCCAGTTGCGTCGCAACCTGGACCATACAGGTCCCTTCCGCCAAGACGATCACAGAACCTGAACCAATGTCTGATTCGATTTCACGCATTGAGTCGAAGTCGAGACTGGTATCCAGTGACTCTGGTCCAAGCACTGGCGAACTGATGCCGCCGGCGAACACAGCTTTCAGTGGACGTTCATCCGTCATTCCCTGACCATGTTCGTAGATGAGTTCACGTAAACCGGTACCGAGTGGTAATTCATACAGGCCCGGTTGTTTCACATGACCACTGAGACTGAAGATGAGCGTTCCGGGAGCACGGCGTGCACCAACCCGCCTGAACTCCGCCGCTCCAACTTTCAAAATGTAATGAGCTTGCAGCACGGTCTCGAGGTTGTTGACGATCGTCGGCATGCCGAACAAGCCACGAGCCGTTGGAATTGGAGGCTTGACGCGTGGTCGTCCTACTTTGCCTTCAATTAATTCCAGCAGCGCAGTCTCTTCTCCGATGATGTAGCTACCAAGCGTTTTGTAGACGATTACTTCGAGACTCTTCTGACGACCAAAGATAAGACCACGTCCCCGCGCCTCATTGATCGCAGCTTCGATCGTTTGAGCTTCAGCGTTGAGGTGTGGCGGAAGCGCAATAATCGCCACCGTAGCGTTTACTGCTAACGCTCCCGTGACAACGGCTTCGACAATTCGATGAGGATTAGCAGTCAGGAGAAAACGCTCTTTGAAGCCGCCTGCCTGACCTGCATTGGCGTTACAGATGAAATACTTTTCGGGCGATTCGTGTTGGGATACGAGCCACCACTTGTGGGCCGTCGGATAGCCCCCGCCGCCACGTCCGCGCAATCCGGCTTCGTCCAAAGTCTGGATCGCTTCGTCACGCCCCTCATGGGCTACCCGACGCGCCACCTCGTAACCGCCCAACCGCACGTAGTCGTCGAGCGACCCGGCTGTATTGGACAGTAGATCCTTAATCAAAGGACCAGGATGAATGTGAGGTTTGAGCTCGTTACTGCTTAAGCTTTCTAAGTTGATCCGGCCAGTCATATGGAGATCTCTCCTTGTCTCCGTAACCGAAAATCACCGATTTCGCATCGATCTTGAAGTTGGGATCGAACTTGGTCCATGCAGGTGAAGAATCTTCCGGCAAAATCTGTGATGACGATTTAAGAGTAATATTGAGATCATTCACGGTGAAGTTAAGAGCTGCTCCCTCAAACACGCCGGTCTGCGCAGCGCCCTCGAACTCACGATTAGAAACTGTAAAAAGTCCATGCTGGGGAACATAGAAATACAGGTAACGAAAGCTCGTTTGAACCAGTGAGAAGTCCTTATAGATCAGCTCCTGATTCAAATAAAGACGTCCATTTTGTAAGCGAATTCCGTGGATATTCGAGAGCGTCTGAGGCATCGGCTTGACTGATGGCGCCGGGATGCCTATAACCACCATGGTTGTTAACGCGAACGCGGAAAGCTTTTTCAACATTACAATCCTCCTTTGCTTGCGCTAGAACGCGAGGTTAATGCCGTTTGACAAGTTTCAGTTGACGCGGGCGTCGGTTCAATAGAGCCCGGAGCAATTCTCGGCAGTTGTCGACCGCATTGAGAATCGCCCCGGGGGTGAGTTAAGCCGTGCTGGCTTAGTTCTCAGGTACTTCAACTTGGCCAGCGCCGCCGCCGCCGCCGCCGCCCGCGCCGCCAGTGCATTGACACGAACAAGAACAGGCCGCTGCTGCTACGTCCATTTGATTTGAGCCGAAAGCTTGTGGGTCAAACATGGGTTGTCTCCTTTCTTTTGGGGATATCTCAGACAGTTAGTGCTGAGAATTCTTTAAAAGTCTCAAAAAAGGTTAATTAGTTTTCTGGTTGTTCAACCTGACCGCTGCCACTGCCGCTGCCACTGCCACTCCCACCCTGGCACAAGCATAGGCAAGCACAGGCCGCTTCGGCGGCGTCCATTTGATTCGCACCAAAAACTTGTGGGTCAAACATAAGCGTTTTTTCTCCTTTCTTTAGAATTAAGGGTACACGCTTGCGATTTTGAGAATTGATCCACGGCTAGTTATTACAACCTGGTCCAACCACGACCGGCTCCTGGCCGGCGCCTTGACCTGCACCACAGCCATTGCCATTGGTACATCCGCATGTACACCAGCATGACGGTGTCTCGGTAGCCGCCAGTAGATCTGCGGCGAAAGCTATTGGATTAAACAAAACTATATCGACCATTTGAGCACTCCTTATTAATTCAATTCCCGCGGCCTAGTTTGGTGACAGTGAGACATGGCTGGTGCCCCACATCCTGCCGACCGCGAGTGTCTCCAGATAGTTGCAGTAGATCTCGTTGTGCGCATCAAGTTCGCGATAGACGTTGTAAGCGGTAGCGCGGCAACCGGCATTGCACAGGTAACGCAGATCGCAGTGTGAGCAAACACTGATGACGTCGACTGTCGTGGACCTCATCTTGTTCATCACCGGCGACTCGTCGAAGATATGCTTGATGTCGTATTCACGAACGTTGCCGCAGACAAATTCGTCAAAGTGGAGCGACTGGCACGGATAGACGAAACCGCCCGGGTCGACACTTATCTCACCATGTCCCACTCCGCAGTGGTTGCGAGGACCTATCGGCGCCGCTGAGCCATTCACAGGCTTCCCCAATCTTTCCGCGCGACTGATCATGTATTCCGAGGTTCGGTCCATGGCCTCGAGGTAGACGTTGAGAGCGGGAATTTGTGTGAGGTTCACTTCCTGGTGATCGCCAGCCTGGAAAATGATTGGTGCAAGTCCGTTGGCGCCGAGATCGTCAAGGCTGTACTCGAAGATTTCCTTCATGTTGAGGATGTTACGTTCCGTGAGCGCGGGAACGATGCAGACATAGGGACGAGCACTACCCATCTCTTTCTTTTTCGCGACCAGCCGCCGAATGCCGCGCACAGTGGGCTCAAAAGTGTTCTTGCCACGGTAGTAATCGTGCATGTGCTTCTCATGACCATCCAGACTGATAGTCACGTTGTTCATGTAGGTGACCAACTTTTCAGCGACCTCGTCGGTAATCAAAATTGCATTGGTGAGCATCTCCAGGACGACCGTATCGCTCTTCGAGCGTGCGAACTCAATCAGCTCCAGCACGTCCGGACGCATTAACGGTTCGCCACCTGTGAAGAGGATGCGTTTGACGCCGCAGTCAATGATACGGCCGATGAGACCCTTGTATTCCTCGGTGTTCATAGTCGGCGCAACCATGCCGATCTTCTCGAGTTGGATCTTGGTTTCGCGGTCGGTCTTGTTGTAGCAATACGGACACTTGAGATTGCAGTTGTTCGTCATGTGCAGGTAGATGTCGTTAGGGAAGTCGACTCGCGGAAATATGGACCGGTCCCGCTCCTTGTAATCGTTGTGATGAAGAAAGCCTGCACTAACAACGCTCTCGACAAAACTGTTCACGCCCGCTTCAGCCTGGTCATGGGCCAGGCCAAATTTCTCCTTGATGTTGTCGACGACTTCCGGAACGGTCATGTACTTGCGGAACAGCTCGAGTAAGAGCCGGCCGCTTTCGTTGACGCGCACCCAGACCCAGTTGTACGGGTCGAAGTAGATGTACCATTCACCCTGGGAGAAAACGCGAATTCGCGGTGGAACCACAACTCTTTCCATGATGCCTCCTTCAGACGACTGCCACTGTTGATTCCTCGGCGTCGGCTCGTTTGAGCTGAGTATGAAACTGCTCGTGAAATAGATTTGCGTAAGCGCCGTCGGCTTCCATCAACTCGTGGTGGAAACCCTTCTCGACGACTTTCCCGTGATCGATGACGATGACGTAATCGGCCAGCATTAACGACGACAGCCGGTGCGCGATGACGATTGTGGTGCGTGAAGATACCAGCGGAACGAGGGCGCGCTGGATATAGCGCTCGGATTCAGAATCGATTGCCGAGACTGCCTCGTCCAGGATCAATATCTGAGGATTCTTGAGGAACATGCGCGCCAGCGCAATTCGCTGGCACTGACCGCCCGAAAGACGCACGCCGCGTTCGCCCACGAGCGTTTGATAGCCGTCGGGTAATCTCTCGATGAACTCATCTGCGTAGGATTGTTTGCTGGCAGCGATGATTTCATCGAGCGTCGCGTCGGGTTTGCCGAAGCGGATGTTTTCCTCGATGGTGCCGCTAAACAGAAAGGTCTGCTGGTCGACGACGCCGATGGAACTGCGTAATGTTTCGAGCGATAGCTTGTCGATGTTGTGACCATCGAGCAGCACCTCACCGCCCTGCGCGCTGTAAAAACCGAGCAATAGGTTAACCAGACTGCTCTTGCCCGCCCCGGTGCGGCCGACCAATGCCACTGCGGTTCCGGGATTGATAGTGAAGCTGACATCCTCGATTACGTTGTTAACGCCGTCATAGGCAAACGAGACATCGCGGAGCTCGATCCGACCCCGGATCTGTTCCAGCTTCGTACCGTCTTTCCGCTCGCCTGGTTGCTTCAGGAATTCGTAAATTCTTTGGATTGCGGCGGCTGATTGTTGTATCCGCAGGTTAGCCGCGACGAAACTGTTGATTGGGCCATAGAGAAAATTCAGAAAGGCGAGAATGGCAAAGATTTGGCCCAGCGTCATGTGACCGGACATCACGGAACGGGCGCCATACCAGAGTACAAAGGTGACGCTCATCGCGGTGAGGAAACTGGTGCCGACAGTGCTGACCACGCCGAACCAGTTTGTCTTTATATAAATATCGCGCAGGCCTTTTAATCGTTCGTCAATGATGCCGCTCTGGAAGTCTTCTCGCAGATAGGCCTTGATAGTGCGGTTGCCCGCGAAGCTTTCACTCATCACCGCTGAAGAGACAGCGGAAGCTTCTTGCATGTCGCGGCTGAGAGTGCGCATCTTTTCGTTCGCGTAGTATCGGATGTAGGCAAACGGTATGAGGAACACGAAGAGTAATAGCGCTAACTCATATCTAATAAACATGATGAGGACGAAGCCGACCAGGAACGTCAGGCCGTCTACACCAATTGAAACCAGGGTCCTGACCAGCGCTCCCTCGATGGCCCGCGAATCGTTCATCACGCGCGTCTGGAGATAGGAAGAATGCTTGTTTGAGAAGAACGATAGCGGCAGATGTTGAATCGTATTGATTAGTCTTCGCTGTATTTCAAGAATGATGTTTTCCTTGAGCCTAAGCGTCAGCGTCTCATTGAAATAGCTGAACACATGCTTCGTCACCACGAGCGCTGCTAGTAACAGGGTCACCTGGCTGAGCAGGTTCAGGTCTTTGGTCGAGACAGTGTGGTCGATGATGTACATCGTCAGCATGGGAATGGGGAGCTGCAACAGGACTGAGGCGATCATCAACAGTCCGACGGTGACACAGCTTCCTGTGTAGAGACGTAAGAAGTCCCTCGCAAATTGCGCTATAAGACTGAAGGGACGCTTCTGTTCCTGATTAGATTTTGCAGTTGACATGCTGAGTGGTTGCTCCAATATGAAATTGGTATTCGCGCATCTGGCACACTACAACGAATCGCAACGGGCCATTGCTGAGGGAGTGTTTGAGTTATCTGGGCTTTAAAAAAGGCTCAAACTGCAGCAAATCAAGCTTTTACTTCTGATGTCTACGCTCACAGTACTTTGGGAGTGAGAGAGTGACGCGTGAGAACATACTTGAGTTTTTACTCCTTGCTTGACGTTGAGTCGCCTTAAACACAACGCGCCTAAGTAAAGGGTTACCACGTTGTGCCTTAAAGATTACAAACTAAAAAAGCTCCATTGCTTATGCAGCAGCGGAGCCTTACCTCAGACCGGAAGGAAAAAACAACAACCGTCCACACCCATGCCGATCAATCGAAACTCAGATGAGCGGTTGAGTCGAAAAGGAGGGTAGTTAGACATTAAGACTACTGCCTTTCAGTCTGACTTTAGAATGCTTGTTAAAACGGGTCGTTGAGGCCCGTGTAGTAGAACCCCCGTGGCAAAATGCCCGCCCAGTATGACACGGAACTTGGTATTGTCAATAGGAAGATTAAAAGATTTCTAGCGCAAGTTGTCGAACCCAACAACGTACAATCAGCTGCACCAGAGAGCGCCGTTACGAGTAGTTCGCATCGTTGACTTTAACCCCTAAGGAGAATAATCTCACCGTGCTTTAATCAAAGGCTGATCCCGAGCCTCAGCATCCTTGCGATCTCGCTAATTCAGCCGCCAATGTTTGTACACCAGAATCTTCATAATCAGAGTACGACCGTTTTGAACAGACGGGGAATACCTTTTTTAGGATAGTAAAACCTCGCGGACTCTTCTAAACCTGGAACACTTCGTACGGGGTTGTGCCCGTTATGCTTGGAGTAGCTTTGCACGAAAAGTCTGATTTCTCTGTGGTTGTTTTTTTCGAACAATTCCTTAACCACAGAGGCACAGAGGACACAGAGACTGCACAGAGAAGAACTCCGATAAGGACTTTTCGGGCAAAACTCCTTGGAGTGTTACCGCAGTGAAAGGCGAATAATCATGCCCGATAATGCAATTCAGTTTGGCGCCTGGCTAAACTTCCTGGTTTCGCTTCTCGTGTTTGTAGTCGGACTCTTGTATTGCTTCCGAGCGCCCTTAAGAAAAAACAGATTTCTTAGAATCATCTTCGCGTTTTGGTTGGGCCAATGGTTCGCCTTTACGCTTTCGTGGTGGCGAATTATTTCAGTCGGCCCGGATTTTTTAGTATTGGCACTGGGAGATCTCCAGAGCTTTCTAGCGCTCGGATTCTCAATCGCATTTTTATTTGGTCAAGACCTTAAGAATAGGTGGCGGCAAATTCTGACAGGTCTCGCATTAACCTACATCGTGTTAATTGTTATTAACTCTGTTTCTTCTGCTGGCATTTTGGCTGGTCGGTCTGAAGCGGGTGAAGGCTTCATGCAATTGTTTTTGGAGCAATGGGCTTCAACGGGTCAGGTCATGTCGCTAATCGCTCTTTGCGCTCTGGGACTATCTTTCGTTTTACGATATGGCAGGTTGGGACTATTCATGCTTGCTGCCTGCGTTTTTTACGCTACGCTACAGAGTCCCATTTATGGGGCACTATTCGGAGCTTCAATCGAGCCTTCTTACGTCCGTTTAGCTTTAGCCTTCGGAAAAACTCTTTTGGGGGCGATTTTCTACTGGTTGTTTTTTGAACCCGCAATTGATTATGCGCGAATCAACATTCCTGTCGCGCCCGCACCACCGTTCGATTGGAGGGGATTGCTTAGAAGGGGCGGTGTATTTGTGTTGCTAGGTTTAGTTGTGGTGGTTTTTGCATATACCATTGTTCATTCGGCTTCTGTCGAGTTAGCTGCAACAATCAAAAGTATCGCGCTGCGAATGATCGGTTCAGTTGGGGCGCTGATCACAGTCATAACGCTACTCTATCGATTGTTATCACCGAAATTAGTGAATGTTCGCTTCACAGTGAATAATGCCATCGCCGTCTCTGCCAATGATGAAGTATTTCTGACAGGTAGTTGTCGAGAACTCGGTCACTGGTGGCCAAGCGAAGCTACCGCCGTCAGGATGGACCACTTGGAGAATTCGACCTGGACAGTCGATGTTGAAGTTCCAGCCAAAGGTGAAATCGAATTCAAATGTATACGGGTTACGAGAACTTGGGAGAATGGAGACAATCACAAAGTCGTCCCCACCTCAGGCAAACCAGTTGTTTTCGCTTGGACGCGATGATTCCGTGGACCGTATTGGTCAAGCGATCCACAAGGTCGACAGGGCTTTGCAGTCTAGAGCCACAATATGAATAAATCAGCATTGCGCGAAGCTAACACAGCAAATAAAAAAACAACTTGACCGAACCTTTGCCCTTTGCTTGGAAATCAGTGTTGAACTTACCAGCATTGAGTACGTACTGGCTTTCAGGAGGTGGCGGAGATGTATTGTTCATCTTGCGGCGCGGCTATACCGCGAGGCTTAAGCTACTGTAATCATTGTGGCGCAAAGTTGACGGGGGAAAGAGTCGATAACGCCGTCAAATCATCAGAGGTGAAACCTGAATCCCTCGTATGGGGCATGGTAGCGGTCCTGGTCTTCGGCTTTGTAGCCATCATGTTCCTGATGATGGCGATGAAAATGGTCGGCTTGAATGTGGCACAGATCCTCGCTTTCACGATACTGAGCTTTCTGATAATGCTGGTGGTCGAAGGCGTGTTCATTTGGCAGTTATTGGCACGCAAGCGTGGCACTGCAGAAACAGCCGATGCTGTGCTATCAAAGGAGCAAACCACGAGAGAGCTTTATGAGGCACAGGCGCGAGTGCTGCCAGAGCCAGTGGCGAGCGTGACCGAGCATACGACTCGCGCATTTGAGCCGATTTACAGCGAGCGAAAATCAAAATGAAGAACCGAATCATTGCCTGACTTAAGGTGATGAACATCTACGTGAATTTCCTCTGCTTCCTTCTCTCTGACCTTACATAGCAACGTTGTTAATGACGAAGACTGCGGAGTCGTTTATGAGTTGAAGCAGCTTTGCATGAAAAGTCTGATTTCTCTGTGCGGTCTCTGTGTGCTCTGTGCCTCTGTGGTTAAGGAATTGTTCGACAAAACAACCACAGAGGCACAGAGGACACAAAGATGCACAGAGAAGAACTCCGATAAGGACTTTTCGGGCAAAGCCAGTTGAAGCCTAACGACCTGTTGATCCGATCGTTGCGTTGAGACAGGAAAAAGCCACAAAAGCCCATCAAGGTACTAAAGGCCCGGACATATGTTTCGAGATCTACGATATAGCGTTCGAAGTTTATTGAAGCGACCGGGCTTCACCCTGGTCGTTATCGCGACGCTCGCGCTTGGGATTGGTGTGAACGCTGCAATTTTCAGTGTCTTCAACATCTTGCTGCGTCCGAAACCAGTGAAGGAGCCGGAGTCGATTGTTCGCCTCATGTACGAAGGCGCCAGGCGACAAGATCAGTTTTCATTTCCCGACTACTCCTATATTCGCGATCGCAACCAATCGTTCTCCGATGTGATAGCCGTCTTTGAAGAGGAGCGTTTTCTTCTCGGAGAAAACAGACAAAACAGTGACCCTGAAGAGATTCTCGGAAACTTCATTTCAGAAAACTACTTCGCGATGCTGGGTCGCAAATAGCAGAGCAGGAGAAAATCTGGTGAACCAATACGCCTTTCGCTTACTGGTATTAATTGTCACGGTTGGTTTCGTGTTTGGCGAAGTTCAGGCTAACAATGGCTTTACTGTACAGGACAAGCAGGCCCTGTTGAAGATCAATAAGGAATATGATGACGCTCTGGTAGCCGGCGATATCAAAGCGCTCGAACTCATATTCGCAGATGAGTTTGTTTATACCTCTACCAGTGGCGAAGTGGTCAATAGAGCGCAGCAGCTCGAAGTTATCAAATCAGGAGGGTTGAAGATTGCATCAGGCATAAGCGAGGATGTGGAGGTACGCTTATACGGCGATATTGCAATAGTAACAGGGCGCTTTGTAGCGAGGGGAGAGTTCAAAGGAAAAGGTTTCGATTCGATAGAGCGTTACACTTCAGTGTGGCTGAAAAGAGATCGCCGGTGGCAACTTGTCGCCGAGCAGGGCACGCTGGTTCCTAAACCGTAGCGAGAGCGATTGTTGCAATGCGAGAAAAGTTTGCGTGCAACCAGTAGCTGTGACACACAAGCAGAGAGCAATTCCGCTCCTTCCCCGCTGGAGGAAGCGGGTCAGAGAAATAAACAGTTGCCATTGAATAGTCAGGCGCCTGCTGGCGGCGCGCGACCAGGAGGGATTATGGAGACGCAAACGTTGATAGCTACTTTAGAGGCCGCACCTGGCATTATCATTGGCCTCGTCCGCGAGGTGCCACCTCAGAACCTCAAGCGCCGCCCTGCGCCGAACAAGTGGTCCGCTCACGAGCATGCCTGTCACATATCTACCGGGCAGGCGACATTCCTCTCACGCCTGGAGTTAATGCTCTCTGAACCGCTCCCACAAATAAAGTCGATGGAACCATCACCGGAAGAAGAGGCGGGCTCACTACTGAGCGTTGATCTGGAGGAAGCGCTGGGCCAGTACGTGCGGGAGCGCGCGCTGGTCGTTAAGCGGTTGAAGGAGCTATCCGCAGACGATTGGCAGCGGACGGCCGAGCATGAGGCGTTCAGCCACTACTCGGTCTATATAATGTTCAGGCACCTTTTGATGCATGAGATGCTTCACGCCTACAGGATAGATGAGCTGATGCTGAAAAAGGATTGGGAGTAACAACTGGCTGTACAGGTCGCCGCCTAATGCCGCCGTGAGCAGCGTAAGACATTCGCTTCGGACCGCGCATGTTGTTCACCTGAGGTAATCAGACATACGTTGGATTTGCTGGATCTGATTCTCCGTTAGCGTGTACTCATGTTCGTTGAGCTTAATCTTGACTTTGCTGCCCGACGAAAGCTTCAGAAACACTGCAGTGGGAACCTTGAGGTACAAAAACTCACTGTACATGTCGCCCGCTATTTTTGACGTCGAGAACTGACCTTCGGTTAGATAGACAACCTTGTTATCTAAGAGAAAAACGAGTTTCGTGACATTCGGAAACTTCGGTTTCTCAGAAAACGCGGCAAAATCCAGCCCTACTTCGTCAGGTGGCTTTGGCGTGATCTTGTTGACGTCTCCTGCGACTGAGAAATGCGGAACAACAATCACACCCTTTTCCGCTGTTCCCTCGAGCTGGATACCACCGCTTGAAATATCTGTTTTATTTTGACTTGCCGAGTAATGAACTAAGGGTTCACCAGGATCCAAAGGAACGTTATCGGGATCACGGAGTGCTCGCGCTTCACTGTCAAAGCCACGGACCTCAAGCATCTCAGACCAGTGAAATATCACCATGCGAGTTGTAACGCGCATAAACCCAACCCAGATCTCGCTGACGTTCTTAATAGAAGGATAATGCTGCCTGACAATTTCTGCAGTTTCCTGTGCCCGCTTGGCACGGTCTTCAGTCGTCTTTTGGTTCAAAGGTGAGTTGACATATATGACAGAAATGCTCGTCCGGTTCTGGAGGGTATTGACGCGTAAATTGACATCGTTCTCACCAAACTTCTTTATGAGTTCAGCGCGAACCATTGCCAGGTCGCCCAGTGTCTTACCAAGATCTTTAGCGGTGCCACAGCCATAGGCAAGCAGACAACTCGTCAGCACTACGCAGAGGGAGTATCTATACATGGTGAGTATTGTGTGTGAGCATCAAATGATGGTAAGCGTTACTGCTTGCCCACAAAAACGAGTTACGACTGAGTACAAATACTCCGCGCGCGAATGAAAACATTTAAGTTCCTTTAAGTTCTTGAACCGACATTCTGAAAGTCACAGTACGAGTCGAGCCTGTTTGACCACAGCCGCTAACAGAGTTCTTTTCGTAGATCGTAAAACCCTTATGAAAGAAGAGATCATTATAGTCGCTTGGCTTTGCCTCAAAAGTCAGAACCTGACTTGGACACAGTCAGTACCACCTCGCGGTAGCGGGTGGGTGCATGCGCAGCAAACTTAGCAAATCGAGCGGATCTACTTTCGTACCCACCCGCTACCGCGAGGTGGTACTGACTGTGTCCAA
>Ga0209215_1000152_pt1 | contig 15030 bp, 11 predicted proteins | sample TexAe_OM2H0_M2_FD_187938 | JGI IMG/M metagenome (GOLD analysis project Ga0209215, IMG submission 187938) | Forest soil microbial communities from Davy Crockett National Forest, Groveton, Texas, USA - Texas A ecozone_OM2H0_M2 (SPAdes) (version 2) | ecosystem: Environmental > Terrestrial > Soil >...
CCCAGGGGCGACTCCCGATGAATCGGGATTGCCCCTGGCTTCCGTATTCCGCGCCGTTGGCGCTGGGCGTCTCGCTAATCAGACTTTTGAGGCAAAGCTAAAGCGACATCATTTGAGAGTTAAGAGTCGCACGAAATGTTTTACCTGAATGCGTCAGTAGTTGGTTGAGAGGTGAGTTTTGCCAAAGCAAACAATGATCAGGCACGACTTCAAAACCAAACTCCGCGCGATCTCACGATCAGCCTTACTAGTCTCATTGCTCGTTCTTCGGTGTCAGGCTAACGAAGCTACTGACGCTTTGCGTGTCACTGCCAATTTCGACCTCCAACCGCTGGCCCCAACTGCTCAACTCGAATTACACACGTCGCGGCCGCTACTCCAGACCGAGGGACGTTTAGCGGTCGTTCTCGGTGATATGGACATCACTGCTCTATGTACTCCGAGTGCGAATTCATTGACCTACTTACCAAGTCCTATTCCCCTGCCAATTGGTGAAACGAGTGTGATCATTTATCTCGTCTCAGGTGAAAACGAATGGACGGAAATCGCTCGACTGCGACTGTTGGTCGAAGAACCTAAAACCACTAATCGGAACCAGCCGACAAACTCAGTCACAGGGAACACGGCCACATCCGTTCAGGATACAAGAAAGGAAGCATCTCCCTTTCAATTCATACCTAGCGTTTCCGTCAACGTGAAAGCTCAATCAACCGCACTGTTCTTCCCCGATTCGAGCAGACCTCAGCGACTCAACTTCACCGACATCGCAGTACAGACAAGTTTTCAGGGCAATTACAAGAGAGGTGACGTTGCAATACAAAATCAGTTTGATTTCGCAGGTTCATCAGTACAAAACGAAGCACTCCGCTTTGGTCAACTAGGAAATAAAGCGCCGCAGTTTGATCTGTCGGCCTACACGATGTTCTACCAGTTTCACAAGGTCCAGTTGAAACTCGGCAACGTCTCGTTTGGGACCAATCGCGAACTAATAAACAGCTTTACGAGTCGCGGCATTTCATTGACGGTGCCAATTACGAAACGCTTCGATATTTCCGGAGCGATCATGAATGGTACAAGCATCGTCGGCATCGATAATTTCTTTGGGGTAAGTCGTTCGAAACATCAGTTTGTCAGCGCTACGCTTGGAATCGAACTCCTCGAAAAGAGACCGGGCGGTTTTCGCATCGAAACGAGCGGCTTGAATGGCTCATTGCTCCCACTCAATAACTTTAATCAGTCCAATGTTAACGACGCCGAAAAAAGCCGTGGCTACAGTATTCGGCTGCTCGGCTCGGACAAAACGCAGCGCTTTCGCTTCGATGTTGGTTATGCCTGGAGCAGGTTCACGAATCCAGCTGATCCACTTCTCTATCAAGGTCGAAATGTGGTCCCGGTGAAACAAGTCTGGCGTGATGCTCGCTACGCTGATCTTAGTTACGAACTGCTGCGTGGTGTCAAACTGATAAAAACCAAGCCACTGAGTCTGAGTTTAAGTTACCGGCATGAAAGAGTTGATCCACTCTATCGGAGCGTGGCAGCTTTCACACAGGCTGATCATCTCAATAGTCAGTTTGATCTCACCGGATCCTTCGGGAGTATTAACTTCGCCGCCGACTACACACGCGGTAACGACAATCTGAATGGTATCCGCTCAATTCTCCAAACGGTTTCCCAAAGATCTGCATTCAACCTTAGCGCTCCGGCGAGCGCGTTGATTGGCGGCAGTGACCAACCTTCGAAGTGGGTCCCGCGATTGTCTTACACATACGATCACATCCACCAGTCTGCCGGATTCATTCCTATCAACGGAGATTTTGTTTCGCCATCACAGATTCCGGACCAGGTCAGTATCAATCAGACATTCGCAGCTGAGTGGCAGCTCAGCCAGCGAGTTCGTGCCGGATATCGGTTCAACTACTCCTTTCAGGACAATCGTCAATTAACTCGTGAGCGCAGCGATCTATTGAATGAAGTCAACGGTGTAACGGTCGGTCTCAACCTGATCAAGACGCTCGACCTGAACTTCGACGTCGGCATCGAGCGCACAAGTAGTTTCGAACAGAACACGACTAACAACACCTTGCGGATCGGAACCGGCGTAGCATGGCGGATGACAAACAGGATGACCTGGGCTCTCAATGCCTCGACAACTGGAGCGGGGGACGTCGCGAACAATAGTCACCGGCGAGACGCTGATCTCGATTTTCAGTACAGCTGGCAATTTCTCCGAAATGAAACGAATCGTTGGAAGAAGGTGCAGGGACAGTTCTTTGTTCGTTACGCAAACCGGTACGGCTTTGCTCGTGACTTTCTTTTCGACTTCCGCACATTTACAAAACTGCAAACCTTCAATGCCGGAATAAATTTCACTTTCTTTTAAGAGTCAGGTATTCGATGAATAACCTTTTAATCATCTCGGCTTCGCGTCTTCTCTGGCTTGCTTGTCTGATAGCAGTTCTAGCCTTATCGACGAAAGCACAGATTCGCGTGAACCCTACGGGCCTAAATGTTAGTACGCAAAACCCAACTGCTGCATTTCTGACGTTTGGTAATTTGAATAACCAGATTCCTGCAGAAGCTACCTGGTGCGGAGAGTTGATACCGGCGACACCTGCCATCGGTCTCAAATGTAATCCCGCAACGATCTTTGGCGTGATACCGGCCAGATATGACCGCACAACCAAGAGCGGAAGTAATGCTTATACCGACATCATGACACTACCTGCTTCAGTTTCTCGACGTGCTTATCAAGCAGCAACAGGTGGTGCGAATTCGAGTTTCTTTTTTGTTCGTCGCTTCGTCAGCACTGTTGGTGGTCCAGACGAGTTTGTAGTTGTGACTTGTCGGATGACAGGTGGCAGTGCGGGAAGTCCATTCTCATTGACCGACGTTCAGTTGGGCTTTTCGGGAAGTGAAAAACCGATACTGTTTGTGCGCGAGGGTGAGAAGTTGCCACCCATCAACGCTGAGATCACTTACACAGGTACGGGTCGTTTGAAGGGTCGCTGGGAGGTTGTATTGCCTGGAGAAGATTTACCGCAAGCAAAGGATCTATTAACAGAAGCAACCTTGCCAATTCAAGAGCGTGACACTCAACGTAAATACACCCAGATTGAACGCTTCAACATATTTCTCCCGCCTGATGGCAAATACACACTGGTTGGTCCTAGTCCAACTGATCTGCCGCGCAGATTAGCAGGCGAGTACCTTGTTTTGTTGCGCATTGAAGCGTCTGATGACGATGTAACTGGATCAAACCTCGCCGCTGTTGGTGCAGGGCCAGGTTTTGTAAACAGTGGGGCGGTGGCAGGTTTTCCCTTGCCGGTTCTTCATTATTTTGTTGGTCCAGCTGGAAGCGGTAGCGCAAGTGCTCTTACTACGTTGGCGCCGGTCGATAACAAGAACTTCTTGCCCACCGAACCAATTGACTTCGCCTGGGTCGACGTTGAGAGCGGCGCGTTCTATAGACTTGAGATCGTTGATCTGAACGACAAGCCGTTGATGTCAGCGATGCTACCGGCCAACTCGGGCACTTACAGAGCGCCTTCATGGTTGCGCGAACGTGCGAGCGGTGGTTCTTTACGTTGGCGCGTCTGCGCTCTTGATAAGGAAGGAAAACAGATCGCAGAGTCGCCTTATCGCAAATTCGGTTTCTCGCCAACGGAATAAGCTTCTCATTCTTCCCAATTCTCTGCATCTCTGCGTCTCTGCGTCTCTGCGTCTCTGTGTCTTTGCGTCGAATGATAACGTTGGACCATTTTCAACACAGAGACGCAGAGACACAGAGACGCTGAGAATTTGAAACTATCGACGTACGCTAAAAATCAATCCTCAGAATGCGGCCATCAGTTCCGACAAACCAACCCGTCTTCGGGCTTCCGAATGCAACGGCCCAGTAATTTGCCACACCTGGTAGGGTGAACCATGTGTCGCCTTCATCCGGTGTCCAGGCCGCACCACCCGGACCTGTAACCACGACGGTTTGATTCGCATCGGACTGATCGCGATCGTCTCCTTCGTGTCCACGTCCATTGCCAAGCTCACCGGCATAACTCAACCCGAACACCGTCCCGATATTCGGCTGTTGACTCGTGATGGTCCAGGTCTTGCCGCCATCGCTCGACGTGGCTGTCTGATCGAATGGAGCAGCCACCGGGTCGAGATCGCCGCCGCCAATGATCCCGTGCCATGCATCTCGGAAAGCAACGCTGAAGATACCTGCACTCGGAGATCCACGCAGCGGCGAGTCGTAGGCGGTCCATGTATCGCCCCCATCAAGTGTGGCCAAAACTCTCGAAGGAGACGCACCACCCGTTACGATCCAGCCATTGTTCTTGCCTTGTACTGCGGCGCAGGTACCACTTGAAGCAAACGAAGATTCACCAGCAAGCGCTGTTGGCAGATTGTCTCCAATATCCAACCAGTTATTCCCATCAGTCGTACGAATCACCGGAAAGCGTCCATTCACCGAGTCACTCTGCGTAATGCCACGTTTCGGTGTCCAAAACGCGAAGCAGTCGTAGAACGCAGCCGGATTCTGATTTTGGAATTGCAAAGTCCACGTCAGACCGCCGTCGAGCGTCTTATAGATTCGCGAGTCGGTACCGCTGCCAATCGACAACAGGTATGCCACTTTGTCACTCACTCCTTGCACATCGCGAAATTGCAGCAACTCGGCTCCGGGCACTACACCCGATCTCCATGTCTCGCCACCGTCTACAGTGACTGCAAAGGTGCCGCCTCTACCGCTGGCCCAGACGACGCGTGAATTCACTGGGCTTACTCCGATCAGGCCTTGGGTAGTTCCACTATTTTGCGGAGTCAGAGTTGGTTGATGGACCTTGGGATGAGCTTTTGCAAAAGTGAGTATCGCTGATGTAAAGACGACAACCAGCAAAACGGCCAACGTACGTTTAGACATGGCAATTTCTCCAGAAAGTGATCTAGTTGTCGGGTGGTTGCCGGGCAGTATAACCGATCTTAGTGGGATGAGGTCAGTACCGTCACGCAGTAGCGTCGGGTCGATGCACTACCACAGATCGCAGTGGGATAACGGCAGCACCACTCGCGATACCGCGTGACGGTACTGCTGACCTCATCCCACTGCGATCCGTGATACGCATCATCGACCCGACGCTACCGCGTAACGGTACTGACCTCATCTCACTGCGATCCGTGATACGCATCATCGACCCGACGCTACCGCGTGACGGTACTGACCTCATCCCACTGCGATCCGTGATACGCATCATCGACCCGACGCTACCGCGCGACGGTACTGACCTCATCCCACTGCGATCCGTGACACGCATCATCGACCCGACGCTACCGCGTAACGGTACTGACCTCATCTCACTGCGATCCGTGATCCGGCGTCGATCACCCACTACCGGGATGGTACCGACGTCATCATCTTGCGACCTTGCCGAGCCTTACGCCTAGTGTCTGATACAATTGCACAAAGAGCCTTGAACCTGAGCTCTGTCAGACAATCTCATGACAGCAACCCAACACTCTGATGATCCAATGACACCTGAGCGGTGGTTGCAAATCAAAGAAATATTCAATTCAGCGCTAACTGTTGCGCCGGAGAATAGACCCGACTTTCTCTCCAACGCTTGCGGTGCAGATCAGAGACTTCGTGAGGAAGTTGAATCACTCCTCGCCTCGCACGAACGAGACGGTAGTTTCATCGACTCACCAGCCTACAAGGCCGCCGCTGCAATGTTGGCAGATGGTCTAGATCTTACCGCCGGCCAACATATCGGACACTATGAAATCATTTCAAAAATTGGCGAAGGTGGCATGGGCGAAGTCTATCTCGCTCGTGACACAACCCTCGGTCGCAATGTTGCGCTGAAGTTTTTGCCATCCGAGTTCACAGCTTCAACTGATCGTGTTCGACGTTTCCAACTCGAGGCTCGTGCAGCTTCAGGATTAAATCAGCCAAACATTCTGACGATTTATGAAATCGGTGAAGCAGCGGGAAGGCAGTTCATCGCTACGGAATTCATCGACGGCGAGACATTACGTAACCGACTCTCGAATGGAGCACTCGCAATCACAGAAGTGCTCAATCTAAGCGATCAGGTTGCGTCTGCTCTTGCTGCCGCCCATGCGCAAGGAATTGTTCACCGCGATATCAAGCCTGACAACATCATGCTGCGTTCGGATGGCCTGGTGAAGGTGCTCGACTTTGGTCTGGCCAAGTTAACGAACAAGGAGGAGGCTGGACCAGAACATTCAACGATCGCCATGGTAAAAACGGGTACAGGCATGGTGATGGGAACGACTGCATACATGTCTCCTGAGCAGACGCGAGGCGTACCCGTCGATTCGCGCACAGACATCTGGAGTCTGGGCGCCGTTATTTATGAAATGCTTAGCGGCAAGCCACCTTTCGCAGGGGAGACCTCGACCGACGTCATGGTCGCCATACTCGAACGAGATCCAGTTCCCCTGAATGAACGAGTAACGAACCTGCCTCCGGAACTACAACGCATTGTCAAAAAGACTCTGCGCAAGAATCGGGACGATCGTTACCAGACAATCAAGGACTTGCAGTCTGACTTAAAGGAACTAAACCAGGAATTCTCATCGACCACCGCCACGAGTTCGCCGCTGGCCCACCTTAAGTTAAGCAAACGAAACTGGACAATCGGCATGGTGGCGGCGCTTGTCGCGCTCGCGATTATTATTTTCGGCGTCTACAAACTCGCGTCGAAAAGAGTTGGACCAACTGTGCAGACGGCTCAGGTGAAGGGGACATCACAGCTGACGGCCTGGCCTGGTCTCGATCTCGATCCAGCCATTTCGCCAGACGGTAATTCAGTGGCCTATAGCTCCGATCATTCTGGAGATTTTGAAATCTACATCAACCAGCTGACGCCGGGCGCTAAGGAGATTCAACTTACCAATGATGGTCAGCAGAATTTTCAGCCGGCCTGGTCTCCTGACGGCAAACTCATCGCTTTTCACTCCAAGAATCGTGGCGGGATTTTTGTGATTCCGGCTTCGGGCGGAACGTCGCGCCAAATCACCGAGTCGGGTTCGCACCCCGTCTGGTCGCCGGACGGCTCGAGTATCCTTTTTCAATCTGAAGAAGTTAACGACCTGAGCGCAACCTCAGTTGAAGCTCCGCTGTCGCCCTCAGTCCTTCGCATAGTGCCGGCAACTGGAGGCGAAGCGAGATCGCTAACTCAGGTCGGAGTTCCCAGAGGAGGACATGGCGATGCGTCCTGGTCCCCCGATGGGAAGCGAATTGTGTTTGTGAGCTACGATGGTTCAGAAGTGCAGCTGTGGAACATCTCTGCGACTGGAAGCGATCTTCATCAGGTAATGACTACTCGTGGGCGCTGGGCCTACAGTCCGCTCTATTCACCGCTCGGAGATCATATTTACTTCGGAGGTATCTCGGATAGTGGAAGCTATGTCTTGTATGAGCTTGCTGTGTCGAAAGCCGATGGCTCAGCTACCGGCGAACCAGTTGAGATTCTCAACGGTGGGTTGGGACGCATCAAGGAGCTCAGCATAACGGCGAACGGTAAGAAGATTGTCTACAGTTCGCCTGTGATGAGAGGAAACATCTCATCCGTGTCGCTCTCAGCAACATCGCTGAACCCGGCCGGCGATCCGCTGGTTCTCACAAACGATACAAGTCAGCGGAAGGGTTTGGCGTGCTTCTCACCTGACGGCAAAAAGATTGCCTACGTAGAGTTTCGCGGTGGCACCAATCAGGATATCTGGGTGATGGATGCTGACGGAAGTAACGCGGTTCAGTTGACAACAGATCCGGCAATTGATTGGGCACCCAGCTGGCTGCCTGACAGCGATCAGATCGCCTTTCAATCTGATCGCGGTGGCAGAGCCCGCCTGTGGTCCATCTCGATTCGAACTGGTACCGAGAAGGTGCTCGCCGACCCCGGGCAGGAGATGGGTTGGCCCAAGGTCTCTCCTGACGGAAACCAGTTCATCTTCAATTCCAACAAGAGTGGTACGACGAACCTCTGGCTCATGTCGATCTCAGGTGGACCTCCAAAACAGTTGACCTTTGACAAGGAGATGATGGGATTTGGCAGTTGGTCGCCAGATGGGAATTTTCTGTCCTTCGAATTGAAGCGTGGAGCAGATCAACAAGTTGCGATCATGCCTTTGTCAGGTGGTCAATACACAGAGCTGACTTCTGAGCATGGTCTAAGCTGGCCCCACAGCTGGTCCCCCGACGGCGGGCGGATAACTTTTGCGGGATGGCGAAATAACTACTGGAACATTTACTGGGTCTCGCGTGCGACCAAAGAGCAGAAGCAATTGACTCACTACAAAAAGCTGAACGCCTTCGTCCGTTATCCAGAATGGGACCCTTCCGGCAAGCGCATCATCTACGAATACTCCGAATCCACCGGCAACATCTGGCTAATGGAGTTGAAGTGAAGGCCTACTGAAGGTTGAAAGCATTAGCTAAGTTCAGCCACCTGCTCCCAGCGGTGACGGCGTCGCCGCCGGGATGTGAGGCGGCGGCGACCGCCCCGCTATACTCGCTACCCAGTGCGCTTTGACTCAAAGTATGAATTTAGACCAACCTAGCGCCAAAGGCGCGAAATACGAAAGCCAGGGGCAAGCGCGTAGCGGAAGCGGAGCGCGTCGCCCCTGGACCGGTCGCAACAATTGTGAGCACTGAAAGTGCGGAATATCAAGCCTTATGCCTAGTTATTACGCTCTTTCAGAGCTGCGAAATGGAGCCTTACTTACCCCAGGGCGACGCGCTCCGCTTCCGCTACGCGCTTGCCCCGGGCTTTCATATTTCGCGCCTTTGGCGCTCGTCGTCCTGCTAATTAGACTTTGAGGCAAAGGCTACCCGGTGAGTTCGGGCACCATGGTCCAGCCTCTGGCTTAAAATTAGAATCGATGCACGACGGGAACACATACCAGCGGCTTCGCCTCTAACAGTATTAGACAGACTTAACGGCGTTGCTACGCCGCCACCTCACTCCGAAGCCTTCGCCGTCACCACTTGCTGCTCAAGGGAATCGCAGCTTCACCCGACGCAACTCGATTGCGTTTTCCCTGAAATGTGGTGACTTCAACCACGTCTCATTGGTCTGCGAAATCGGTGGATACTTGTCTTGGTTACATAATTTCCCGGGAAGAAAAACAATCTCTCAGCCGTCTAATAATTGAATCCCTCGCGTCAACTAACCCACGCTAAAAGGAAGCCGCTTTGAAACATAATATCGTCAGTCACCCAGTGTTGCTTCTGATAGCAACGGCGCTGTGCTCACTCTTCATTACCTCGTGCCAATCGGGAAATGCGAACACTTCTAAAACGCAACAGTCGTTATTTACGAACGCACCTGGTTCGCCGATTTCAATTTCTGATGGGCCAGGCAATGTAGTCATCGGAGACATGAACAGTGATAAAAGACTGGACCTTGTCGTGGCGTGCGGGAAAAGTCGCAGTATCAAGGTTCTGCTGAGCAAAGGCGACGGACAATTTGCCGCATCAGCCAACCCAACGACAGTTTCGGATAGTCCGGGAGAAATGGCACTCGGGGATGTGAATGGCGATGGGAAGCTCGACCTCACTATCGCTACTCACGACAGCTATGGCGTGTTGCTGCTCCTGGGAGACGGCAACGGCGGATTTACTAACGCTCCAAGCTCTCCAATCGTGATGAAGGTTGGACAACATCCGCACACACATGGCCTGGCTCTAGCCGACATGAACCGTGACAACAAACTCGACCTCGTCACTGTCAACAATGCAGACAATGATGTGTCTATTGCTTTCGGAGATGGGCGCGGCGGATTCGCTCGCGCACCAGGCTCGCCGTTTGCGGTTGGTCCAAGCCCGTATCCGCTTGCGGTCGGCGACGTCAATGCCGACGGTCAGCTCGATATTGTTGCGACCGCCACTGCAACTGGTCCAACAAGAGCGCAACAACTACCACTGAGTCGCGCGTTGACCCTGCTCTTAACTGGTGGACGAGGAGGCTTTCGCGCGAACCAGCTTCCGCTGCGCACCGGTCAGCCGTGGTTTGCAGTTATCAGCGACCTCAACGGCGATCATAAACCTGACATCGTGGTAACTCATCATGAACTTAATCAGCTGACCGTAATGCTTGGCGACGGTCAAGGCGGATTCGTTGAGGAGCGTGGTTCACCATTCGATTTTGGGCATCAAGCATTCCATACAGTTGTTGCCGACGTGAATCGTGATGGCAAGATGGATGTTGTTGCCGCGGGTGGCGATGGCGTGCTCTTGATGCTAGGCGATGGTCGAGGTGGATTCGCTACGGGCCCGACGATTCCCACTGGATCAGGTACATGGCGACTCGACGCGGCTGATCTTAACGGAGATGGAAAGATGGATGTGGTCACGAGCAATATTGAAAGCAGCACTGTTAGCGTGTTGCTGGGAAGATAAACTTGAAAATGGGCTTTGCACAAAATGTAAATACCACCCACGGGAGTGGGTGGATGGTTCAGATCCTTTCTATCAAGCGCGTAGCGGCGTGAGATCGATAATCCCACCAACGGCAGTTGGTGGATTGTTCAGATGCTTTCTACAGAGAGGTGTCCACTCAAAGCTGCGCGCGCAGCGCGCCGGAGGAAAGAGAAGTTTGTAAGTAGAAAGGATCTGAACCATCCACCAACTGCCGTTGGTGGGATTCCGCAAACCTCGAACATTGCTTGATGTAGAAAAGGATCTGAACGAACCACCCACTCCCGTGGGTGGGATACTGAACTTTTGTGCAAAGCTTGAAGATGGATGAGAACCCGGCGGCTATAACAACTCGCAAAACGAAGAGCCCTCCCGTTTGAGTATCAAGCGGGAGGGCACCTCTCCTAGTCATCTGCAGTGAACAACTTACTGCTTGTCGTACACAGCAATATTCTTAAACTTCCTGCCTTGCGGAGTTGAGCCGCTTGTTGTGATGGTGCGTGTCTTACCATCGGGGGCAACAACAATTCGGCCCGTGACAGTAACCTTTCCGTCTTTCTTGATCTTCATATCCAACGTATTGGGATTTGACAACTTATAGGACCGCATGTCTGAAGTGGGATCACCGGTGACAGCATAATCCGCGCCATCGAACTTTCCTGTCCATTCGTTGTGCGCGGCCGTGCCGTCGGGGTTAGTACCGTCGACGGTGACTTTCACTTGGTCACCCGCGGCCTCGTAAACAACCGTGTTGTTTCTGGCGACACCATTAGCAAGCTTTGATTGTGCCGCGTTCAGTTTCCATGTACCCATTTGGGCATCTTGGGCAAAGCACTCTGACGCTGCAACAAGGAGCAGCGACAAGGTGAGAACGATCATTCTTGTTTTCATTTGGACCTCCCGAAAAAGTGGGACCAATTCCCCCGCCGCATTCTAGTGCTGTCTACGGCCTCCTGCAACTAGCGGTTAGGGTTTCTCGGCAGATCGCTCATCTCAGTGAGACCAAATCGGTCTGGACCACCACTTTATGTTTGGCGTAAATCCCACCAACGGCAGTTGGTGGATAGTTCAGATCCTTTCTACAAAGAAGTCATCAGCATGTTTGGCGCAAATCCCACCAACGGCAGTTGGTGGATGGTTCAGATCCTTTCTACAAAGAAGTCATCAGTATGTTTGGCGTAAATCCCACCAACGGCAGTTGGTGGATAGTTCAGATCCTGTCTACTGTGAAGGTGTCCGCTCACTGCTTCGCGCGAAGCGCGCCGGAGGAGAAACAAAAACAGGTTGTAGAAAGGATCTGAACCATCCACCAACTGCCGTTGGTGGGATTCCGCGAACCTCGAACAGTGCTTGATGTAGAAAGGATCTGAAAGCATCCACCTACTCCCGTGGGTGGAATTTTGAACTTCATGTGCAAAGCTATCAAACACTGACAACAAACACCTTGGGGTGATTCTTTGTAGCACTCAACACTAATCACTAGAAGCTTTCACACGTGGATAACGCTGCAGCATTCCATCTTCAGTCATGACTTTCTCGATCCCAGCAATATCCATAGGCACAAAATCCGAAATGATGCGCGCGCCGCTGTCCGTGATCACGATCATATCTTCCAACCTCACATAGATCTTCTCTTCCGGAACCACCAGCGCGGGTTCAATCGTAAACACCATGCCTGCTCGAAGTGGACCAGGGTCTCTACCAACATCATGAGTCGCCATACCAACCCAGTGACCGAGACTAGTCTGTGGACTCGCTGCAGATTGCTTGTAGCTCGTTACAAACTCGCGCGCGGCTCGTTCGTACTCCGGTTTTGAGAACTTCGTAGTCGCGAGAGCACTCTCCATGTCGCGTACAGCTTCCTGCTTGATCACTTGCGCCGTCACTCCCGGACGGATGTGATTCAAAATCGCGCGATAACACGTCAGGTAGAACCCATACAACTCGCGTTGCCATGGACTAAACTTTCCGTTCACAGGCCACATACGCGTAACGTCGGCCATGTAGTAACCAACGTCGGGCGCATAATCCATCAGCAGAAAGTCACCGTCCAACATCTTGCGCTGGCCCGCGTTGTAATGTGGCCAGTATGCGTTCTGTCCGCTGGCGATAAGTGAGTAGTAAGCATCACCCTGTGCACCATCGCGATAAAAAACGTATTTGGCGACCGCGTCCAATTCGTACTCGTAAGTGTCAGGCACAGTCGAGCGCATCGCTTCCATCAAGGCGAGACCAGAAGCCCGAGTCGCCTTTTCGATCATCGTAATCTCCCGCGCACTCTTGATAAGACGCAGTTGATCAAGCGTCGGCGTGAGATCGTTGATGCCAAACTGCGGAAAGCGTGTGCGGAGCAACTGAATGAACTCGCCTTCGCGTGAGCCTCGACCATCGAATGGATCGGCGGCGTAATCGCCAATCACACGAACTGCAAGGTCACGTGACATCGCCGTTCCTTCAGCCGGACTAAACGGTGTGTATATCGTGCGTATATAACCACCGCGTGCAAGACGCGCCAGGTGTTCAGCTAACAAATCGATCCCAAAGACATCATCGACTCCACTGAGGTTCTTCACTTCGTCCGCATCTTCGGCGGAGAGCAATTTTCCTTCGCCTCGCTCCCGGCCTGGGTTGCGATGTGGCAGATAAAGCACGGTGCGTTTGGTAGCACCGTCGAGTAACAAGTAGGCATGAGGAAGTTCAATGCCACACAGGTAATAGAACTCGTTCGACTGGCGAAACCGCGTGTAACCTGGAGGACTCGGCGCTCCCTGGATCAGTGCGATTGATTCGCCACCTATCGACGCGAAGAGCTTCGCACGTCGGGCGGCAAATTCTTCGGGTGGAAAGTCTTGCCTGAAAGGTGAGAATCCCACTTGCGCATTGATAGTGATTGGAGCGCACAAAAACAGGAATATGAGTAACCATCTATGATTTGCATTCATGCTTTCGTCCTCTTTTCTTGGACTATACATCTTAACTCCGCCAGGAGTTACATGTTTATGGCCCTCAGACTACTAAACGATCAGGCGCCGTTCGGAGGGCAGAACGAACTACGCGATTGACTCGGAACCTCATTCTGCTCCTCCGAACGGATGCGATGTTAGCTATAAACTTGTCACCCCTCACGGGGTGACATCGATTCGACTCTTCTATTAGTGAAATCGAATCAACTATCCTATTAGATAGCTTCACTATCTTTTCGGGCTCAATTCAATGACTCACCACTGAGCGTTCCGTACAGCCATTCTCTCTATTTGAATGAGTTACATCATCCGCTATCTCTTTCTGACGATGGCACAAAACTCGCATTGTGAGATGCCGTTCTGAACAGGTGTCCCACAGACACCACGCCAGATGTTTGCAGAAAGAATGCGAGGCCATCTGACCTCCCACGTTAAGACCCGACGGTGGTCTCGCTTTCTGCTCAATTGCTCAAAACAGAAAGGTAGGAAGTTATGAAAAGGCACATCGGATTGATGGCGCTAATCCTCATGGTCGTCGGCTTAGCCGTTGCACCCACTAAGGCCCAGTCACCTAGAGGTGTTCGAGCCGAGGTCCCATTTGATTTCATCGTTGGAAACAAGACGCTCCCCGCCGGCAAGATTACTATTCTGAGAATGACTTCGGGTGAAGCAGGCCCATTGTCGATTACCAATCTCGAGGATAGTCAAGTTGCGCTTCGTATGGGACGGATGATGAATAGCACAGACGCCTCAGACCAGGGCAAACTCGTTTTCCGCCGCTATGGAAATCGACACTATCTCGCGCAGGTCTGGATACCAGGCTACAGAGCGATAGAGGTTATCAAGTCGAACAACGAACGAGCACTGGAAAAAGAGCTACGGCTTGTCAAAAACCAAAACCATAAACCAAACCTCGTAACCGTCTTTGCCCTGATTCCGTAAAGGTAAGCCCCAACTTACAGCGCGGCGAACAAAGCGGCCGCTTTCCCTGCCTCTCGGACTTTCGATTCTCAGCTATCGACGAAGGCAGCTAAATGCGGTCGCTTCGCTCGGTGTTGCAGCCACTGGAGGATGCCCTTTAGTGGCTGCTCTCGAATTGACGAGCCCGCTCTTCTGTCGGACCGCGTACGTCCCGTGCGCCTGGTCCGCATGATGCCTCCCTCCAGTTGACGCTGCCTGTCAAGAAGTCTTCTGCGCACGTCAGCGCACGAGACATACGCGCTCCGACAGAAGAGCGGGCCCGTCAATTCGACACCCGCCAATAAAGGGCAACGACACCCTTCAGTAGCCCCGATGAATTCACCTTTCAAGCTCTTCTGTCGGACCGCGTACGTCCCGTGCGCCTGGTACGCATGATGACTGCATCCAGTTGACCGCTGCCTGTCAAGAAGTCTTCTGCGCACCTCAGCGCACGAGACGTACGCGCTCCGACAGAAGAGCGAGCCCGTCAATTCGACACCAGCCCACAATGGGCAACGACACCTTCAGTAGCCCCGATGAATTCACCTTTCAAGCTCTTCTGTCGGACCGCGTACGTCCCGTGCGCCTGGTACGCATGATGCCTCCCTCCAGTTGACCGCTGCCTTCCAAGAACTCTTCTGCGCACCTCAGCGCACGAGACGTACG
>Ga0209215_1000154_pt1 | contig 14586 bp, 10 predicted proteins | sample TexAe_OM2H0_M2_FD_187938 | JGI IMG/M metagenome (GOLD analysis project Ga0209215, IMG submission 187938) | Forest soil microbial communities from Davy Crockett National Forest, Groveton, Texas, USA - Texas A ecozone_OM2H0_M2 (SPAdes) (version 2) | ecosystem: Environmental > Terrestrial > Soil >...
ACCAGCGTCCAGGCCTATGCCCTTTCCGTAATCTGCCTGCTGGTCGGGCTGGCGGGAGGATGGTTTATCCGCGGATCTCAAGCTTCCAACGCAGGCGCAGCGATCACGGCTTCCCAGGCACCGAACGACGCGGCTCCCCAGCCCTCGCCTGAGCAGATGAAGCGCATGGCCGAAAAACAGGCCGAGCCGCTGCTTGGCGCGCAGGATCCGCAGCACCGCCGAATCCACGACCGCCATCGGAATCCGCCCCGAGCGCACGAGCGCCGCCATCGAGTCGCTCACGTAGCTGCTGCTCATCATGTCCATGTCGACACCCGCCGTGAGCGCGCGCCGCCCCGCCTCCGCCAGCGATCCCGCGACGCCGTGCGGGATCAGCTCGGCGACCGACGTCCAGTCGCTGACGACGAAGCCGGTGAAGCCCCACTCGCGGCGCAGCACGGTGTCGGTGAGCCACGCATTGCCGGAGGCGGGCACGCCGGAGATCGAGTTGAAGGCCGACATCAGGGTCGCGGCGCCCGCGTCGATCCCGGCCTTGAAGGGCGGCAGGTAGATCTCCCGCATCGTGCGCTCGGAGATCTCGGTCTCGTTGTATTCCCGGCCCGCCTCCGCCGCGCCGTAGCCGGCGAAGTGCTTGACCGTCGCGAAGATCGACTGCTGAAATCCCCGCACGCGCGCCGCGCCGAGCAGCGATCCCAGGTAGGGATCCTCCCCGGAGCCTTCGGCGATCCGTCCCCAGCGCGGGTCGCGCGCGATGTCCACCATCGGTGCGTAAGTCCAGTTGATGCCGGCTGCTGCGGCTTCCAGACCGGCTGCCCGTGCCGTTGCCTCGGCGACTTCAGGGTCGAACGCGCTCGCCTCGCCCAGGGGAATCGGAAAGATCGTGCGATACCCGTGTATCACATCGAGCCCGAACAGCAGGGGGATCTTGAGCCGCGACTCGGTGACCGCGATCCGCTGCACCGGCGTCGTGTTCTCCGCCCCGATCACGTTGAACAGCCCGCCCAGTTTGCCCGCGCGCACCAGCTGTTGCTGCTGGGGCGAGGCGCGGCCGTCCGCCGACAGCAGATTGAGTTGGCCCAGTTTCTCTTCGAGGGTCATTTGCCGCAGGAGGGAGTCGAGATTCTGTGCGGCGGCCGCGCCTGTACAGATGAAGAGGGCGGCTAGGACCGTGATGCAGCGGTGCGACATAGGGCGGCGTCTCCGGTATCGAGGGTCGGAAGACTCGGAATTTACGGCGCAAAACGAGACGGCGTGAAGCCCTAGCGGGGCCCCGCACAGGCTTGGCAACTTACGGCCACCTGACTCATCTCGGAGATCGTTCTATGTGTCGTCGCCATCTTCTCTGGTTTGCTTCCGTCAGCCTGTTTCTCCTTCCTCTTACACTCAACGCACAAACAACGACCGGCACGATTCGAGGATCTGTGAAGGACGCAAGCGGCGCGCCGGTTGCGGCCGTGGAGGTACAGGCACGGAACCCGGAATCCGGAGTGCAGCGATCAACGTCGACGCGCGCCGACGGGTCCTACCTGCTGGCGGGGCTCGTGCCGGCCACCTATGAGCTGACAGCGCGGAGCATCGGAAGCACACCGCAACGGCGACAGATAACAGTCCAGATCGGCGCGACGGCAATCGTCGACTTCACTCTGCAGGCGGGTGCCGTAGAGTTGGGAGCGGTGACTGTCGAAGCAACGCCGAGCATCGAGATGCGGACGTCTGAAGTCGCGACCAACGTTACGACCAAGCAGATCAATGATCTACCGACTTCGAGCCGAAACATTCTGGACCTCGCGACGCTCGCTCCCGGCACAACGATCGAGAACGACCGCCTGGACGGGACGGCACGGCGATTTTCGGCGGGATCGCAGTCGGCGGACCAGATCAACGTGTTTATCGACGGTGCGAGTTACAAGAATGATCTGATTCACGGCGGCGTCGTGGGACAGGACCGCAGCCGTGGCAATCCTTTCCCGCGCAACGCCATCCAGGAATTCCGCATCCTCACACAGAACTACAAGGCCGAGTACCAGAAGTCTTCCAGCGCGGTGCTAACCGCCACCACGCGCTCGGGCGGCAACATGTGGACGGGCAGCGTGTTCACGACGTATCAGGATCAGGGGTTGGTCGCGCTCGACACATTTGCGCTGGCGGCGAAAGCCGGCAATCCGAACTTCCAGGAGCCCGATTACAAGCGCTGGCTTGCCGGGTTCAACATCGGTGGTCCGATCGTCCGCGACCGGCTTCACTTGTTCGCGTCGTACGAGGGGAACTATCAGGATCGCGGCAATCTCGTCAACATCGTTCCGCCGACCGGTTTCCCGGATCTGGACACGGTCGATTTCGCCTCACGGAATGGCTTCTACACCTCGCCGTTCCGCGAGACGCTGTTGTTCGGAAAGCTGACCTACGCGGTGGGACTCAACTCCTCGCTCGAGTTGTCGTATAACGGCCGATATGAGAAGGATACGCGTGATTTTGGAGGAAACCGTCCATTCGAGTCGGGAGTGCGATTCAACAACGACGTGAATACCGCAATCCTCAAGTTCAGGACGGCCGGTGGGCCCTGGCTCCACGAAACTTCCCTCAGTTTCCAGCAAGCGCGAGACAACCCGAGTCCGGTGCCCGGTACGGAGACCTTCAATCGCTTCTATGGCGGCTCGTTTTGCTGCGCGCAGATCGGTCCCGACATCACGATTCAGGATTTCAATCAGAAGCGCCTCTCCCTGAGGCATGATGCCACGTTTGCCGGTCTGTCCTGGAGTGGACCGCACGTGCTGAAGGGCGGCATCAGCCTCGACTTCTTGAACTACCGGGTCCTCAAGCAGAACGGCGTCGTTCCGCGGTACGTGTATGAGGAGAATGCCCCTGCCGGTGCAGACAGTTTTTCGATCCCGGAGCGTGTCGAATTCCGGGCCGGCAATCCCAACTTCCTCACGGACAACACGCAATTCGGCATCTATTTGCAGGACGATTGGAGTCTCACCCCGCGGCTCATGTTCAACCTGGGTATGCGGTGGGACTACGAGTCCCACATGCTTAACTACGACTATGTCACGCCACAACCGATCGTGGATTCTCTGACGAAGTATGCGGACAGCCTGTTTATTCCGATCGACCCCAATCGCTACTACACGAATGGAACCCAGCGCCCGCGGTTCATGGGCGCGTTTCAGCCGCGACTCGGCTTTTCGTACGCACTCGACGCGGAAAACAAGACAGTACTGTTTGGCGGGTACGGCATCTTCTACGACCGGACTCTTTTCGACCAGTCGATCGAGGAGCAGTTCTCGCAGCGGCAGCCGCTGTACATCATCCATTTCCGCGCTCCGGGGGACGCTACACCGGGCCGAGTGGACTGGGATGATCGCTACATGACTGATCCCAGTGCCCTCGATTCGCTGCGCCGCTCCAATCCGTCTGTCGGTGCCCCAGAAGTAAAGCTCATTCCCAACGACCTTCGCCCTCCGAAATCGGAGCATGCGAGCATTGGGATCCGCCGCATGTTCTCATCGATCGCTGTCGAGGCCGCTTACACCAACGTGCGCAGCTCGAACGTGTTCACGTTCTACTGGGCCAATGAGGACCGGCCCTGTGGCGATTTCACTTGCGGCGTCAGACACACCGTGCCCGGATTCAGCACGATTCTGGTTGCGACCAACGGTGGGAAAACCTGGTACAACGCGCTTCAAGTGAAGGTCGACCGTCCCTTCCGTCCCAGTAACGGGATCGGTTGGGGAGCGGGGATCGCCTACACGCTGGCGCAACGGGAGACTGAAGGTTTCAATGATGATTTCAGCTTCCTGAACGCTCGCGCCTACCCGAAGCAGGTCCGGAATGACGAGCGGCAACGTATGGTCGCCCACTGGCTGACGGAATTCCCATTCCTGTTCGGAGTCGAGTTCAGCGGCGTGCTCACACTCGGAAGTGGCGTGCCGCAGGATATCGGCGACCGGTACGCTCCGGACTCGGCGGCGAACGCGTTCGCACCAGGCGGCTTCGACACGCCGATGTACAAGAATCTCGATCTACGCGTACGCACGGACTTCCCCGGGATGGGGCGTGGGAGAATCGGCGTTGCGCTCGACGCGTTCAACGTGTTCAACTGGCAGAACCTAGGCGGCTTCGTAACTGGGAGCCGCTCCGACGCAAATTTCGGGAAAGCGACCGGAGTGATCAGCGATCCGCGTCGCATTCAGTTGGGCGTCGAGTACTTCTTCTGAGCAGACGTAACGTTTCTGGCAGTCGCAGTGGCCTGGCCCTCGGAGGCTGTTCGAGTAACTCCGGGGGCCACCACTTGAACCCGAAGGGTTCACACCTCACGCTGGCGATTTTCCCAACTCTCTATCGTCTCTTCAAGAGTAGGTGATCTACTAGAGTCGATTCGAGTGATCCCCCTACAGCCGCCGACACGTACAGGAACTGAAAGCATGATGCTCGACTTCGGTTCTTCCGCGTGTGTTGCGAGGGGGCAACCACAAGACTTTGGGTCATTCGTTCAGCGAAAAACAGTCGAACACCGGAAATGAGCAAGTGTAATCCCTCTCGGGTTCAGTCCGCTCTGCATTTCACTGGGAGGGAAAATGAAATTGCCAGAGGTCACACAAATTGCCGCAAGCGCAATTGCATCTGTGATTGTCTTTTCAGGGTGCGCAAAGGATTCAACCGCACCTAAAGATCAATACGCTGCGCAAATTGCCGCGCTCGGCTTTCGAAGCGACATGATTGAAGACCGAGGAACCTATTTGCTAGTTGAAGGCGACATCAAGATTGAGAAGAGCTCGTTGGCGCCTGCCGACGCTTTGCACCCCCAGTTTCAATGGGTCACAGACTTGCTGGTCGGATCGTCACAAGTGCAAAACATCTTCGTTGATCTCAGTGGCCTTGCGAGTCAGCCAACTTGGCAAAGCGCCGCGCAATCCGCGCTGACAGAATGGAATAAGGTGAACTGCAGCAGCGTACGCTTGGTCGAAGGCACCCCGGCAGACATAACGTTCAGCACAGTCGCTGATCCCGATCCGAACCTAGCCGCGCGAGCCAGCTGGCCCGCTGATGCACCTCCGGGAAGTGGTAAGCCCGGTCCAACGATCGTTGTGAACACAAACTATACGGCCACTCCGAACAACTCGAGTACAAAGTTGAGAAACATGGTGCATGAAATTGGGCATACAATCGGGTTTCGGCATACGAACTGGCAAGCCCGTAACGAAGGCACAGGTCCGGGCGCCAACCAGGTCGCAGGAACTCCGCCGACAGATGGCGCCTCTGTGATGAATGGTGGGACTGCGACAGAGTCCTGGGTTGGTTTCAGCAGCTACGATACGGTTGCTAGCCGCGTTACATACTCCGGTGGGCCGTGTGTCACGCCGATTCAGGGTCACGACCGGATAATCGCGGGTCAGATCTGTCACTACACGGAGTCCCCCACCGGCGGCACACCGCCGTACACAAAGACTTGGTCGTACGTGATTCTCAGCGGGTCAGTAGCCGCTTTCCCGTCCGGCGACGGGTTCACGTTGGTGGGCCAAAGCACCTACGGGCAAGTGCGGCTCAGAGTAGACGTTTCAGATGCAACTGGTCCCATTGGAAGTGCGGTGGACACGGTGACAATAGATCCGCTGGGCGTGAATTGCCCTTAGCGTCCGAATCGCGAAACGATCGTAGGGTCCTCCACTGTGGGAGGACCCGAGCGATCATCGTTATTGGTCGCGGTACTGATTCGCAGACAACCATTCCGATTCTTCGCAGTAGGGAAACTCCTACTTGACTCGGGGAATCGGTACAACCAGGTGTGGCAAGACGTCAACCACCGATCGTTGGGTCACGCGTCGCGATTGACTACTGGGAGGTTGCTCGATGTTTTGACGAACAGCAGCGCATTTGACGGTGTACATCATTCCTCCTGCGACCCGAGCATCTCTAACCGGGAGGACCAATGAGACCGTCTCTTATCTCAAGAGCGACAGCAATCACGACTGTATTCGGATTCGCTCTGCTCAATTCCGCATGTTCACGAGATCAGACAGGCCCTGTAGGCCCCTTTGCGGCTCAGCGCGCCGTCAACAGTCTTGAAGCTTCAGATCCCGTCTACGGCCGAGTCACGCCTGACGACGGGCTCGCATCCATCAAGTTAGTGAACACGACTCACACCATGTACTTCACCGTCGAAGACGCTACGGGTGCCGGGGGGCTAGCCTACAGGTTGGACGTCGACGCTGCTGGCACCACGGGCGTGTCTCAAGTCAGCGTTGCAGCAGGTGATCAGTGTGGGATCCTTGCTCCCTTCCAGTCAAGACAAGTGGCTGTCACGTACACGACCGTGGTTGCCGGGATGGGCCGAGTCAGTGTCCTTGGGCGTTTCAGCGGGGAAGTGGGCTTTGATGGGTGTCCGATATATCCTGGATGGAGCGTCGACGCTGGGAGCGTCCGTGTTCCGATTCAGAACGGCCCCTTGACCACCACCATAAGCGGCCCAGGAAACATCGGGCACTACGACACGTGCGGTTCGTGGGCTGCCAATGTCTCGGGCGGTGTCCCGCCGTACGCCTATTATTGGGCCTACAACTACGGAACGTCGGCCACTGGCTTCTATTTCGGCGTCTACCCCAATGCGACGACCAACGCCTGGACGCAAACAGTGCAGGGCTGGGGGTATTACTATGGCTCGTACCCGCCCTCTGGCACTGTACACGCTTACGTCTCCGTCACAGACGCCGCTGGACAGATCCTCTACACGAACCGTGACATCAGCGTGTGGCCGTACTCGACTGGCTGTTATTGACGGTCCAGGGCGACGTGGGAGTACGCCTTCCCACACACCCCGACAACGCTCGCCCGCGGCGACCGCTTCAAGTACATCTTGTATCAGGGAGTGTGGGACAAGAACGAGGATCCTAAAGAGCGCATGAACCTGATCGACGTGCGGGTGTACCGCGATACCGTGCTGGCGATACACGACGGGTTGTGGACGCGGCTCCGGGACACGGCCAGCCTCCGTATTCCGCTGCGCCGGGGCGACTGGCAGACAGCCGAACGGGGGGCGCGCTCGCCATGAGAGGCACAGCTCTAGTCTTCGCCCTGGCCCTCGGAGGCTGCTCCGGCAACTCCGGGGGCCCGGGCATTTCTCCAGATACCGTCGCGTTCCTCGATACGCTCCAGCACAAGACGTTCAACTGGTTCTGGGACCTGACCCCCGCGTCCAACGGCCTCACGCCCGACCGCTGGCCCACGCCGTCATTCTCCAGCATCGCCGCCGTCGGCTTTGCGCTCACCGCCTATCCGATCGGCGTGGAGCGCGGCTGGGTCACGCGCGCACAGGCCGCCGACCGCACCCTCGCGACGCTGCGCTTTTTCTGGATGTCGCCCCAGGACTCGGCCGGTCCGAACACGACCGGCTACCGCGGCTTCTACTACCACTTCCTGAACATGCAGACCGGCCGGCGCTTCCAGACGGTCGAGCTCTCCACGATCGACACCTCGCTGCTGCTCGGCGGCGTCCTGTTCGCGCAGTCCTATTTCAATCGACCTGACACTACGGAAGAGCAGATCGTCGCCCTGGCCGACTCGATCTACCGCCGCGTCGATTGGCCCTGGGCGCGGAACGGCGCAGCCAGCGTCACGATGGGGTGGCATCCGGAGAGCGGTTTCCTCAGTGCCCGCTGGATCGGCTACAACGAGGCGATGATCCTCAACATCCTCGCCCTCGGCTCGCCGACCCACCCGGTCGATTCGACCGCGTGGACCGCGTGGACCAGCGGCTACCAGTGGGGCACCTACCACGGGCAAAACTTCGTCCAGTTCGGCCCGCTGTTCGGTCATCAGTACTCGCATCTTTGGGTCGATTTTCGCGGAATCAAGGACGCGTACATGCAGGGCCGCGGCATCGACTACTTCGAGAACTCGCGCCGCGCCACGCTGTCGCAGCGCGCGTACGCCATAGCAAACCCAGGCGCCTGGGTGGGATACAACGCAGACGTGTGGGGCCTCACCGCGTGCGACGGACCGGCGGACAAGACCCTCACGCTCGCCGGCCGCAGCCGCCAGTTTCATACCTACTGGGCGCGCGGGGCCGGGCTTGGGTATGAGAACGATGACGGAACGATTTGCCCGACCGCCGTCGGTGGATCGGTCCCGTTTGCGCCCGAGATCACGATCCCGGCGCTGCTGGCAATGAATACGACCTACGGCAGCAAGCTGTACCAGACCTACGGCTTCCTCGACGCGTTCAATCCGACCTTCACGGCGCAAGGACAGCAGGCAGTGGGCACCGTCGATCCGCAGCTCGGCTGGTTCGACGTGGACTACCTCGGCATCGATCAGGGCCCGATCCTGATCATGATCGAGAACTATCGCACGGGGTTCGTATGGAACGTCATGAAGACCAATCAGCACATCGTCCGGGGTCTGAAGCGGGCCGGCTTCACCGGCGGATGGCTCCCCTGACGTCCACGCTCCTCTCAGCCGTTGCGGGACTCCCCAATGCCGCCGAGCCCGTGCCCGGCTGGATCACAGGCGGTCAGCCCACCGAGCTGCAGTTCAAGGCGTTCAAGGCAGCCGGCGGCGAGGTGGTGCTCGACAATCGCGACCCGATGGAGCCGCGGCCTTTCGATGAACCCGCCACCGCGCGCGCGAGCGGCCTCGAGTATCACACCCTGCCGATCGTGCACGGCGCCGTCACACAGGACACGATGAAGAGCATGCACGAGATGCTGCGGCGCCTGACCGGCCGCAAAGCCCTGCTGCATTGCTCGAGCGGCAATCGCACCTCGGCGGCACTGATTCCGTATCTGATGCTCGAGAAGAAAATGGCGGAAGAGGATGCGGTGGAAACAGCCATGCGCGGGGGACTGAGAAGTGCGGAGCTCATGGAGCTCGCGGTGCAGTACGCGCACAGCTTGTCCTGTTAACTCGAGCCTACAACCCGCTGTGCGTCTGTACGTCTAGCCTTTGCCTGTCCTAGGCTTTTGGTTCCTCCCGTCCACCGGCATACCGGTGCCAGTACATCCTCATCTCACTGATCTTGCCATCCTTCGTTTCACAAAAGATCGCCCCCCGCGCATCGACCTGCTCTCCCGTCCGCCGGCGCCGGAACGTGCACCGGAACTCCGTCGCGAACCACGGCCCCGCCGAGTAGATCTCGCCCGACGAGAACTGGGTTTCGGCCTGATGCAGCGGGATGTCCTTCCAGTACGCGCGGATCGCCGCCTGGCCGCTGTCCGGCTGGCTGAACGGCGTCTCGACGAATACCGCGTCGTCGGTGAAGATCGCGACGATCGCCTCGACGTCGCCGCGCTCCCAGCCTTTTCCGAAGCTGTCGATCAGCGCCCGGTAGCTCTCATTCATGGCCGCAAATATACTCGGGCCCTTGGCTGGGCCGCGTTGCTGATTGGACTGGCCGGGTGGGCCTGCCGGCCGCCTGGTGATGACGGGTTCACCCTGTTGTTTCTGGGCCGATCCTCGGCCGCGCGCGTGGGAGGGATCAGCTGGGCCCACGACGCGCCCCGCAGCAGGCTCGTGGCCTTCGACGGAGAGCTGCACGTCGTCCGCACGATCGCGAACCCGCGCATCTCGAGCCCGGTGGCAGTCTCCCCGTATCCCGGCTCCCGACTCCTAGTCACCGAACGCACCGGTGAGGGCGTGGTCTTCGACACGGCGGGCAACCCGGTGCGCGAATGGGAGAGCCCCTTCCCTGCCGCCCTATACGCGAGCGATGACCATCGCATCTATGCTTCCCGCTCGCCGTTCTTTGTGCAGTTCATCGCCGAGGACGGCAGCGCGCCGCTCGTATGGGTGCTCGATACGCTCGGCATCCCACACGGCGGGCTCGGCACGATCCACGTTCCCGAGATCCGCTACCTTGCCCAGCTCGTAAACGCGGGGCCCCTGGCCGCGCGGGACGGCGTGGTGTACTTCGCACCCCTCACGCGCGATGAAATCTTCCGGCTCGATGCGTCCGGCACGCCCGTCTGGCGCAGCTCACGCGGCTTGATTCCGGTCGAGCGCGATCCGCGCTTTGCCACGGGCAAGGAACGGCGCGTCGACCACGCGTTGATCAACATCGCGATGACAGTGGGACCGGACGGGCGGCTCTACGTGCTCGGCGGCCAGGACTCCGCCGCGACCCGCCTGCGGCTCGACGTGCTCGATCCAGAAACGGGCGAGATCCTGGAGGGCCGCATCCTCGGCACACCCGCCACCGCCGTGGCCGTGAACCGGCGAGGCCGTATCAGGATCCTCGACCCCGACGCGCTGCTCGCCCAGATCCCCACCCACGGACGCGAGCTGTTCGCCCCGGCTTTCGCACTCGCCAATCTGACAGGCAAGCCCGTGCGGCTCGAGGATTATCGCGGAACGGTCACGCTCGTGAACTTCTGGGCGTCCTGGTGCGAGCCGTGCCGGGCGGAATTCCCGCACATGGCAGAACTCTATCGCGAGACGAGCCGTAAAGACTTCGATATCGCCGCAATTTCGGACGACGTGAGTGATGCGCAGATGCGCGCGTTTGTCCGCGAGTTCCGGCCGCCATTCCCGATCCTCGTGGGTCGCGGCCGCATGAAAGCCGCGTATCATTTCCGCGGCCTGCCCTATTCAGTGCTGCTCGACCGGCAAGGACGCGTGATCGAGCGCATCTTTGGCTTTGGGGGCGATCAGGAATTTGCCCATTTGCGCGACCTTCTTGAAAGAGAAATCAATGCTGACGCTGCTCCTCGCCCTTAGTCTCCAGTCCCCAAGCCCCTATCCCCAATCCCCAGGAGACTGGCCCGTCTACGGCCGCGATCCGGGCGGCGCGCGTTTCTCGCCGCTCACCCAGATCACGCGTTCCAACGTCGCCCAGCTGCAGGTCGCCTGGATGTATCACACCGGCGTTCTCGACATGACCGGCATGCGGCACCGGCCGCCGCAGCTCGAGGTGACGCCACTCGTCGTGGACGGCCTGATGTACCTGAGCACGCCGCTGGGCGTCATCGCCGCGCTCGATCCGGCGACGGGGGTGGAGCGCTGGCACTACGACGCCGGCGTCGACCCGCACAAGGGCTATGGCGACTTCACAAGCCGGGGCGTCGCCTTCTGGCGTGATCGCCGCGGCGTGCCCAGTGCTGCTTGCGCGCGGCGCATTTTCGCGACGACGATCGACGGTCGTCTGCTGGCGCTCGACGCGGCGAACGGGACGCCGTGCGCCGGCTTCGGCTCGGCAGGAGCGGTCGATCTGCGGGTCGGGCTGCGCGTCGCGCCGGCCGAGTTCCAGGCCTATGAAGTGACGTCCCCGCCGGTCGTGGTCGGCGACCTCGTCATCACCGGCTCCGCGGTCGCCGACAACTCGAGCCCCGCGCCCGCGAGCGGCGAGGTCCGCGCGTTCGACGTGCGCACGGGCAAACTCAAATGGACGTTCGATCCCATTCCGCAGGATTCGACTGACCCGGCGTGGAAGACATGGGAAGGCGGCAGCGCTGCGCGCACCGGAGCGGCAAATGTCTGGTCGATCATGACAGCCGATCCCGAGCGCGATCTCGTCTTTCTGCCGACCTCGAGTCCCGCGCCGGACTATTTCGGCGGACTGCGCCCGGGCGACAACTGGTACGCCAACTCGATCGTCGCGCTGCGGGCGTCCACCGGTCGCCTGGTTTGGCGCTTTCAAACCGTCCATCACGACTTGTGGGACTATGACAACGCGTCACCGCCCGCGTTGACGACCGTGATCAAGAACGGCGCGCGCATCCCCGCCGTCATCCAGGCCACCAAGTCGGGGATGATGTTCGTTTTCGACCGCACCACGGGAACACGTCTGTTTACGGAGGGGGAGCGGGCTGTTCCGGCGAGTGACGTCCCGGGCGAAGTCGCCGCTCCAACGCAACCGATGACGGTGGTTACGCCTCCCCTCGTGCCGCTGTTCTACACGGCCGATGACGCCTGGGGACCGACTCCGGAGGCTCAGGCGGCGTGTCGCGCCATCATTGGTGCCTTGCGCAATGAGGGCCCGTTCACGCCTCCCTCGTTGCAGGGGACGTTTTCGATGCCGTCGAACATCGGTGGCGCCCATTGGGGCGGCGTGGCTGTCGATGAAGGTCGCGGCATCGTGGTCGTGCCGGTGAATCGCCTGGCGACGATGGTACAGCTGTTTCCGGCCGAGGGCTTCAACGGCGACAGTCTGCGCCGTGAAGACGCCGGGCGCGGCATCACCGATTTCGAGTACACGCGCATGCGGGGCACGCCGTACATCATGCGCCGGCGGATCATCCTGGGCCCGACGGGGCTGCCCTGCACGTCCCCGCCGTGGGGCGCGCTCGTCGCAGTGAGCCTCGCCACGGGCGGCATCCTGTGGGACGTGCCGCTCGGTACGATGGGCGGCGTGCCGGGATCGCCCAACCTTGGCGGACCAATCGTGACGGCGGGCGGATTGGTATTCATCGGCGCGACGCTCGACCGCGCGATTCGGGCATTCGACGTCGAAACGGGACGCGAGCTGTGGAAGGCCGATCTGCCGGCCGGCGCCCGGGCGACACCCATGACCTACGTGGCGGGCGGCCGGCAGTTCGTAGTCATCGCGGCGGGCGGCGGAGGTCCGTTTGGGGCCGGTGACGCGATCATCGCGTTTGCACTTCCGCGGTAGAATCCCTACCGTAGACCGTGCCAGATACCACTCCCCACTCCCCACTCCCCGTAGTCATTGATACAGACCCGGGGATCGATGACTGCCTGGCGCTGCTGCTCGCGCTCAACTCGCCTGAGCTGGACGTCCGCGGCATCACGATCACCTATGGCAACACGGTGGTCGAGAACGCGTACCGCAACGCGGTCGAAATCATCCGCAAAGTCAGACATCCGGTCCGTGTGTCGCTCGGCATCGGCGCGCGCCGGCCGCTCAAGCGCCAGCTCCAGGTAGCAGACGACACGCACGGCCCTTCCGGCCTGGGCTACGCCGACGTCCCGCCGGCCGGCGTGATTCTCGATTACGTGTGGCCGCTCGAGCGAGTGCTCGAAGCGCAGCCCGAGCCCGTCACCCTCGTGACGCTCGGTCCCGTGACGAGCCTGGCGCTCGTCCTGCGACGGAACCCCGACGTCGTCCGCGAGAAAGTCGCGCGCCACGTCGCGATGATCGGCAATGTCGAAGCAGCGGGGAATCAGACGCGCTTTTCCGAATTCAACGCCTGGTGCGATCCCGAGGCGCTCGCGACGGTGCTCGCGGCCGAGATTCCGACCGAGATGATCGGGCTCGACGTCACGCGCAAGGTGATCATGAAGGGCAACGAGGTCGAGCGGCTCGCGCAGCATTCGCCCTGGCTCCACGACGCGTTGCGGTTCTACGTCGAGTTCCACAAGAAGCAGGAGGGCCTCGACGGCGCCGTCATCAACGACGTGCTCGCGATCGCCTACCTCATGCAGCCCGACGTGCTGACGTTCAGCGACCTGCGGATCTCAGTGGACCTGGACGACGGCCAGCGCCGCGGCCGTACCAAGCTCGACCCCAAGGGCTCATTTACCCGCGTTGCCATGGCCGTGAATCCGGCGCCGGTACGGCGGATGCTGTTCGAGCGTGTGCTGCCGGCCGGTGCTCTCGTCGAGGAGGCCATGGCGTGACGATCCCGCGAAAAGTGGCGGTGATTGGGGCGGGTGACATTGGTGTAGGATGGGCGGCGCTGTGTGCATCCGCGGGATGGGCGGTTGCGATCTACGATTTGAACCACGAGACCCTGGACCGCGCGTCGGAGGAAATCGAGCGGCGCACGCGGGCGCTCGTCGAGCTGGATCGCGCACCGGAGGGGATCGTCGAGCGTGGTTTGCGCGAGCTGGTGCGCGCGAAATTCCTCACCGAAGCGATGCAGGACGCCGACTGGGTGATCGAAGCGATTCACGAGGACGTCCTCGCCAAGCAGAAGCTGCTCGCGGCCATCGAGCAGGTGGCCGGCCGCGACGTCCTGATCAGCTCGTCATCGAGCGGCTTGTTGCCGAGCGAGATCTTCGGCCGCTGCCGCCACCTCGATCGTTGCCTCGTGACCCACCCGCTGAATCCGCCGGAGCTCATCCCGCTGGTCGAAATCGTTCCCGACAGCCGGACGACCGTGGCGAACATCAATCGCGCCGTCGAGTACCTGCGCGCGCTGGGGCGCTTCCCAATCGTCCTGAAGAAGGCCATCCCCGGCTATGTGGTGGGACGGGTCGCGGCCGCGGTCTGGCGCGAATGCATCGATCTCGTCGTGCAGGGCGTGGTCTCGGTCGATGACCTCGATCGCGCCGTGTCGCTGGGACCGGCGCTCGGCTGGGCCGCAGCGGGACCGCACCTCACCTATCACCTGGGCGCGGGTGAGGGTGGAATTCGGATTTTCATCCAGCGCCTGCTGGCGAGCTTCGAGAGCTGGTGGCAGCAGCTCGCGCATTGGGCGCAGCTCGATCCTGAGCAGCAGCGCACGCTGATCGCAGCCACGGAGAGAGCCTACAAAGGGAAAGTCGAGTTTTTGCGGGACGCCCGGGACCGCCGCTTGAGCGCGATTCTCAAGGCTCTTGAGCAGGCACGCGCACCATCAGGATTGGGATCCGGCTGACGTGTCGTAATGCTGTCGCGGTGGTGCCATGGACGACGTCACCCAGGAGTGAGTG
>Ga0209215_1000155_pt1 | contig 14387 bp, 14 predicted proteins | sample TexAe_OM2H0_M2_FD_187938 | JGI IMG/M metagenome (GOLD analysis project Ga0209215, IMG submission 187938) | Forest soil microbial communities from Davy Crockett National Forest, Groveton, Texas, USA - Texas A ecozone_OM2H0_M2 (SPAdes) (version 2) | ecosystem: Environmental > Terrestrial > Soil >...
CACCTCGGCACCCCACGCATGATCATCGATCAGACGGGCACGCTGGCCAACCTAAAGCGTCACGATTATCTGCCCTTTGGCGAAGAACTCTTCGCCCCAACCGGCGGCCGCACCGTCTCGCTCGGTTATACAGCCGGTGACGGTGTTCGCCAGCAGTTTACCCAAAAAGAACGGGACGTAGAGACAGGACTGGATTACTTTAGGGCGCGATACTATGCGTCTTTTTCAAGGACGCTTCACAACAGACGACCCACTTTTGTCAAGCGGGGTTCCGATAGAACCCAGAAGTTGGAATCGTTATACCTACTGTTTGAATTCTCCACTAAACTACATCGATCCAAAAGGTCTAATTTGGCAAACCAGGACAACAGTTAAAGATAATGTTAGTACGACCGAATATAAGTGGGTTTGGCAAGACGATCCAGAAGAAGGTTGGAATGCCGTAACGGATTTTTGGGTTGACGTTGTTGGTCCCGATGGTCAGACACTCGGATTACGTTTGAATCCTCAGGGCCCGAAGAGTTTTGAGCAAAGAGTCCTTGAGGAATACACTGCTTTGGGCTTTTTGCCTATCACGATGATTACTACGATAAAGGCTACGAGTACACGCCCAGTTCTGCAGATAGACGGAGGAGTAGCGGGATTGACATGATGCCTAACCAGGCGTTTGATGTGGGTCTCGTCTTACCCGCAGCGGGAGGTGTATTCGGAGGACTTGCCCGCGCCGGTGCTGGTTCTGCGATCGGGGAAACAACAACGCTCTATCGTGCCGTAGGTGAGGCCGAGTTTGAGCAAATAATGAGGACAGGAACCTTTGAAGCCGGGCCCAATTCCCTCGGCGGAAAGTGGTTCGCAGAAAGCGCAGAACATGCAGCAACGTGGGGACAGAAAATGGAAGGTGAAGGTGCATTTAGAATTGTCGACGCACAGATCCAAAAGTTCAAGCAGACAAGTTTATGAGAAATGGAAGTCTCGATGGCATCGGCCCGGCACGTTATGCAGAGTTGGATCAACTTAAGAACGCAGTAATCAAGAAGGGACCATGACAAACCAGAAAGTAAAGTGCAGAGTATGTTGGGTTAGAAAGGAGGCGGGAGGGCGAGAGAGTCCGCCTCCAGGGCCTCGCTATTCAACTGCCGCCCGGTTTGAAGAGTTATACGATAGGTGGCCAGAAGAGGCTTGGAGTGTGATTCTGGAGTTTAGTGGTTCTCCCGATGAATCACTTTGTGTAATTGCGGATGTGAGCCTTCTTAATCCGGATGGCCCGGCTACGCTTCTTCTCCCAGGCAGCAACTTTGAGCTATACGAGGGCTATAAGTTGGTTGCAACGGGCGAAGTGCTTTAGCCGGGCAACGCAAAATTCTATAATCCGATGCAGCGACGATTTCATCGTCCGACATAATGGAAGTCGCAGCTTCGAGCATAAGACTGGGTGATGTGTTGGCAGTGGGATGGGATCACTTTCAAAGTAGTCAATGAGCGAACACAAACCAACATCGACCCGGGGACGGGCAAGGTCAGACCATATAAGGAGAATGGAAGGCTGGTCAACAACTATACCTACAGTATCTATTGAACCGGTGTTCTCAACTCTTACCGAATAGGATATTTCATCGATATCCGAGTTAGGCCTTCTAATAATCTCGCAATTACTTTGAGGCGTTTGCCTTAAGTTCGAGTCCCGGTATCTCCTTAAGACGAAAGGTATAGCCAGCCCAGACCGCAGCGCCGACCATCGCTATTACGGTTGCCCAATTCTTGACTGTCTCAGAAAGATCTCTCCCAGACATGATTCACAACTCCTTGATTATCGTCTAAAAAATAATCGTTCACACAATAATCGTGTAGTGCGAAATTTCCATTGTAGACACGCCTCAAAGGATCACGTGAGATCAGAAAACTGATCGTGAGTATAGGCTCAAAATCGAGCAAATCCTGAGGTGAGTCAGGGTGTGTCATTGCCTTAATCTAGGAAGCAGCCATCGCATGTGCGGCGACGGGTTGTGTGTATTCAAATGGAAGATCGCCGTTGTCAGCGCGTAGATAACGCAGATCCTTTGGCTTGAGCGATGCGATCAGTTCCCGCCGGGTTTTCACCTTCAGAGGTTTGCCACGGTAGATCTTGCCCATGCGCTGGAGATTTTTCTCAGACACAGCGCCGGAGAACATCAGCAATGGCCAGGTGAAGTTTGGACCATTGAGGCGTCGCAGTTTATAAAGCCACATACCGATCGATCCCACCCGCCACGCCATCGGTCCCCACCAACTGTATTGTCCGGGACGCAGGTTCATCTTCCAGCACTTCATCATTAGTTGCCACTGCAATTTGGTGAGCTGTTGCGTCTGCGTCACGCCTGTTTCCTTTTCCATACGCGTGTCGTGCAGTGGCGTAAAGATCGAAGGCACCAGGAAAGCAAACAATCCGCGACGCTCTATCTCGTAAACAAGATCGATCGTCTCCATCACGTCTTGATCCGTCTCACCGGGATTGCCAATGATCAATGTCATTGCAGGGAACCAATTGTTCTCATTCAGCACGCGCAATCCTTCGAGCACCACGCTGGGCCAATCCTCGATTGCAAAGGGCACACCTTTGCTCGACATGATCTGCTTCGCCATGCGCACCGATCCGGTTTCGAGCCCGATCAATGGCGCGAGTGCCTTTTTCTGAGGATGACTGCTGAGAACCGGAAAATGGATTGGACTCTTGGGAAGTAGCAGATCTGAAAGTTGCTTGATGAGCAAGGGATCTACGACGGCCGGCGCGATGGTGCAATGACTGAGCACGTGCTGTTCGACACCGGGTGTGTTAACGATTTCCGAATAAAGATCGACAAGCGCTTCACGGTTTGGAAAATAAAATGGCGTATCAGTGTGCACCTGTCCCCAAATAAACATGTCTTCCGTGGCAAGCGAAATCTGCTTATTTCCGTTCCTTATGTTGGCGCGAACTGCATCCATGATCTTGTCTTTGGGAAGATCGATCTGTGGATTCAGATCGGGCACGCAGAACTTGCAACGCCGCCCACAGCCGGTCGTCATCTCCACAACGCCAAAAGTCGTTCGCGCGTCGGGAAATAATATTCCTTCGCGGTCCATGGGATGTTTGACTTCGACACGACGCGGTAGTTCTTCTCCCTGAATCGCTTTTCTGAAAAGGTCGAGTGTTTCCTCAGACTCACTGCGTCCTTCAACGACGCAATCGACGCTCAACTCTTCGTAAGTGTCCGTTTGAATAATCTGCCAACCACCTGAGCCGCCGACAATGACTTTGAAATTACTACGGAACGGACTGCTCTTGATCTTGGCGAACAGATCTCGAGAGTAATGAGAATTGATCGGCATTCGCGACGACCCGAAGATGGACGTGTAAACACCGGCCGCAAAGGTAACGCCGAGCGGGTTGTGAGTCGAAACTGCCACCACACGCGTTCGTGGTCCAACAAACTTGTGCAGGTCGTCAGGAAAACACGCCACCACATCGTCGCTGCGGTATTCGCGCGACAGAGACTTTTCGACGAGTCTCACGCCCGCCGGCATATAACGCGCAGACCCGTCGTCGTTGTGTTCAACTTCGCGCCATTTCGGATACTTACGGTTGATCACGCCTTCCATCCAGATTGGCAGTGATGCCAGGGCCATCTGAATAAAATAACCAGCGTGATCGATCACTTCCGTGAGCGGAGCGGTTAATACAATCAGGCGGCCACCATCGGCTGGCGGTTCGTGTGTGGTTTGTGAATCGGGCGAGTTGCGTTGGGTTTTTTTCCTGGGGGTACTCATTCAATTGGTATCCGGGGTTGAAAAACAAAACCACTTCAGAGATCAGTGGCTGCGATCGCCTCGATCTCGAGCAGAAAACCGTAATGAAGCTTGCCGCACGGTATGACGGCGCGAGCAGGACGGTTTTCTCCGAGCACTCTCGAGTAAACCTTATTCACTGCCTCCCAAAGTTCGATGTCTGCGACGGAGATGTTCACCTTAAGAACTCGATCCCAATCACTTCCCGCGGCTATGAGAATCGCATGTACGTTGCTCAGCGCCTGTTCGGTCTGTTCCTCGATTGAGCCAAGCTTCTTCTCTCCAGTTGCCGGATCGATGGAAAGTTGCCCCGCGACAAACACCAGACCGTTGTAAACAGTGGCCTGCGAGTAATGTCCAGCGGCTTTTGGGGCATTCGGGGTGTTGATTCTCTTAATTTCCATGTGCCGCAAGATAACATGCCACAAAGAGGCACAAAAAGCACAAAAGATCGTTCAAAGCCGGTTTTGTGCTTTTTGGGCCTTTTGTGGCTAGTTCATTTTGAATAATTGGAAAAGGAGTGCGGTGGTTTTGACACCGCACTCCGGGGAGACGCTACTTGAACCGATCAATTCCGGTTCGTAGCCGATGCGCTTTCACTAACGCCCGCCAGCGATGACACGGTCAGCTTTGTATCGGCATATTGCCAGGCTCTTTCAAACTCCACCTGGACACTCCGCGCCGCCAAATCCTTGCCTTGTTTTCTCAAACTCTCGGCGAGACCAAACAACGCGCGCCCGTTGCGGTGATGTCGTTGAATCTCAGCACGAAACACTTTCTCAGCCGTCGAGTACTCACCGTTTGCGAGCAATGCGCCGCCGAGCACTTCGCGTACAGGCAAGTCCCAGTCAGCAGGTTCGGCATACGCGGTTGCATCTTCAGCCGCGACAGCTTTGTTCAAAAGATCGAATGCGGCCTGTTTGTCTCCACGCGCCAGAGCAATCTTCCCTTCGAGCGACAGTTCAGCAACTCTTGCGATGTCGGAAGCTGCGTTGCTGAACATTCGTAAATCTTCCGGCATGCTCCTGGTGACTGCACGCAATGCCGTCAATTCCGCCTCAGCATTCGGGACCTGTTTCGTGGCGGCGTATGCACTGCCGCGTGCAAAGTGCCAGAATGCGGTTGTGATCTTTAATGACGGATCCGGTTTCGGTTCTTTCAAGATCTCATCCCACTTGCCGAAACGCGTGAGCGTCATGCTCGTGTATGGCAGGAACATCTCAAGCATCGGCATTGCCTTTACAACCGGCTTCACGTTTCCCTCGAGATCGCGCGCAGACTTTATCGAGTCCGCGTACCTTCCTTTGACGGCGCTTGCTGCCGCCAGAAAGTGGACGTTGTGGTTGTAGTACATCGCCGGGTAAAGACCATTGTTACCACTCTTCTGGATGTATTCTTTGTCGACCGCGATAGCGTCGATATTTGATTGTGCCGCCTGGTAGTAATCACCCGTGCGAATGTAGATGTGCGACGGCATGTGGACGAGATGACCTGCCTTGGGTGCGACCTTTCCCAGCCGTGCCGCACTCGGAAGTCCTCGCTCGGCGGCTGTTGAAGCTTCGACGGCGTGGATGTAGTAGTGATTCGCACCGGAGTGGTTTGGATTACGACGCATTACCTCTTCGAGCACTGCGACAATTTCCAGCGTGCCCTCTTCCGGTTTGCCGTCCAGCGTCCAAAGTTTCCATGGTCGCAGATTCATCATGCTCTCAGCATAGAGCGTGGCTGCGTCGAGATCGTCGGGGTAGTTTTTCGCGAGCTCGCCCATGGCATTCTTGTAATCGATTTCAAGCTGATGCTTATCTGTCTGAAGATTCACAGAATAACGTTTTGAAAGAGCGTTGATGTAGGCGCGATCGTGCTCCGACGCTTTTGGCGCAAGCGCGACCGCCTTTTGCAAATTAGAGTAAGCCTCAAGAAGTGCGGGGCCATCAGCCGGCACGTTGTAGTTCGAACCAAGGGCAAGCGCGACTCCCCAGTAAGCCATCGCTAATTGCGGATCGAGATTCGCCGCTTGTTTGAACGACCTGATTGCCTCAGCGTGATTGAAGGCGTAGACGTATGCCAGTCCTTGATTGAAAAACTTCTGGGCTTCGGGGTTATTGGTTGAAACCGGATGGTCGATGTCGCCTAACCCTGCCTCCAATGTTACTGGCGCTGGGGTATTCGCCGTACCGTGGCTGTGTTGACCGAGTGCCACGACGGGAATGAATAGCAGAATCGCAAAGATCAGATGCCTCATTTTCAATCTCCTGCACCGGCATACCCTGCCGGAATGGCTGTCACGAATTAGACTTTACAATCCCTAACGCGCAAAACTTACCCTGAAGAGGTCAGCTATTCCGCGCCATGTTTTTGTGCCTTCCGTGCCTTTTTGTGGCTCATCTTACTTCACAACAACTCTTTTCGCATCGGCACGAGCTCGAGCTTCACTTCTTCTGTCAGTTGCAGCTCGAAATCTCCCGTCTCAGTAAAACCGCATGACTTGTAAAACTCTATCCCTGGCAGCGTCGCCATCAATTCGAGGGCGCGAAAACCCTGTGCGCGCGCTTCTGTTTCACACTGCGAGAAAATTGCTCGGGCGATTCCCTTTCGTGCGTGATCCGGATGAATGAAGAAGGCCCGAATCTTTGCCGGCTCCGAATTGGGGTCGAGATACGCGGCATCTCTTGAAGTGTATTGATCACCTCCGTAGAGAGTTCTTCTCTTACTCCAGCCGCCACAACCAGCCAACTGGCCGTCAACTTCGGCGACGAGATAAGTGCCGTCTGCGATTAGATCGGTATCGACGCCGAAGACAGTCTCGATGGCAGTCTCGATTTGAAGATCGTTGTAATGTTCACGACTGAGAAGACGTGCAGAGTCAGCGATCAACCGCTTGATTGCCTCACGTTCTTCCATCCGTGCTTTGCGGATAATCACTTAGGTTCTCAACCCAAAACCGTATTTGAATAACGGATCGTAATTCTTGTCGCCCACATTGATTGGAATCTGGGCCATTGAACGCGGCCAGGAAAACGAGAGTCTTCCGACAAACTTATAGTCGCCAAACAATACGTCGGTAACGCCGCGTCCTTCGGTGCCGGGAAGCCATGCCGCTACAAGCGCGTCTGCTTTATCTATCACTTTGTCGATGATTATCGGACGACCTGAGATCAGCACGACAACGAGCGGCAGGCCAGCTTGTTTCATCTTCTCTACCACCGCGACATCCTCTGCCGGCAGCTCGAGGTTCTGCCTGTCGCCCATCCATTCCGCGTACGGCGTCTCGCCGATAACGACTATTCCGACATCCGCACCAACCGCATCCGAGCCGTCTTTAGAGTAAGTAACCTTCGTACCTGGAGAAACAGTTTCCTGCACAGCTTTCAGGATTGTTGCGCCTCCGGTCGTATTTTGGCCACTCTTGCCCTGCCAGCTGATGGTCCAACCTCCACACTGATTTCCGATGTCGTCGGCGCTCTTTCCCGCAACATGAATCCGCTTGAGCTTCTTTGACGCCGGCAATATACGTTTCTCGTTTTTCAGCAATACGAGTGACGCACGCACACATTCCCGCGCCACCTGACGATGGGCCGCGGAACCGAATTTCGCGTGCAGCTTTCTATCGGCCAGATGTGATCGACCTGGATCCATCAGACCCATCGCAAACTTCACGCGAAGAATACGAGTTACCGCGTCGTCTATGCGCGTCATCGGAACACGATTTTCTCTCACGAGTTCAAGCAGAAATCCATAGAGTTCGCGATACTTCGCCGACACCATGAACATGTCCATTCCTGCGTTTACCGATGTTTTGATTTGCGTCTTGTAGTCGCCGGGCATCTCGTCGATGGCGTCGTAGTCGGAGATCAGGAAACCGTCAAACTTCAATTCGTTCTTGAGGATTTCAGTCAGGAGCCGTTTGCTGCCGGAGCATTTCACTCCATTCCAACTGCTGTACGAAGGCATGATTGTACCGACGCCTGCTTTGATTGCGCTGAGATAGCCGGCGAGGTGAATGCGGCGCAGTTCGCTTTCACTCAGAATCACATTACCTCGATCGAGTATTTGAAGGTCCTCTCTGAGTTTTCGCCCGGTGCCGTATTTCGTACCGCCGTCACCGATGAAATGCTTCGCACAAGCAAGCACGCTCAGCGGATCGCCGAGATCATTGCCCTGGTATCCACGCACGGCAGCTTCCCCGAGCATGCGCGCAAGCTCAGGATCTTCGCCGAAGCCTTCGTACGTTCTGCCCCAACGTTCGTCGCGAGGGACCGTAACGCAAGGCGCGAAAGTCCAGTTGATTCCGGTTGCTCGGGTTTCAATCGCCGTAACGCGCGCGGCATGTTCGACCAGTTGTGAATTGCGTGTACAACCCAATCCGATGTTATGCGGAAAGAGTACAGCATTGAGAACGTTGCTGTGGCCGTGAACGGCATCGATCCCGTAGAGAATTGGAATTCGTAGCCGCGTGTTCTGTGTGCGCGACTGTAGGCTGTCGTAATGATCGGTCCAATCAACGACGCTGTTGCCAGTCTTTGGATCGGAGCTGCCGCCACTCAGTAACGAACCCATAAAATACTTCTCGACGTCACTCGGATCTTTCAGGCTTGCCTGATTCGCCTGAATCATCTGACCCACTTTTTCTTCGAGGGTCATCTGCGACAGGAGTGCCTGAACTTTTGCGTCGTTAGCTTTGAGACTTTTTACGCCGTTGCGTTTCTGGGCTCCAAGTATTCCAGCGGAGGATACAAAAGAGCCTGCAAGCGTAACGGCTGAAGCTTCAAGAAACCGCCGTCGGTTAATTTTCATGGTCTAGTCATCCACTGATTACACAGATTGAAGGAGAAGCTGCTCCACGATCTCTTTGGCCGCATTTGGATGGCCCAAGCGCAAAGCATTGGTCTTCATTGACTGAAACCGCTGTGGATCACCCAACAATCGATCGAGTTTGTACGGCAACGTGGGTAAGTTGTTACAGCGAATCGCGACACCACCCTCGAGCAGGTGATCCGAATTCCGTTCCTCCTGCCCGGGGATCGGATTGACGATTACAAACGCAAGCCCCTTTGCAAGGGCCTCAGAGGTTGTCAACCCGCCAGGCTTGCCCAACACGATATCTGAAGCTGTCATCAACTCGTCCATCTCTTTTGTGTAACCAAACGGCTTCAGGAGCACCATGGCATCGGGACTCAAGCGCGCGGCGAGCCTGGTCAAACGCTTCGTTAACTCTTCATTGCGGCCGCAGATCGCAACGATCTGGGCGCGATGCTGTAACGGAAGCAGACTGCTAACCAGAGCATCGATTGAGCCCACCCCGAAACCACCGGCCGAAAGAAGAATCGTGGTCCGATCGGGGGCGAGTCGGTGTTTAGCCCTCATCTCCTGTTTATCTTTCTTAACGGCAAATACCGGATCGATAGGTATGCCGCTAACGGTGATCTTTTCCGAGGGTATCTTGAGCGCTTCGAGGTATGCCCGCGCTTCATCAATGGCGACGAAGTAACGTTCGTAGTGATGGACCAGCCACATCGCATGAACGTCAAAATCGGTAACGATGATCACCTGCCGGCTTGCAAGCCGCTCTTTTGCTTTGAGCCAGGAGACGATCTCTGCCGGGAGAAAGTGTGTACACACGATTAGATCCGGCCTGTACTCTCGTAGCAGCTTAACGAACGGGCGTGTGTTCAGTTTGTCTAACGCGAGGCGCCGGCGTTCATTCTTCCATGGTTTGTCGAGCTTATCGTAAAACCAGCCCGGCACCTCCGGCAGCTTGTTGACGAGGTCGATGTAGGCCTTTGAATAGAGATGCCGGAAGAGTTTATTGGTGTAGTTCAGTACATCGACGTGCTGTACTTCCCTGCTGCCGGAATCCGCTGCTTGCTTAAAAGCCTTTTCGATTGCCTCGGCGGCGCGCACGTGCCCAGCGCCAGCAGAAGCTGAAAGAAGGAGAACTTTTTTGAGCATTCTCTGGACGCTAATCGTTATGGTCGCGTTGGTCGTGCGGGCGCGGGGGCAGGAGCAGCTCCAGCCGGATGCGTCCGGTTGTAATCCGCGATGAACTCTTTGGTGATGTCCAATTGCTGGGCCGCGTAGACAATGGGCACGCGATTGGCATCGATAAGCAGTGTGATTCCTTTCGATTGAGCGTATGCGGTCAGTGCCGTGCCGATGTCTCTCTGTAATGGATCAAGCATCGTTAGCGACTCTTTCTGATAACTGCTCTGTGCGTCTTCCGCTTTGCGTTTGATCTGCAATTCGAGACGCTCTGCCTCGTCAGTTTGCTGCGCTGTTATCTTCGGATCCTGGACCATGCGTTTCTTTTCAATATCCGATCGCAAAGCATTCAGACGTTCACGCATGCCACGAAGCTCTGTGCGCAGTGGGGTAAACCTGGCTTCAATCTGTTGCATTGCCACCATCACGCGGGCGATGCCGGCTTTGTCATCACTGAACGCTGACGAATCGATAATGGCGATACTGGTCGGCGCAGCGGCCGGTCGTGTTTGTGTTTGGGCGAGGATTGCAAACGCCGCGAAAGCTGCTGCGGCGACAACGATGCGGAATACTTTCATTTCTTCAGACTCCTTAAATTGTTTTGCGATCGCCGGGGATGAAGGCGTTGTCTCTGTGCAACCTCTGTGTCCTCTGTGCCTCTGTGGTTAACGGAAGCTAACAACAATCAACCACAGAGGCACCGAGGACACAGAGGTTCACAGAGGGATTTTTGTCTACTCTTGCAACGTGAATTTACCACCCTTTTCAATTCGTAGCATGTATACAGGCACGTGGGCGTTGCGATTTGCATCGAGCGTGATCTTTCCAGTCACACCAGGAAAATCCTTTGTTTGCGCGAGAGCATTTCTAAGTGTAGAACTGTCGGTCGACTTAGCACGCTTGAAAGCGTCGAAGAGCATTCGTGCTGCGTCGTATGCGGTGGCAGCGCCTGCGTCGGGGTCAACACCATACCTGGTTCGATAGTCTGCGACAAACTTCTTGACCAACGGATCGTCACTGCCGGACCAGAAATGGTTTGCGAAGTAGACACCTTCGAACGGTTCACTACCACCCTCCATTAGCTTCGGTGAATCCCAACCATCACTGCCGATTAGCGTAGCCTTAATTCCCGATCGTTTTATTTCGCGCGCCACGAGTGCAGCGGTTGTATAGAAGCCGGGCGCAAAAACAATATCAGCCGTCGCGGTTTTGATTGCTTCCATCTGCGAACTCAGCTCCGTTGCGTTTGCTTCGTACTTCTGTTGGCTGACGATTTCGCCGCCAAGTTTCTTGAAAGATTCAGCAAAGAACCCAGCCAACACGACCGCATAGTCGTTCTTATCATCGAGAATGATGGCTACCCTCTTTGCCTTAAGTCGCTCGACAGCAAACTTCGCGATTGCTTCGCCTTCAGTGGAGCTGATGAAACAGGCGCGAAAGATGTGGTCGCCTTGCATCGTGAGCTCTGGCTTCACCGACGCCGAAGAGATCATGACGGTCTGATTCTGTTGCGCAATCGGAGCTGCCATCATGGCTCGGGTGCTCACCGGTTCAGCAATGAGCGCGTGTACTTTATGTTCTTTGATGAGGTGTTCGACGATGCCCGGCACTTCCTGCGTGTTTGAGCGATCGTCCTCGATTTCGAGCTCCACCTGTTTGCCGTCGATGCCGCCGGTGCGATTGGTCTCTTCAGTAGCGAGCCTGATGGCGTTTTCGGCTGAAACTCCATAGGCAGACGTCGCCCCGGTCAGCGACAGAAACGCTCCCACCTTAATGGTGTTTGGTGTTTGTTGCCCGGGCTGTGAACAGGCGGACAGCAACAGGATCAAAGACACAACGAACGCGCTGAATTTTGTCATGGAGGTTATTAAATCAGTTTCAGGTTAACGCGCAAAGTTGGATTTCCGAGAGGATTGGGCATGTACAGTAGTTTTGACAGGATTTACAGGATATTCAGGATTAACAGTGCTTTGCCTCAAAAGACGGAACTCATTCTTGGACACAGTCAGTACAGGACCTGGTCAGTGATCAGCATGCGAACTTTCCTAAACAATTCTTGACTCCTATCGTTTGACCAGGTCGCTACCGCTCCCTGTACTGACTGTGTCCAAGTGCGATTTCCTACTTTGAGGCAAAGCCGATTAACGGGTAAATCCTGTTTAATTCGCAAATCCTGTCCAAACTGACTTCCCGTTTGAGGAGCAGCTTGTGAACCTCTGGGGCCCCGGTTTTCTTGGTTTTTGTCTCCGAAATATGGTAATTTCCACCTGTTTCACGCCTCCGTCGCCCATGAGGTACTAGCGTCTAAAGTATTTCTCGAGGTGGCCCTTGCTCGTCTTTTATCTTTTGGAATTCTGAACTTGGAGGAACCCGATGCGCGTCAGAATTATTGTTCTGGTAACAGCAATACTACTATTCAGTGCCGTTATTACGGTCCCACGAATTATCGAGGCATCCAAATCGTCAGCCGGCGACTTGGCCCAGTCAAATACAGTCGCTCTAAACCCGGTACAGGGACGACGGCAGGAAGTAATTGTCGGTGAGTCGATCCGAAACGACACCTCGCAGCCCATTCGTGAGATGAGGCAGTTGCCAGTGTTCAAGCCTAAAAAAGAGGCGAACGAGAACCCAAAAATTCCACACTTCCATAAAGATGCTAATGATCGTGTGGTCCAGAAATCGGTGGCCGTTGATGAGTTCACTGCCGCCAACATGCCCACTACGGACTTGAATTTTAACGGTATTCAGTTTCCCGGTGTCGCCTGTAACTGCGCGCCGCCAGATACGAACGGCGAAGTTGGAACAACGCAGTATGTTCAGATCGTCAACGAGGGTTTTCAGGTTTTTGATAAGAACACCGGCGCCTCGGTATTGGGACCATCGGGCATTCAAACCGTCTGGAGTGGCTTCGGTGGCGTTTGTGAACTCAACGGCAGTGGCGATCCGGTGGTGATGTACGACCAGATTGCCGATCGTTGGGTGATCTCCCAGTTTGCGGGCGCTTCGGTTCCGACTGATGAATGCGTCGCAGTCTCGACCACAAGCGACGCCACCGGTTCCTATCATCGTTATGACTTTCATCTCGGTTCGAACTTCTTCGACTACCCGCACCTGAGTGTCTGGCCGGACGCTTATTACATGAGCATGAACGTCTTCAACTCAACCGGAACGTCGTTCCTTGGCCCCCAACCCTTTGCTTTCGATCGCGCAAAAATGCTCAACGGTCTGCCCGCCACTTTTGTTACGACGGGCATCACGGGTGGTCCACTTGAAGAGACTTATCTACCGGCGGATCTTGACGGATCGACTCTGCCGCCGGCAGGGGCGCCAGCAACCTTTGTGCAATGGCCTGGCCCAGGCGGCTACAAGACCTTTCATTTCCACGTTGACTTTGCCACGCCTGCAAACTCGACTTTCACGGTTTTTGCGAATCCTGCAGCCGCGGGCTTTACACAACTCTGTCCACTCACTCGATCGTGCGTTCCGCAAGGTGGCACTACGTCGCGTCTGGATGCGCTTGGCGACCGGTTGATGTTCAGACTTGCATACCGGAACTTTGGCACACACGAATCGGTCGTGGGAAATTACACAGTCAGTTCGGGAAGCGTGGGCGGTGTTCGTTGGTTCGAGCTCCGCGATGTCACCAATGGTCCTGTGACAGTGTTTCAGGAAAGCACGTACCAGCCTGACTTAACCTGGCGTTGGTTGGGTAGTGCTGCAATGGACAAAGACGGAAACATTGCGATTGGCTACAGCGCTTCCAGCGCAACGATCTTTCCGCAATTGCGTTATGCCGGACGGCTGGCGAGCGATCCCTTGAACGTTCTGGGCCAGGGAGAAGCGACGCTTTTCGCTGGAACGGGAAGTCAGTCGGCCACGGGTAGTCGTTGGGGCGACTATGCAGCTCTTACTGTAGACCCGGTAGATGATTGTACTTTCTGGTTTACGTCGGAGTATTACGCTACGACAACTAGTTTCAACTGGCGCACACGTATCGGCTCGTTCAAGTTCCCAACTTGTGGTGGTAGTCCAACACCGACGCCGACACCAACGCCAACTCCGACGCCTACGCCGACTCCAACACCTACACCTACGCCCACGCCTACACCGGTACCGAACGCTCCGTCGAATCTAAGCGGAACGGCGGTGTCGACGACTCAGATAAACCTGAGCTGGACTGATAACTCGAACAATGAGGATGGGTTCAGGATTGAGCGTTGCGAGGGTAACAACTGCACGAACTTCGCGCAGATTGCACAGACGGGACCAAACGTTACGAGCTTCCCGAATACAGGGCTAACGAAGAACACGTGGTATCGCTTCCGCGTCCGCGCGTTCAACGCTTCCGGCAACTCGGCCTATTCGAACATCGTTAACGTGAAGACCCCGAACCGGTAGTTAGACAAGATTTGCGGGACAGGATGTGCAGGATTGTTTCAGGATTTACAAGATCTATGTAAATTCTGAATCATCCTGTAAATCCTGTTCCCAAACCAGTAGTGTCCTAATTTGAATTTCTCTGTGCAACTCTGTGTCCTCTGTGCCTCTGTGGTGAACTGGTTCTCGGCCAAAATCAACCACAGAGGACGCAGAGGCTGCACAGAGAA
>Ga0209215_1000156_pt1 | contig 13800 bp, 24 predicted proteins | sample TexAe_OM2H0_M2_FD_187938 | JGI IMG/M metagenome (GOLD analysis project Ga0209215, IMG submission 187938) | Forest soil microbial communities from Davy Crockett National Forest, Groveton, Texas, USA - Texas A ecozone_OM2H0_M2 (SPAdes) (version 2) | ecosystem: Environmental > Terrestrial > Soil >...
GTTGAGCGAGCCGCCTGTGTCCTCGGGAATGCCCAGTTCGCCCGCATTGTCGGCCGCGAACGCGATCGTCTGGCGGAAGTTGAAGCCCTTCTTGTTTGTCCAGGCCATCAGTCAGGCACTCCATTAGTGTAGCTCCCGATCTGAGTCACTATGCCATCCCATGCCCCGACGTTAACCAGTGCGCCTCCAGAAGTTCCCCCCACATGCCCGGTCTGGTAAGCTGGAGACCCGGAAGAAATCTGATACTGAAGCGCCCGTGCCCCGTTATTCGTAAAGGGGTTAGTGCTATTCGTACTCGAATGCGCATCGCCTCCCGTGCTGGTCTTCCACGCCGCAAAGGTTCGCTGAGTCGCGCCCGTAGAGTTCTGGCCACCCGCTGCTACAGTGTTGAACTTGTCGCCTGTACCGTAGATGTTGTAGTCTAGTACACTAAACTCATCGGTCGGCGCGATAGCGTAACCGTAGCCGCCGATGGCGAACCCGGCGTCCCAGTAGAGATTGTTGTAAAAGCTCATCGGGACGAGTCCGGCCGACATCTCGTAGGCGGTGAAACCGCCAGCCCCAGAGGTGTTAGTCCCAACATCTACAAAGGTGTTGTTATACACTCGACAAGGGGTATACCAACCATTCTGACCTGTATCGTTCTCAGTGGAGATATAGTTCCCGTAAGAGAGAACGATATTGTGATGGATAACAGTCAAAGTACCGGTGTTGCCGTCGGCGTTGAAACCGAAGATTCCAGTTGAGTTCTGGCTCGGCCCTCCGCTCGGGGTCTTGGAGGTCATGTCAATGTAGTTGTAGGCTATCGTAGAGTTGAGCTGGGTAGCCTCCTTCGAGTGAATATTCCCAGTGTTCACCAACGTGTTGTAGGTCACTGAAAGTCCCACCCCATGACCCGCGCCTAAGCCCCAGATATACATCGCCGAGAAGTGAGAATTATCCGTCCAGCCGAAGTTATCGTGCAGATAGTTGTTGGTTACGGTGCAGTTGTCGCTGGTATATACCACGATCGGCGCGAGATTCACTCCTGAGGCGGCTGTAGAGTTCTGTCCACTTCCGCCGGTAAATTCGCAGTTCTGAATAACTGCATTCGGCACCGCTCCGCCGACGCCATCGTAGTTACCGATATGAGCTGCCCACAGCGAGAAACCCGTAAGCTTCAGCCCATCAATGATCCAGTTACCCCAATTCGGTCCAAGATTTGTCTCGTGACCTTGACCGATAATCGAACTGATATTAGCGTTCCCGCCACCATAGAACCCGCTGGAACCCTTGGCATCGATCGTAGCGGCGCGAACCTTGTAGAAACCGTTAGTGTCAGACGATCCGATGTAGGTCTTAGTTGAGGAGTTCGGCCCCCCATTGATGTTCAAAACAGGGGTGTGGAAGGTCGAGTTCATCAGCGATGACACGTCATAGGTACCGGCTATAATTCCCACCCGCTTGCCGGCATAGGTGCTCTGTTTGGTATTGATGGCGGTGATGGCCCAGGGACTTGCAAGTGTCCCAGGGTTACTGTCACTCCCCGAGGTCGATATATAGAAATCGAACGTTGAGCCACCGCCTGCCGAAGGCGGGCCTGGCACTATCGGACTAGAGTACTGGATTAGCAAGCTTTTCCAGACAGCCAAATCAACATAGATTGCCTTAGCATGCTTGGTTCCAATGGAAGGGCCAGCCAGCGTAACCGGGTCATCAAGGTCTACAAAGATTAGGGGAACTAGTTTCACGAAGCACTTACACGCCTTCGATGCCAAACAAAGAGCGCGGCTATACCAGCCAGGAACAGCCCCCACGCCTGGGGCTCAGGGACCTGAGTCATCACTTTATCGGCATACAATTCTGTTTCTCCGGATGGAGTCAGAACGGAAATGGTAGAGCGCTCGTTCAGATTATCGAATTCATGAAGCAAAAGCCCCACGGGGTCAGCGCTGCCTCTCCACGTAGATTCTGTAATCCCAGGCGGATCAATACTCCAAAAGAACTGATTCGGACCTTTCCAAGAATCAAAACTGGACGACAAAGCGCCTGGACACGTTGCATCAAACCGATGAAAGGAATACTCGCCTGGAAGGTCTCCAAATACGCTGGTTTGGCCGCCTAACATCAGTGCGACATTAGTAAAAACAGCATTCGCTGTATCTTCGGTCTCAAGGCAGCCGAAACTAAAGTTTTCAGTAGGGCTGCCGCCTTGGCTATCCACAGAAAAAGAGAACTCAAAGGGCGAATAGCGGCCTCCTGAATAACCTTGTCCAGTCAAATCGATTCGTATCGGCTCTGCTGCAAGTGGCAGCGTCAACCACAGCAAAAATCCGAACAGATACCTTTTCATGATGATCTCCTTATGCAACCAGTTCCTTTAGACGAGTCTCCCGTAACGCAAGTGCAGCTCTAGCCGATGTAAGGGCTGCTTCGCGAGCAGCTAATTCAGATTCACGCTGCTGCATTCGATCTTCAAAGGCCTTTTCGCGCGCCGCCAAATCAGCAATCTTGGTGTTCGTCTCAGCCACCCGACCGGAATGCTTTTGCACTTCATAGGCGTGGGCGGATTGGGCCTCAGACAACAATTGCTTGCCTACCATGACCTGGCGTTCGCCCTCTTTCACCTTGGCCTCGCGCTCCGAGACAGACGCCTCGCGGGCACTCACGGACTGTTCGCGAGCAGATACGCTGCTCTCGCGTGCGGTAGCTGCTGCCTCTTTAGTTTCAGCCTCGCTTTTGCGCGCAACAAATTCTTGAAGGCGTTCGTCCAGCTGCATTAGCAACGATTCGGTAGCCTTAGGATTCTGCACCAGGCGTATCAATGCTAGTGCATCGCTCATAGATTCGGCTGTGGGAACTGTAATGGTGTCCATTAGACGTTCACTATTACTGAGACCTTAAGGTTAGCGCCGGGTTGGACGCCAAAGAACTCAGTTTGGTTGGCGGCCATTCGAGCATTGGCAGTGGTTGCTGTGGGATTAGTGCCAAAGAGAACCGAACAAATGGAATCGGTGTGCAGGCGAACAACCCTGGTGGACCCTGCGAAGGCAGCAGATTGCTGAACTCCGCCGGTGAAGACAAGGGGTGTCTGATCTGTACCTGGCTCCATTCCTGCCTGCATTCCATTGAAATCTGGCCCAGGGGCAGCAATGGTCTGATACTCACGAATGTAAAGGGTTGCCACATCAGGTGCTCATACCGCCCTGGAGCACTTCGAGGGTAGCGGTGCCAGAGGTGTAGGCAGTGACGTTGAGACGAGAACCGCGGGTGGCAACGGTATAGTTGCCTGTAGCTCGGGCGGTCTGACCAGTCAAAACGGCATGGGTAAACACGCGGGCAGTTACAACCTTGGCCGGAATAGCAGGGCTGACGGTCTGGGAGGTGCCAGAGGTCAGGGTGTACTGAGTGGCACTCACAATTGTGGCGACAGCAAAATACTCGCCGTCGAGACCTACGATGCCGGTGCCATAGAGACGGACGTAGTCGCCTACACTGAGGCCGTGGGTACCGCTATTGCCAGGGGGGCCATTGTCAGTAACTGTGACGACGGTGGTGCTCTGAGAGGCTAGAACCTGGCGTTCGCCTCCTGCGCCGAGGTCATCCAGAGTGAACTGAACAGAGGCCGTCAGAGTAGCGCCACTAGATACGAAGAACGCAAGGCCGATGTTCGCCGGCGTCTGATAATAGTCGTGTGGTATCCACGGAGAGATCGCAACGGCGGCTAACGAGACCTGGGTGACACGCACGTTAGGTCACTCGTGAGACGAACGCCATTAGCCACTCACGAAACTTGGCTAAGCCGTCGTGAGATTGAGTGACGTTGGGAGAGCCGAGGCTGGCAACGGCGGCTTCGAGATCTGTTACGCGAGCAGCCAAAGCTTCGAAGGCTGTTGGCGGAGGGCCTGGGCTAGGTGTAGTCTCGTCGGCCATTTGAAGCCTCCTACAGACCGTGCTTTGGGTTCAGATAGTGAGAACCGCTATGTGATCCGCCGGGGGATGCCGGCGAAGCAGGCTTGCAGCAATGGGCACGGGGGTGCTTTGCGCTGCCCTTATGAGTGGTCTTAAATCGGTGCGGGCCACCACCAGCAGGAGACCTTGGAGATGTCATTAGCGTGTTCCTTTCAGATGTGGAGTAGGAATGTGAGTACCAGTCCCATGGCCTTTGAATTGTTTGTGCTGAGAAACAGGATGTTCAGCGGTAGGCTCGTTTTGAACCGGAACCTCATGGTGGGGGTTCAGATAGGGAGCCTGGGAGCCGAACTGTAGACGAGTGTGCTCGGCGACATGAGCAATGTGGGCTCGTGCGCCGGCGGGAGCGGGGTCAAGGGGCTTGGAGTTCGCCATTTATAACTTCTCCTTCGAGAACCTCAGCCTTCTTCTTGCGTAACACTGCCACAAGATTCTCGCCTAAGGACTCGATGTGCAGATGCGTGTGGACCTGGGGCGTAGGCGCATTCTCGCGTGCGCCATACCCAAGGGCCCGGGACGAAAGTTCAAGTGTTCGGAGGGCGAGCTGAGCTTCGACCTGGTCGGCGGGACCGTCAAGCTTCTTGCGGAGGATTTCGAGACTTCGGGCGAGAACGCCCTTTAACTGTTCCTGGACAGTTGCACGAAGCTGCGGATCTACGATCTCCCCTTTGCGTTCCTCCAGCGCCGCCTGGAACGAATCGCTGCAGATAATAGTCGAGAGCCACGAGGCGGTATAGCCCAAAGTCTTGGCCCAATCGTTTTGATCTTGTTCTGGATGGGCGATCATCAGGTCGATCAGTGCTTCGTGCCGCCATCGAACCCGAGGCGCACGAACGGCGCGAGCCGCCTCGTCGGGCGGCATGACAGCCTCATTCACACATTCGTCTAGTATCTGATCCCCATTAACCTGATCCACAGGGCCTCCGCCTGGGTGGTTCATCTAAGAATCGCGGTGTTTCTCGGCGTTCCCAGGCTGTCAGACCTGGGCGGGAGGCTCGCATTTATCGTACACGAACGATATCGAGAATCGGGCGGCATGTCAACCAAGCAATCACATCCACAGCTAATCCTTGACGATCTAAAGCCCAATAATCGTTGTCAATATTGGGCTCAAAATTCGTCAGTGTCGCGATTATGAAACTGTGCGCCCGCCTCGCCTCAAGGTCCCTAGAAATTTGCCCCTCCCACCCATCTTCTGGTAGTAGCACTACCCCCAGAGATTGGTGGTAGCAACACTGCCAACAGTTGGTGTTGGCAACACCTGCGATGCCTGCCGAGGCAATAGTTGCTGAGGCAATAACTGTCGAGGCAAGTGATCGCCGGCATATCACATCGGCGTTGGAATGTCAATCAAGATATTTTCGTTTCGGATATTGACAATCGTTGGGCCCAATGATACATTACAACCATCGGAAAAAAGTGATGTTGGGGGCGAACGACGAGAAACCTGAAATGTTGATTCATTCGATCATCGGTCCCCATGACCACGCGAATCGGAGCGTGCGAGGCGTACCATTGACACCGGCCACTTGGCCAACGTCATAAAACACCGCCGGCGAATTGAGTTACCGCACTCAATCGCACTCAAAAAGTGAGGATCATATGCACACGCGTAAGTTTTACATATTCGAGTGTGTCGACGGCGACGAAGTTTTGGTGGCTGAATATGACACAATCGAAAAAGCCATTGCGCATTTGAGAACATCGGACGACTTGAGTTTGAACGTGAGTGACGGGAGCTTTTACATACCATCACGTGAAGCGTTGGAACAGTGTTTGAAAGAGTTGACTGTGAATTAACCATCTTGACAGAGTGCGATTGAATGCGGTAATTCTACCGCAATCTGGAGGACAGGAAAATGGCTGAGAAAAAGAGACGTGAAGGTAGCATCATTACGGTTCACAATGATGAAGCGGCTGGATTTCAGCGCTTCGATGTGGCGACGGTTGGCGCTCTGTATCTGTACCATAAAGCGCAGCCGGATGGCCCACCGGGACTGAGTGATGCTGTGAAGGCACACGCGGCTTATCATGGAATGGAGCAGCGAATCAGGGATGCAGGCGCCTTGGGATACAATGAGGATGAAAAGCGCTTCGCAACGCCCAAAGAGAAACACGCTGCCATGAAGGAATTGGTGGATTACTACAATTCCGGAGCGGCTGAGTGGAATCTGAGGGGCGGGATCAGCGAAGGATCGCTGTTGTTCCGAGCGCTGATGAGAGAGAAGCCTGATCGAGATCCGAATCGCATTAAGGCTTGGATGAAGGAACAGGATGAGCAGGCGAAAAATGGAAAGGTGCCGAAGGGATGGAGAGCTAATCTGCTTGACAGCGATAGGCTCATTGAGATCGTGAGGGCGCTGAGAAAAGAGGACGGCAAGGCAGTGAATGCGGATGCAATGCTCGATTCGCTGGATGCCTAAAATGGGCAATCACAGGGGCGCGGACTGACACGCGCCTCAGTGATCGAAACAATAACAATAACAACCATTAAATCGAAATTCGAGCTTTCAATTTTTTCGCTTCTCAGTCTTTTTTTATTTTTTTTTTTTTAACTGAAAAGAGGGCAAAAAAAGGTCGAGTTTCGATTTTGTGGTTAAGGTTGAGATTGAGGGTTTTGTGGTTGTGGTTAAGCGTTGGGTTAAGATGGTCATTGCTTGATTGACAATGCAGGCCAGTGCTGTTATCATTCGCGCACATGGGCGGATTCCACGCCGCCCGCGAGGAGTTCCAGTGCCAAAAGACGATGAACAGATATTCTGGGGCTGGGCCGCAGACACCAATCGCAAAGAATATGAATACTGGCGCGGTCTATACGTTCGTTACAGGCTCGACAGTGAAGGCTTTGAAAGGTTCTGGCAAGAGCAGAACGGGCGCTGCGTTTGTGGCAGAGAATTCGCCCATCCCACGCGCCGACGAGTTCAAAAAGGCTATCAACCGCAGGTAGATCACAAGCACCGGAAAGGCCCAGACGGCAAGGTACTGCAGTGCGAAACAGCTGACGTTCGTGGGCTGTTGTGTCAGAGGTGCAATAGGCTGCTTGGTGTGTTTAGAGACAACATCGACGTAGTCGCTGGGCTGCTCAAGCACCTACAGAGACACGGAGATTTGCAGCTGTGACCAAATTCAGGCTTGGAAACACGCGAGCTAGCAAGCTTACCGCAGCACAAGTAGTGAACATGCGCCGCGAATGGGCAGACGGAGCAAAGCAGAAAGACTTAGCGCAAAAGTACGGCGTGACCAGCACAACGGTTTACAATATCATCTACGGGCTGACATGGCAGAGCCTACCAGCAGCTGTGCCAGACGAACAGATCATGTTCGAGGCCGAACAGTCACTCAACAGGCTCGACACGGCGCTGGAAATAACAGACCCTTCCGACGTGGGACTAACGCCAGAAGAAATTGAAAAGCTTAGCAAGCAATTGACAAGTGGACCAATAGAAACAGAGGAAAGAGTTGATGTAACTGAACTACTTAAACGTCGATCTGAAAGAGGACAGCCAAATGACCAAGGTATCAACGAGGCAGCCGGAGGCGTTCGCACGCCAACTCAATCATCAACGACTGAGAGATCAATTCATGGAGGAAGCAGCAACCCTGTGGGAACTGGGCCATTGCCGGAGGCAGGTGGAGACACTGATAAAACTGGCGAGGATGCATAATCACGAGGCGATTAGACAGAAGAGGATAGTCCAATGACCGAATGGTGGACTAACCTGTCTTGGTCCCAAGCCGCGCTCGTCCTATGTGCGCTGGCGATGGTTACACTGGCGTTGATAGTGGCGATTTTCACAGAGGAGCCCTAAAATGAGACTTCGTTGCAAGCGAAATATCGACGGAGAGCCGCTCATAATGCAACACGAGTTCCCTCAATGCCGCCTGTCGTGGAATCCAGACGACGGAATATTTTACGTAGATAAGCCTTCTGCTGAGTTCGAGGGAGAGTGGGAAACGTTTCAGGTTCATAAGTACTGGAAAAACGCCACACGGGCAACAAAGCGGTTGATGTCGGCTGAATGAATCCTGAGAGCACATTCCCCTGAGTGTGCTCGATTGGTTTCACTCAGAGAGGACAGCACAAATGAGCAAGTCAACCGAAATGGTCTCAGTGCTCAAGACGGCATATGAGAAGCGCATCAGCGTTATCAAAGACAACATGGCGCTGATAGATGAGATAGCCACTGAGCTTGCAGAGATCAAGTTCACCACATTCGAGGTCTGCGCCGGCGACAAACCAACGCTTGACCTCTGTTTCACAGGCAAGAAAAAGGATCTCGAACTGGTCTGGAGAACCCTGCGCCAGCACGAGTACGAACCCAACGTCAGACCAGCAGCCAAAGAGCCCTCGTTCGCCACGCACTGGCACAGCAACAAGCATTCGCTAGTGGTATGGATGCACTTTGCATCAGAGGAGTGCAAACCGGTCTACGTCGGAATGCGAATGGTCGAGCGCCCGCACTACGAAGTGCAATGCGATAGCGACCTCGGGGAGATCGGCACATGACCTCTCACGAATTGCTTGAAAAGCTTTCTAACCCGAGACGGGTTCAGGTTCTCGAAACCCTCAACGGACAGAGGATCGTTCCACTGATGCCAGCACAGCTAGACTATCGAGACACTTTCGCAGGGAAGGAATGCTATCGTCTATGCCAACTGATGCCGCCCGTTCCACAGCGGTTCGAATGGATCAATGTCAGGAACATTAGGGAGGCCAAATGAAACGGCCCGAAGTGACTGGCAGAGCACAGATACTGTTAGATGAGCTTCTCAGGGCGGTTGAACAGGTCAAAGCCGCCCGGCGGATGGAAGACGATGAGTACGAAGCGCAGTCGCTAGCACGACTGGATAGGGCCTGGAGAGAATTAAACAGAGAACGAAGGAGAGATTCATGACAGGTTTCAACATGCCGCCCGGCGTCTCCACAAGAGACATTCCGGGCAACGATGCTCCAGATCCTTCTCCAGAGAGCGAGAAGATTCTTGATCTGCTGGAGTCTGCTGAAGGCAGATGTCCGCCACAGTACTATTGCGATAAGATCATTGAGATAGTCGAACAGCTTGTTGAAGAACGGAACGACTATAAGGCGAGGCTGACAGACCTGCAGATAAGGCTGTCATGTGCGTTGGAAGTATCGGACCTTGGGCTCATGAAGAGGCAAGCCGAATGAGCCTCCTAGACGTTCAAATCGACGCTCAGCCGCCGCGTGAATGGTCTCAGTACCAACTCAGTATCTTTGACTTCATTCGCGAAACGCCAGACAACCTGCTGGTCCAAGCTGTTGCCGGCAGCGGTAAGACCACCACCATCGTCGAGGGAATGTCCTACGCCGACGGCGTTCCACTGTTCCTTGCATTCAACAAGGCCATTGCCACAGAAATCGGCAGTCGAATCACCCGGGGCGAGGCCAAAACGCTAAACGCCCTTGGTCATCGAATCGTAATGCAGAACTGGCCAAAAGCACAGTTGAATGCTAACCGCGTTCGCGATGCTGTGAGTGATAGCCTGAAGGTGATAGACCGCGAAAGTCCGCTTCGCGAATGCAGCTACGCAATCACCAGGGCCGTCAGTCTTGCAAAAGCTAACGCCTTCGGTCTCGAAGGTATGCCGCCCGTTGAGCCCCAAGCATTCGGTGATCTGATAGATGCTTACGACTTGGGCGTCCCAGCCGACTGTCTCGACAGCGCAGGCGAGGTGGCCTATTTGATCTGGAAAGAGCTTCGCAACGATACGCTGACGTTTGACTTCGACGACCAGCTCTACCTACCACTGTATCACGAGTGGGAATTCCCCTCCGTCGATACAGTCTTTGTGGACGAAGCTCAAGACCTCTCTCCCGTTCAGCATGGAATGCTCCAGTCGCTGAAAGCGACCGGCGCAGGAGCACGCATCATTGCGGTTGGTGATCGCTTCCAGGCTATCTACGGTTTCAGAGGTGCTTGTACAGACTCTATGGATCAGATGAAAAGACAGTTCAACATGAAAGAGCTGCCGTTGAGCATCAGCTATCGCTGTGCTAAGAACGTTGTGAAGGAGGCGCAGAAGCTGGTGCCGCACATAGAGTGGCGGCCGAATGCACCCGAAGGATCTATTGTCTTGGCCGCCGGCCAGGGGCCGGGGACGTACGAGCTTGGGCGAGATCCTGAGTTCTTTGCTTCAGGGATCTTGGTTCTTTCTAGGACAAATGCGCCGCTGTTCAAGGTCATTCTACACCACGTCAAGCATCGAAAGCCCTGCCGCGTCCTCTCCAATTTCCTCGACTCATTCCAGTCCTGGATTCGCTCATTCCGCAAGACCTATTGCAGGGATCTGCTGCCGAGGCTGGACGCTTGGTATGAGAAGGAGAGAGACGCTCTAAAAGAGCGAGGAGCGTCGAAGGGCAGGATGGCCGCGCTTCAGGACAAATGGCAAACGGCGAAGCTGTTGGCGCAGGAGTTCAATACGGTGGCGGAGATGCTAGAGATGTTGAAGTCACTGAGCGAGGGGCGAACGGGGCCGATCTTTAGTACGATCCATAAGGCCAAAGGCCTTGAAGCTGAGCAGGTCTATCTATTGAGACCTGATCTCTGCCCCGCACCTTGGGTAGATCAAGATTCTGAACAAATGCAACAGGAGAAGAATCTCTTGTACGTAGCAATTACGAGAGCAGAAAGAGAATTCACTTACGGAGTGCCAGCTCAATGACCGAGACAATCGTGTTCCTGGTAGCGATGCTGTTGTTTGCTAGCAGGCATTGGATTCTTGGAATCATCTGTCTGATGTGGCTGTTGTGATCGACTGGATTTGGGCCGGTCCATTCGAAGACGACGACGAAACCGGATCAACAGGATTCAACGACACATTCGAATCAGAACCCGACGAGGAATGAATTGCTTGATTGCAATGCCGTTGGCATTGTGTATACTTCACCATTCCGGAGAACGATGCCCGCCGGACAATTAAAGAGGCATCACACTAGCTAGGAGATAACGATGGCCGAGAAAGAGACCAAAAAGAAGGAAGTAACCAAGGTAAAAATGGAAGATGGAAGGGAGGTTGAGTTTGCCGGATCAAGGGCAGTGCTGAAAGAGGGCGGCGTTCTGCATAACGGGAGCTTTTATGAAATCGCCGAAGCCTCTGACGAGGCGAAAGAAAAGGGCCGCCCGGCGATCCGAATGGACTTTCGGGACGGCGGTACTCGGACCTATCCCATCCGTACAGATTTGCTGCTTCAGCACGCTCTGCATGGAGCCAAGCAAAAGTACGGCGACGAACTCGCTGGTCATAAGTCCGACGACCCCGAAGACTGGCGAATGACCCTCGACGAACTTCATGAACAGCTTCACGACAAGGGCGACTGGTACGCCGAGCGTCAGCCTGGTCAGGCCGGCATCTCGATCCTGCTCAAGGCCCTCATGGAGTTCAACGAAAAGAAGGGCACACCCAAAACCGCTGACCAGATCCGTGCGTTTCTGAAGGACAAAAAGCCTCAGGAGAAAGAGGCCCTCAAGCACACTGATCGATTGCGGCCGATCGTTGCGCGGCTGGAGGAGGAGCGCCGGGCTAAACTTGCCCACGTCGATACCGACGCTTTGTTGGGCGAACTGGACGCAGCCTAACGGTGCTCGCGCAAGCACTAAGTAATTAGTGCGAGTCCGATACACGCTGTCCTCGTGTCGGGCGGGAAAGAGGGGCGAAAGCCCCTCTTCTCTTTTATGGGGGAGCAATTCATTACGATGGCATTGCTTGATTGACACGGACCCGATAATGCCCGACAATATCGGAACCATGAGGGGAGGACAGCATGCACGACCCCGACCTCGATCAACTCTTAGACGAGGCGTTGCGACAGCACCGTCTCCACCGTCCAGCCCATCGTGAAAAGGACGAGACCCATCTTGACTATGCCAAGCGCCTCGCCGAAAAGGGCCTCTATCGTAAATTGGCCCGCGAGGCGAACGCGGCGATGGATGCACTGAGGTTTGAGTTCTGGTTCCTTAACGAAGGGGCAGAAGGCCTTACACTTGATCAATGGCGAGCCTACATCGACATCATGAGGGAGAAGGCACTTGAACATTCCTGAAACTATACCGATATGTCCATACACTTCAGGTACATACCTCCATACCCTCTACTCCGACGAAGGAAAGTGCCTCGGATGCAACCTAGAAACCCACGTAGACGTTTTCGTCAAGTTCTTGCGAGATGGATTCAAGTCCTCCGCCGCCGACCCACAAGACTAAAGCCTATCGCCGACGATCGCAACTGGCAGCGCAAGTTCGAAGAGGATCGTGATAGGTATAAACGTGGCTAGGCTGTTCATTCGTGCTGTCGGACAGGATATTCTGCCTCACTATGCTCAGCGCTTTCTGCGCGATGCTGGAATCACCTGGGTTGATAGCATTAAAGAGGCGTAGCCGTTTGTAACGATTGAAGAAGCGAAGCTGTGGCTAGAAGATGCTCACCATTCTGGCCTTGGCGTGGAGATCGTCGTTGGCAAATAGACCCCTTGTGATTCGGCCCGTTGCACTGAGGCTCTGGCTTCCAGAAGACCTTAGGGCCAGGATTGATCTGCATTTGTGGTCAGACGTTGAGCAACGAGTCCCAAAGGGTGCTTACGCGAAGTTTTTTGCTGAGTTAGTTCGAGAGTTCTTCGAGAAGAGAGGTTCAGATGTACACGGCTGAAGTTGTAGAACGAATCCGCCAGCTCAGAGAAATCGACAAGAGCGGCGAATTGACTATGGACCATATGAAAGAGGCAGTTCGTCTCATCCGCCAGGGCCGACTGAGCGCAGCGCAGTTGAAGTCCAAACCGACGGCGAGCGGACCCAAAAAGTCCCCCGATCAGCTTCTCGACGAACTGGATTCTATGTAAAATGCTGAATGGCTCCCTCAACTATCATCCTGATATGCAGGCCGAATGTCGTATCTGCGGCCGCTCTCCATGCGTCGTCGTCTACGACCCCGAACAGCGCCGAAATTCAGACACCGATCTATGCGGCTGGCATTTCTTTAACGACCGGCTGATGATTGATTGGGAGCTATGGAACGAGCCACTAGACCCATGAGGACAGCACAGTGGAACCAAGGTATCCCTTTCCTGAAGTATTTGACAGCTCAATGTTGGCTGCGCTCAAAGCATGCCCTCAGCTATTCTACAAGGTCTACATAGCTGAATGGAAATCAAAGGGCCTTAGCGTCCACCTTCACGCCGGTGGGGCATTCTCTAAGGGCATAGAAACCACTCGCCGGCTATTCTATGATCATAACTGGACTGCCGACGATTCAGTCGCCTTCGGCATGTGGACTCTCATTCAGTCCTATGGCGACATCACCATCGACGAAGAGAGTGCCAAACAGTGCCTCGACATGGCGGGGGCATTTCTCTTCTATTGGGACAACTATCCCCTCAACCACGAAGCCGCCTATCCTATTCTCCTTCCTGGAGGCCGCCGTGCGATCGAATTCTCCTTCGTCCATCCGCTTGGGGTCGCCCATCCAGTTACTGATCAGCCTATTCTCTATTCAGGCCGCACTGATGCGATCCTTCAGTACGCCGGTGCTCCCTATATCTTTGATGAGAAAACTACTGGACAAATGGGACCAACGTGGCCAAGGCAATGGAAACTTAGGTCACAGTACGCAGCTTACTCTTGGGGAGCAAAAGAGGCTGGCATCCCTGTCAAAGGCGTTGTCACGCGGGGAGTCTGTATACTCAAAACTGAGTACAAGACCGCGGAGTCGATAGACAATTTCCTTGATTGGGAGCTGGATCGTTGGTATAGCGAAGCCCTTGAGTGGATCTCAGACGCCGTTCGATACTGGAAAACAGGGAGATGGAGATACAATTTGGATAGCTCCTGTTCGTCT
>Ga0209215_1000157_pt1 | contig 13697 bp, 18 predicted proteins | sample TexAe_OM2H0_M2_FD_187938 | JGI IMG/M metagenome (GOLD analysis project Ga0209215, IMG submission 187938) | Forest soil microbial communities from Davy Crockett National Forest, Groveton, Texas, USA - Texas A ecozone_OM2H0_M2 (SPAdes) (version 2) | ecosystem: Environmental > Terrestrial > Soil >...
GGCGCCGCTGCAGGCGCCGACGTCGACTCGGTGAGTTCCGACGTCGACGCACTGGCGTCGCGCGCCGGCAGTTGGCGAATCACGATCACGCCGCGGCTCGTACCGATGCCGGCGCTATCGCGATCACCAGGACAGGTGGAGTGGGCGGCGCCACATACGGGACACGGCCCCGGATCGTCCCAGAGGTCGAACATGCTCCACCTGCCCCGATGTCGTTTAGTTGAGGCCGGTCACCTTGCCGAACGCGCCCGGCCGGTAGACGGCCAGCCCGATGCGACGCCCGGCGAGCAGCGCGACGATGCGCTTGGCGAAGTAGTCGCTGTGGCTGTTGCTCGCCGAGATGCTGACGCCGCGGCGCTCGAACCGCTGCGCGCACGACCGGTAGGCACCGACCAGCGCCGTGTTGGCGACGATCGCCGGCGTCACCGACGCGGGCAGGCCCCAGAGGACCGGCGTCTGCAGCGCCTGGAAGGGACCGGAGCCGTAGTACTGGCCGTTGCCGTCCTTCTGCAGGACGATCGTCGTCCAGTTCGCGGGGTTGATCGCGACGCCCTCGGGCATCACGAACGAGGACGTGAGGATCGCCATGATCTGCTTGAAGATGGCGTCGGCGTTCGTGTCGGCGCCGCGCGCCTGCGCCGCGGCGAGATTCGCGCGGTTGAGCAGCCCGGTCAGATTGACACCGGTGCCGTCGCCGTTGAGGAGCTGGTCCTCGGTCGTCAGATCGACGAACAGCCGCAACCGGCCATCGATGAACGACATGATCTGGCCCTGGTCCTCGGCCATTTCGTTCGTCACCGGCAGCATCGTGTCGATCGAGCGCACGGTCTCAGCGACACGCGTGTACACCAGCGTCGATTCCGCCGCCGCCGCGCCCTCGGCGCGCGCCGCCGCGGCGTTGGTGGCGGTCGTTTCCTGCATGTATTCGATCGTGTTGCTGTCGGTCGTGCCGGGCGCGATCATGTCGGTGATGCGGATCTGCCGGAACAGCACCGGCAGGATCCCCTGCTGGTAGTCGGGCAGCACGAGCTTGCCGCCGGAGCCGGTGCTCTCGTCGAGGGTCGTCGCGCCGAACTCGAGGAACTCGCCCGACGCGGTGAAGCCCGCATTGCGGTGACGGCCCGCCTTGAGCGCGGCGAACATCTCCGACTTCACGAACGCCTGGCCGAGCGACAGGACCTTGCCGTGCTCGCGGGTCTCGCCGGGGGCGGCCGCGGCCGGCTCCTTCGGCTGGAGCGCGTCGAGCTGCTTGCGCATCTCGACGTCGCCGTCGATGCGCTCGATCTGTCCCTTCAGCGTCTTGGCCTCGTCGAGGTGCCCCTGCACCTTCGCGCGTTCCTCGGCGCTGAGCTCGCGGTTCTCCTTCTCGGCGGTCGTCATGAGCGCCTTGGCCTGCGAGGTGGCTTCCTTCAGCTCGGACTCGAGCTTGGCCTTCTTACCGGTCACGTTCATTTGCGTTACTCCAGGGTGTTGAGGTCTGCGGTGAGCAGCTCCCGCCAGAGCGCTCGAGCGGACTCCTGGGTCGTGGCCAATGTCGGCTCCTGGACCGTGGTCTCTCCCGTTGCACTGGGTGACTGCGCGGACAGCACGGCCTTGCGTCCCTGAGGAGACGAGAGCCGTGCGATGACGTCGGAAAGCGATTCGATGCGGTCGACCATGCCGGCGGCCTTCGCGGGCACCGCCGCGAGCACGCGGCCCTGGCCGTAGCCGTCCTTTACGTCCTTCGCGGACACGCCGCGGGCGCGGCCGACGGCCTTCGTAAACAACTCGTAGAACGGCTGCATCGAGGCAAGGACGCCGGTGAGGGCCTCCTCGCTGAGGGGCTGGTAGGGATGCGCCTCGGCCTTGGCCGCGGGAATCGCGATCACGGTCGTCTTCACGCCCATCGCGTCCTCGGCCTTCGACACGTCGCGGTGCGACGTGACCACGCCGATGCTGCCGACTTGGGCCGACGGAGAGGCGACGAACTCATGCGCCTGCGATCCGATCCAGTACGCGGCGCTCGCCGCCAGGCTGTCGGCGACAGCGACGATCGGCTTGCCGGCGCCGCGCGCCTTGAAGATCTTGTCGCCCAGCTCGGCGACGCCGGCGACGCTGCCGCCAGGCGAATCGATGCTGATCGCGATCGCGACCACCTCGGGATCCGCGATCGCCGCGTCGAAGTCGCGGCCGAAGATCTCCGTCGACGTGCCCCCGCTAATCTCGGCGAAGAGGTTCATGCGCTGGGAGATCGGTCCGTGGAGCGCGAGCACCGCGACGGCGCCGGCGCGCGCCATGGTGGAAGGTCGCTCGCGATCGCCGACGCGCGCCGCGATCTCTTCCGCCGACAGCCGGCCGCCGTCGACGCGAAACGTCAGGATGTCGAGCAGCGCTTCGAAGTGCGACGGGATCATCGCCCACGGCTGCTCGAGCACGGCGCGGGCGATCCGTGTGTAGCGGTCAGCCACGACAGGCCTCCATGTGATCCGCGAACCGTGCGATCACGGCCTCGAGCCGTTCGTCCGGCCACGGAGCTGTGCCGCTCTCGTAGCGATCCCACGTCTCGCTGTTGATGATGGAGGCCACGCGATCGGCGTCTTCACCCCACGCGGAACTGAACGCCGCGTCGACAGTGCGAATGTCCGCGGCGAGCTCGTTCGTCCACCGCGCATGATTGAAGGCAACGCCGGCGCGGGCGTCCTTCGTCAACCGCACAACCTGACGCGGGATGAACGCCTCGAGCGCCGTGCGCAGCGTCGCAGCGGCCGACCGCTGCCGGTCGGTGCTGCTGAAGGCCTGCCCCTGGCCAGGGGCGACATCGGCGAGATCGTCGGCCGTCGGGTTCGTGTGACGCGGGAGGTTGAGACGTCCTCTCGCCTCGTTCGCCGTCATGTAGGGTCGGCCGACCGCCTGCGACAGCGACGAGGCCTGCTCTTCGAACGACCCCTTCAACTTCTCGGCGATGTTGAACTCGAGGTACACGGTGTCGGCATCGAGGTCGTCGAACTCGGGCAGCAACTGCAGCTCGAGCTCTTCTTCGAGCATCGTCAGCCACGGCCCCAGGCAATCCTGATAGAGCTGCTTGTGCTGCTCTTTGATGTTGGAAAACGTCGCGTGCTCAAGGATGCCGACCATCGGCAGCGGCACGTGGTAGGCCGCCGCGCACTCCTCACGCGTCAGCTTGCGGGCGCCGAGGTACTCGGAGTCCCGGAAGTTCTGCGACACCGGCTTGATGTCCATGCCGTCCTCGAGGACGGGCGACATCCCGGCACGCTTGCCGGCAAACTCCTGCCAGTCCTTGCGGAACGTCTGACGATCGTCGGGCTCCCACTTCGGGGCGTCCTTCGGCCGCGTGATCACGTGCTCGAACCGCGCGCCGTTCTGCCAGAACGACCGGCGGTAGGCGCCGGCGGCCGCTTCCTCGGCGAGGATCAGCCGCAGCGTCTCGAGCATCGGGAACCCGAGATTGGGATTGCAGGGATCGAAGAACCGGAAATGCACGATGTCGTCTGGGGCGATCGCCTTCGGCTCGAGTCCGCCCGCCGGCGTCCACACGTAGCTGCTCGGGATCAGGCCGCCCTTGACGCCGACCTCGCCTGCCGGCAGACGGACCAGGCCGGACAGCGTGCCGTTCGCGCGGAGCTTCCACCAGAACCCGTTGGCATACGTGCCGATGTCCTGGACCGTCGACTCGATGAAGCGATAGCGGGTCGTCGCCGGGTTCGGGCGCTTGATGAGGCGCGGTAGGGCGTGCTTCGGGTTGAGCCGTTCGCGGTCGGTGTCGCTGAGACGGCTGAAGGCGTGGAGCCCGAGCTGCGCGATGTTGCGCGCGAAGAAGTCAATGACGGTGCGGACGCTCGGCTGCGTGCGGTAGATCTGCGCGTAGGTCCGGCGGTAGCCGTCGAAGAAGGGGCCCGACGTCGAGACCGTCGACAGCTGCGGTTGCAGCGGCGTCGCGCTCGCGAGTGTCAGCTGGCCATGGCTCGAGACAATCGCCATGAGGATCAGCAGGCGCCGCAGACTTGAATGAAGTCGACCTTTGCGCATTCGATGACGACGTCTCCGTCCAGCTCGCGAGCCTTGCTCCCGTCGGCCGCGACGTGGGTCACGTCCTTCAGGACGAGCCACGCGCCGGCGTGCTGCCACAGCACGCCCTGAAACGCGTCGCCGCTGACGACGTTCACGAGCACGCGTCGACGCACACACGGCACACGGCCGAGCAGACGCCCGACAAGGAACGACCAGAACTGCATTCAGTTGGAAGAGGCGGAGAGCCGGCGGCTTCGTGGACCAATGCTGGCGGCCGTCATGCCGCCTCACCGGGTACGGAAGCCGCTCGGCTCCGTGTTCAGATCTCAGGATGGAGGATTGCGAGGGACCCGACAATGGGGTCTGATCCTCCGTGGCGTTCGTGCGCTCCGTGTGCTGTGTGCGCTGCCCCGGCTAGCCGACCACCATCAGACCGCCGCCGTCGGCGTAGGCCGATCGCTCCTCCTCGGTCATCCCGGCCAGCTTCCGGGCGATGATCGTGGCCACCACCGGATCGATACGGCCGCGGCTCTTCCGCTTTCCGGGCTGGATGTTGTCCTTGCCGTCTTTCTCGGCCTTCGCGTTCCCGACGGCCCAGCGCATCAACGGGTTGGCATTCGCGTCCCAGACGCCGTCGAGGACCTCGGCTTCGAAGTCCTTACTCGGCGCCGTCATGTGCTTGAAGATCTGCGGCACCTCGACGACCTGGAGGCCTTCCGCCTGCAGGTCGTTCACCAGGTTGCCGGCGTTCCACGGATCGACGCCGACCATCTGGACGTCGTAGTACTCCTGCAGCTCCTTCACCCGCGCCAGCAGCGCGTCGTAGTCGATTCGGTTGCCGGGCGTCGTCTCGAGCCAGCCTTGGTCGACCCAGACCTGGTATGGCGCGCGATCGCGGTGTTGTCGCGCCTCGAGGGTCTTCGCCGGAGTGAACGCTGACAGATCGATTCGCCACCTCGGATCGTCGTCGGTCGGCTCGAACACGGCGGCGATCGCCGAGAGGTCGATCTTCGAGCTCAGGTCGATGCCGACCCAGCACCGCCGGCCGGTGAGTCGCTCCAGAAAGGCTTCGCGGTCGCCGGTGGTCTGTCCCTGTTGCCAGCCGTCGATCGACAGCCAGGGCTCGTCGCCATTGACCCAGATGTTCAGGCGCTTCTGCCAGAACTCCGGCGCGGCGCTGGGCATCTTCTGCGCCTTCGCCGCGATCTTGCGGAACTCCTCGGGGTTGATCGAGATCCCCCAGTGGGGATTCGCCTTGCGCCAGGTCTCCTCCGACCATGGGTCGTCGTCGACGTCGGCGTGCGCAATGAAGGCGAAGAACGCGACAGTCGATTCGTCCTCTTCGAGCGTGCCGTCGAGGATGCGACACGCGTACTCGTGCTGATCGCCGCAGACGCTCACCGGGTCCTTGCCGGCGGTGGTGATCTGGAAATGCAGGAACGACAGCCGGGCACCGGTCGCGCTCTCCATGACGTCCAGGAGATCGCGATTGCGCATCGCGTGCATTTCGTCGGTGATGATCAGGTACGGGTTCAACCCGTCGGTGGTCTCTGCAGACGCCCCGAGCGCAATGAGCCGACTCGCCGACTTCTCGTGCGCGATCGAGCCGGCGTTGATCTGCAGGATCTTGCTCAGCCCGGAGGCCTTCGCCAACCGCTTGGCGTCGTTGAAGACAATCGCGGCCTGCTGTTTCTTCGTCGCGATGCAATAGCCCTCGGCGCCTGACTCGCCTTCGAAGAACGTGACATACAGGGCGACGATAGCCGCCTCGAGGGATTTCCCGGTCTTGCGGGGGAGCTCGTTGTAGGCCGTGGTGAAACGTCGCAGGCCCGTGCCGACGTGACGCCACCCGAAAATCGATCCCAAACGGAACCGCTGGACTGGCGTGAGGACGATCGGCTTGCCGGCAAACTGCCGGCCCTTGTAGTGCTTTAGCTTCGCGGCGAACCGGAAGAACCGGCCGGCATGTTTCGGCTCGAACCGATAGGGAAACTCGGGCGTGTTCTCGCGCGCACGATCGCGCAGATGTCGCGCGCACGAGAGGCGGTGGTACTTCCCGGCGGGGATCCGGCCTTCGACGACGTCAGTGGCGTAGGTGTCGATCTCGCGCGCGAGCTCGACCAGCTCGCGCTCCCTAGTTGTCATCGTCGTCGTCGGTGTCCTCGTCGCGCGCGCCATCCTCGAACTCGTTGAAGCCATCGCCGTCGTTCTTCGTCGGTGGCTCGATGAGCGGCTTACCGATCGGGGAGAGACGGAAACGCAGCATCCCGGCCTCGACGCGCTGCGTCAGTGCGCGATACTGCGTCAGCAGCGGGTGCGCCTTCAGTCCAAGTGGCGTATCGATCGTCAGTCCGTCGAGCGCGATCGTCTTCGCCATCTCACGGCGCAGGACGATCGCTTCACACAGATGCTTGAACGCCGTCGACGTCGATGGCGTGAGCGTGCGCTCGGTGAGTGCGAGTGGTGAGAGCTCGTCCCATGTCGCTTGCTCGTCGGTGGCGAGATCGAGTGGACGCGCGACAGGAATGATCGGCGGCGGATTGATCACGAGCTCGCGCTCGGCCTGCGTCGCGGTTCCGCTCAGCACCTTCTCGATCGCCACCTTCGGTTTGCGACCTGCACCAGGTCGCTGCCCGCCGCTGCCCTGACCACCCACGTGTGAACTCCTATCGATCGAAGAGGAACGCGTCGCGCGATCGATTCGTGATGGCACGAACACGCCACGATCGGGCGGGTGGGGGGGCGATCAATCGCTGGCGCGGACCCCGGCCAGGGACCGCGCAGCTGCCTCCGGATCGTGCGGACGAAATCAAAAGTTTCCGAGGGTTTTCAAATCCGAGGGTTTTCAAAAGCTGCCACTGCGTCACGACGCGGCCGTCGGCCAGCTTGATTGAGGGCAGCGGGATGTACTCCGGCTGGTCGGCACCGTACACGGGGCGCGTCACGCCGTCGGCAGGCAGCAGGAATTGTTCGGCCTTCGGTTCGACAGGAATCATCAGTAGTCTCCAATCACGCCGCCGCCGACAAAACCACCGACGTCGTTACGACCATCAGGCGCGGGCGGCGGACCGATCCGACGGCACGCGTCGCAGCAGCGGGGGCGTCCCCACACGGCGCCGACGGCGCGACACGCGGTGAGCTCGAGCACGCGTCGCGCGCCGTGGCACACGTGGCAAGAGCCGTGTTTGCCCAAGCAATGCGGGCAGACGACGTCTCCGAGAGTCCAGGCGGTGCTCAATCAGTCCCCCTCACGGCATCTGTGTTAACGGGCGTCGAGAACGGCACCCGGTTCGCCGGCGTCAGGGTCGACGGCCGGCGTACGCCTCCGTCGACGAGCGACGGGCACGAGCCTTGGCGATCCATCTCGCCGTTCCACACGACGTCGGCGCGTCGCTGCTGCTCGGCCGTCTTCTGGCGATGGCAGGTGCCACACAGCGGCCGCAGGTTCTGTCGGTCCAGGCGGCGCGGATCGGCGAGGCCCTGGAACGGCACGTCGTGATCGACCTCCGTCGCGCGCCGTTGGCGGTCGCGCGCGGCGCAGCGGACGCAGTGGCGATTGACCGGATCGGCGAGAAACTCGTCGCGAAGACGAACCCACGCGGCGTCGTACCCGCGCGCGTGGCGACTGCCGCGCTGCCGCTCGCGCTTGCGCGCGCAGCTGGGACAGCGCCCCTTCTCGACGAACGCCTTACAGGTCGGAGAACCGGCGCACGGACGCCGCGGAGCCATCGGCATGTAGCAGCTCCTCAGCGGGCGTCCGCCGCACACGCCACGACATGCGCGTGCCGGCGATCGCCGTCGACCTGAAACCCCAGACGCCCGAGGTACTCGTAGGCGTCCGCGACGCTGATCCGCCAGCGCCCGCGCTGGCGCGGGCGCGACGGCGACGTCACGAGCGTCGCCTTTAGTTCGCCGGCCTTGATTTCATTTCGGATGAAGCTGACGGAGAAACCCGTCATCCGCGCGAGGTCCTGAGGCGTACGCCAACCCGAGGTCTGGGACACAATCGGTCTCCCTGCCCACACGACAGCCCTGAACGACGGATTACTCCCGCCGAACTACTGCCGTACCCGTTGTGAAGTTGAGGAAAAGCTGACGCGTGTGCGGGGTCTGGGGTCTCCGCGTATCGTCGATTCTCAGGATACGCAGCGGTCGAGCTTTGGACCAAGCATCAGGTTCGTCGGTGCGCTCTGCGCGCTACGTGTGTTCCCTGCGCTATATCAGCTCGCGGCCTTCGTCCAGCGATGCTGCCGGAGGTAGGCGTTCAGGTCCGCCGGGGCGATGCGGTACATGCTCCGCCGGCGGCCGCGGCGGATGACGAGGGCCCGCAGGCGCCCATCCCGAATCTCGCCGACGATGAAGTTTGTCGAGACGCCGAGACGCTCGGCGCAATCCCGCGTGGTCAACCGGGGGTCGGTTTCCCGCCGGCCGTCGACGCGCGCATCCGTGGACTCCGATCGACGCTCTCTCATGTGGCCTGCTTCTGAATGTAACAGCTACCGGAGGACCGGCGGCCCTCGGGAGGCCCCGTGACAGGGTAGGTCACACTTTCTTATCGGAGGGTTGGACCGTCGCTTCTAGGATGGCCGCAGGACGCGAAAGAACGCGTTCCCCCGCGTTCCCCGCCCAGGACCGTCACTCCGGGCCAACGGCCCGCGTCCGACGATGAGGCCGGCCTGGATGGGCGGCCTTCCAGGCCGCGAGCCGGCACGCCGTGCTATGGAACGTCTGATGCGGCCTGGTCGGCGTGAACACCACCTTGCAGCTCTCCCACTGGCAAGTGCGGAGCTCGGCGTCGGTCTGGAGGTCGCGCAGCCTGGAGGGATCCGGACGGCGCGTGTAGGCACGAGCGGCAGCGACGAGGTCGGCGCGCTTCGTCATGCTCGCGCCACCGTCTCGCCGATGGGCAGCAGCACGCGCAGCTCCTCGACAAGCCTGGCGTACGCCTGAGCGCCGGTGGACGCCGGCGCGTAGGTGAAGATGTCCTTCTGACGCATCTGGGCGTGATTCAGCGGCTCGCATTGGGGAATCGACGTCGGCAGGAGGTGCGCCGCCCACGGCTCGAGCTGCGCGTGCACTGCGGCGTTCGTCGCGCCCTTGCGGCAGTCGACGCGCGTGCGCAGGATCCACCAGCGATCGAAGGCTTCCCCCTTCAGCAGGGCCATCAGCTCCAGGAGGTCGACCAAGCCGTCCGTGGCGCGCGCCTCCATCTGGCAGGGAATCAACACCAGGTCCGCGGCGGCGACGGCGCCCTCGGCCAGGACCCCCAGCGACGGCGGCGTATCGATGATGCAGAGGTCGTACGCGTCCGCGAGCGGTCGCACCAGGCGCAGCAGAAACTGCTCCCGCCGCGGCTGCGCGTACAGCCAGTACTGCACCCGCTCGAGGCGGATGTTCGACGGCAGCACGTCGACGGCCGCGTCACCGCCGGCAAATCGATAGGCGAGCGGCGCGCAGGGCGCGCCTTGCACCATGTCGGCGATCGTGGGCTGCCCGTCGGCCAGCTCGAGCCCGAGGCCGATCGTCGAGTGTCCCTGCGGATCCAAGTCGACCAGGAGGGTGCGGACGCCGGTACGCGCGAAGCCGGCGGCCAGCGACATCGCCGTCACTGTTTTGCCGGCGCCGCCCTTGTGCGTCGCGACGCAAATCACTTTCATGATTGCGGTCCCTCCTGCGGCGGCACGGGCATCGGCACCCGACCGTGGAGCAGCTCGCCGGTGGCTTGTCCAAAGCGATAGCACTCCTGCGGCGTCTGGACGGTCACCCGCATCACCGACCCGTCGTGCGCCGTCGGCAGGTGAAGCGTCGCGGCCGCGTGGGCAATAGCGTCCCGTCGGGGATCGGGTTCCGGCAGATCGAAGATGAGTTCATGCGGATAGCTGACCGTCATCGGCCCTCCACGATGTTGACCTTCATGTCCGGCACGCCCCGATACCACTTGTTGTCGCGCGTGAGGAACCCCATGCGCGCGAGCTCGCCCAGCTCTTTCGCGACGTTCGGCGGCGCCGTAGTGAAGCCGCGGCGCGCGAGCTCGCCGAGCACGGTGCTCGTCGTCTGCGCTTCGCGTTCGAAGAGGCCGTCGGCCATGAGCCGCGCGATGCGGCCGCGCAGCGTCTCGCCGTCGACCTCGATGACCTGTCGCTGGACGTGCACCTGCAGCTCCGGACGCTGCGTCAGCACCTTCAGCAGGATCGGGTCCTTTGCGGCGTCGCCGACGAGACGGGCGAGCAGCTGCTGATACAACGCCTCGTTGCCGTTCAGCCCGTCGCCGGCCGCCGCCACACGCGGGGGACCTGACGGAGCTGCCAGATCAGACGCGCGATCACGCGCGGCCGCAGGCTGGCGATCAGCGGCACCAGCGCTGGTTCGATCACCATGACTCCGATACGCCGCACTCTCGATCTTCTCGATCCTCTGACGGAGGTCCGCGTTCTCGCGCGTGAGTCGCGCGTTTTCCTCTCGGAGCGCCGAAGCTTCTGCAGCATTCACCTTGTCCTCCCTCCTCTGCGGGGCCGGGGCCCGCTCGAAAGCCTTCGTGACGGCGGCGCGAACGTTGGCGCCGGCGGCGATCGCCGCGGCGTTGCGCGCGTCCAGGACGCCGGTCGCCACCTTTTGCGCGAGCTCGCGCGCCATGAACGTGGGCTGCACGTACACCTTGATGGCGTGCCGACCCCAGCAAGCGAAGAACTGTCCGAGCTCGAGCTGCGCGACGTCTTCCGCCCTCGGCCGCTTCACACCGGCCGGAATCATCTGGAGCGTCCGCGTCAGTTCGTTCAGCTCGCGCTGCACGCCGAGGAGCCAGACGCTGGCGGCCTGGCGCACGACGGTGTCGACGCCGGCGAGGTCCTGGCTATCGCACAGCAGGAAGTTCCCGAGCACGGCACCCTTCCTGGCCATGGCGATCGCCTCGTCTTTCGCCGGCGCCGAGCGGCCGCGCGGCGCGAACTCCCAGGCCTCCGGAAAGACGGTGAGCACACCGGTCTCGTCCTGGTTGATGCGCTCGAGCGCCGCGCGAATCACGAGGGCCTGGAGCTGCAGCCCGACCCCGGAGAGGTCCATCACGTTCAAGCCCGGCTGCAGGTCCAGCGCGTCCACGGCGGCGAGCTGGCGCATCTCCGGCAGCACCAGGTCGAGGTATTCGCCCAGGAGCATGTAGACGTCGGCAGTGGCCCCCTTCGCCTTCGCCTGCAGGCGCGTCACGTTGGACCGGACGTCGGCCAGCGATCGAGCGCCCTTGGCCGCGTTGACGATCCACAGCCGCTCGTATTTCATGTTTCGCTGCCCGAGCGCGGACGCGAGAATGGTCTCGACGAGGCGCCAAGGGATCGGGCGGTCGCCCTCCCGTGGCAGGTAGGGAGCAATGCGGCGCCCTTCGAAGGTCTCGCCGCGCTTCGTCACGAACGCCAGGGCGCGCTGCCGCGATCGTTCGACGATCGCCCGCAGGGCGGTCGTCTTGCCACTCAGCTGCGTCTGCCCGGTGACGAACGTATGCGCGAGCGGGATCTCGACGGGATGCCCGCTGCCGACCTCGAATCCCAGATGCACCCGCTTCACTTGAAGACCTCGATGCGGGAGCGCACGACGGCGGCGCTGTGCCAGTCGTCGATACAGGTCGCGCCCCCAGGCTGATAGGCCTCAGGGATCTGCCGGTGCAGCCATCGATGCGGCGAACCGCACGTAGGACACCGGCTGTCCAGGTCCTCGATCGCCGACGTGACGGTGGAGTTCCCCTCCATGACGATCGCGAGGCGTACGGCATCGCGCAGATCTCGCGGTGATCCCTGGCGCGAGGCGAGGAAGTGCCGGAACCTGCTCACCATGACGTGAAATCGCGCGTCATGCAGGTATCGGTGCGCGATGCGTTCAAACTTCTTGCTCATGCGACTCGGGCCTCCTGACCGTCTGTCGTTCCAAGTCCCCCTCGGTGAACACCGTCGCCAGCTGCAGCGCGTCCCGCAGGTCCTCCGCGGTCGCGTGGTGCGTCGAGAGGACGTACCGAAATACCTGCACCCACTGATGGAACCGGACGTCGTCGAGATACCGCTGCGCGATGCGATCGTCGATAGCGCCGCTCACTCGAACACCTCGGGCACGGGTTCGTCGACGGCGGCCAGCCAGGCGGAGACCTTGTCCGCACTGCCCCACGCGGTGGCCGGCGCGTAGTTCACCAGGAACAGCACGACGTCGACGAGGAAGTACCGCGTCAGCGGATCGGCTCGGACCGAGGCCTCCATCAGGTCGTTCGACAGGACCGCCGTCAAGAAGTGGCCGACTGGCCGACGCGACGCCAAGTACTCGATGAGCCCTTCGTGCAGGTAGTCCGGCACGTGACACTGGACCAAACGATCAAAGAGATGCCGACGATAAGTGGGCCCGTCCATCATAGGAAACGACCTCGACTAAGATTGCGGCGATGTCCAGAAAACGAGAAAGCGCGCAACTGGTTGCGCTGAAGGGCTCGGCTCTTGGAGCTCGAGGCAACGATTACGCGTTGTCGAGCGGAACGGCTGCTGCTTCGCGAGCAAATGGCGGAGGAACAGGCACGAATCGATGAGGAAGACAGCCGTTCGAAGGCCGGTCTGCAGGCGAATGTGCTCTCGCGTTGGGACCAAGGCATGACGTCCGCCGATATCGCCAGAGCGCTCAAGCGCTCGCCTCAGCAAGTCGAGCGGATCATCGGGAAATGGCGAAAGGAGCAGGGCGTCAAGGTTCGCCGCGGACGCCAGCTTCCGGAACGTGGACGAGTGCGCGACTGATTTGCGCAGCATGTCGTCAGTCCGGCAGCATGCCGTTGCCGACGATCCGACCGAACCGCGACAGGGCCATGCGCGTCTGTTCTCGAGCCGCCCGTTCCTGGAGTTCTTTTCTCGAAGTCCCAACCCACCACGATGACGCCGGCGCCGTCGACGCCGGCGGACTGACGAACACGCCGTCGTGATTGAAGCGCCTGGCGTTCTCGCGCTGTCGGGCCGTCGGGGGTTTCACAAGCCGTGTCAATGCGCGTCCCATGGGTGTACTCACTCCGTGTCGAAGAGACCGACCACTTCGGGAAACTCGGCAAGGTTCCAGCCCTCGGCACGCGCGCGTTCCTTCGCTGCCGCGAGGATCTCGGCGCCGTGCTGTCGACGCACGTCTTCGAACGAGCCGTTGCGGCCGGTGCCGTGATACCGACCGCCGCACATGCAGTCGCACTCGGGCGACGCAGCGTTGTGGCACTTCGCATCGCAGCGCCCTTTGATACCGTCGCTGTTGCCCCACTGCATTACTGTCGTCATCGGTCGCTGACTCGTGCGCGGCCCTCGCACTCGAGTGCGTCGACGTCCAACCGGTAGACCCTGGGCACGTTCAGCACACCGCCGTCGGCCGCGAGGTCCTGTAGCGCGCGCAGAACCTTCAACGTGCTGTCGGTGACGAGGCTCAGTGGAACCGTCGTCCGTGACCACAACGAAACGAACGCAGCCAGGTCCTCACGTTCGAGATCCGCCATCGTCCCCCCTGTTCTTGACTCGCAGCCCTCGACGTCCTCGGCGCTCGCGCGCCTCGATCGACAACAGTGCGTGATGCGCGGCCTGCGCGGTCGCGTGATAGGCGGCATCGACGTAGCGCTCGCCCGCGCGATTCCACGGGCTGGCGAGCTCGACGTATTCACGTGCGAGCTTCCCGTGACTGCGCGCCAGACTGCGCTGCGT
>Ga0209215_1000158_pt1 | contig 13570 bp, 26 predicted proteins | sample TexAe_OM2H0_M2_FD_187938 | JGI IMG/M metagenome (GOLD analysis project Ga0209215, IMG submission 187938) | Forest soil microbial communities from Davy Crockett National Forest, Groveton, Texas, USA - Texas A ecozone_OM2H0_M2 (SPAdes) (version 2) | ecosystem: Environmental > Terrestrial > Soil >...
ACTCTTTTTGCTTGCTAGGAAAAGGAATTTACCTCACGACTAAGCAGAGAGTAGCGGACTCCTACCGTATCAAAGGAGCGATGAACCTTTATGACCCTCGTAAAAGGCATCGACACAAGAAAGATACGCTCTGGTCCGGGCAGTGTAACAATCGATTGGAAGCGTATGAAAATGCGTTTCCTCACTTCCTGACACAGGTTCACAATTACCAGGTATCTGATCGATACCTTGAGTTGACGGGGAAGACGAACTACTTATACGTCAGTAAAATGTATAAGACTCCTAGGAAAAAAAGGATCATTCCAAAACAAACCAAGGAGGAGAGCAGGATATTCTTAGAAGCTAGGGAAAAGTTTGACGATATGATCTCAAACGGTGAGATTGTTGCCGAGTATGGTAAAAACGGAGATCATCGTGAAATTGCTGTGATACACTACCATGGCAAGAAGATTGGCTACGTCACCTCCTTCAGGTTTAAACAGTCAGAGTTGAAAAATCACATGTTCGTGATGGAAAATATCTCTGACAAAGGATTTTGGGAGCTGATGTGGGAGAATGACGTTAGGATAGGGTTGTTGTCAGAGAACAAAGAGAACTACGTCGCTAAGAACTTGGGACGACCGATGTACTATGTCGGTTACGGGGACGAGATATTCTCTAAGATTAGGAAGCTATTGGAACCCTACGGCTACTTGGGGTTTGAATATGCAGGTGGTCTCCATATTGGTGGATATGGGTACCACAGAGCATTTTGCGTGTGGGATGAATGTTGGTTGAACCAACGCAAGATCGCCAGGATTGATTAGAGGGGTCTATACCCCTCTTTTTTTTCTAAGAAGGTTATAATAGTATATACCTATTATGAATGCCAACCGAGACACGATCATGTATCCTCGTTTTACGAGACGTGAACTAGAACTCCAGAAGGCACCGAGCCCTTTCATCAGGTCGCCAAAGCCGTGTTTGTAGATCAAGACTGCCAAGATGATGACAACAATCAAGAGCCATCCGTAATTGCTATCAAGCCATCTCCCTAAGGGACCGGCGATAGCGTCTTCGATGGATTTGTGACCGGTGAGTGAGGTATCGGGATCAGGAGCCGGTACCTGGATCCTCAGAGTGAGTGGATTGTACTTGAAATAAGTCTCGTTTTTTGGATCGAAAAGGTCCATGGATACGTTTGCCCGTCCCCGATCTTCCTGATCAAAAAGTTCTTCGCCATACCATCCTTTACATTTCCCCAGCTAGAGCCTATTATAAACGATCAAGACCCCCCCCCCAAGAACCTGAAGATGTTTGGGATCAAGATGCCGCCCAAGCATCTGGTGGCCAAAGTCAAGGCCAAGCGATTCGCCAAGAAGCTGCTCAAGCCGCTTGGTTTGGATCATCTCGTCACTATCAGCGATCTCGAAGAGGCCTTGACCAAGGACCTGGATCGCCCTAACGTCGTGAGGTAAATCGGTGAAGAAACCCCTTCCTATCTCGCAGCGCATCAAAGGCAAACTCGCCTTTATGAACTACATGTCGTACTTCTGGGCTAACCTGGAGATTCCATCGAACAAACTCCAGGTTAAGGTCAAGCAGATTGAAGCCAACCCAGGGCTGGACGACAACTACGCCATCATCTACGACCCCAATTTCTCCTACTTGCATTCCACTTACGGGCTGATCGTCAAAGAGTTCGCCAAGCACAAAATCACGGTGACGTTCATGGCGCTGATCTATATCGCTAACATCGCCAAAGGTGGGACCGAACTGGTCAAAATCTGTTGTGCTTTGTCTTACGTCTTCAAAGCGCACTATCCGGTCAACGATGAATGGAAGGAGCATAATGTTTCGTATTGGTGGATCCAGAATGTTCTGGAGCGCAAAGTGTTATCCTACCAAGGATTCATTCATCTCTGGCGAGTCAGCAAGGAGGCTTTCCCTCGTCAAGACAATCCGCTCTGGCTAGAAGATGAACCCCGATTCTTCGAGCCATTGACTGCCGAAGAAAGTCAGTATCAACACCATCAGCTCGGTCTTGTATCCCCGCATGGCTCTATTACCCCCGAGCAATACCAGTCATTTCCTTCTCTAAAAGGAACGCCGCCATGATCCCGTTTCAAGTCGTCCAAAGTCTGCTGGATCTTCGAGACCCTTCTCCGGTTCTGTTGCGGGGAGGAACCGTCTTTGACGTTCGAGAATTCTCAATCTCCATGGGGCATGACCCGGATAAAGTCGTGACACCATGGACTTACCTGGTGTCAGACGGGACTGGTCTTTATGTCGAAGTCCCTCTTCATTTCGGAGATCACAAAGCTCGGGGTTTGGTGGGATATCCCCCAATCTTTTGCGGGTTTCACACCAGGGACGAAGCCGCGGAGTATCGTGATCAACAGCTCCGGCTTTTTGAACTTCATTCATCGAAGTATCTGTATGTAATCACGGGCGGTCGTCAGTACGGTTTGTTCTGTGGTCTGTTCTCTCAAGGCAAGCTAGCTGTTGAGAAAATCCTGGTGGACTTGGTGAAGTTTCATCCTGATCAAGAGTTTGCCGTTCGATACAACCACGACGGCCAAGGTCGGTTGTTGGGTTCTTATCGGACGAACAACTACGAGATCAAGCGGGTCATCCCGGACACGGAGGTGTAAATGACTAATCACTTCTCGTCTACTTACCAGCTCGGGGACAAAGTCACGGTTCGACATCCGGGTATGGTCATTCACGGGACGATCGAAGCGGTCAAGTTTACATTCTCGTCTGTCACGTATTGGGTGAACGGTCGTGAATTCGAGTCCAATGAGATTACGCCTTTCACCACGCAAGGCGATGACGAACTTATTCTAGTCTCGTCACCATAATCCCCTGTTGAGGACCTGGTATAGGTCCTCTTTTTTTCCTTGAATTTCTTGACGGGATATACTTCATTTGACTACCACTGGAGTTCATCGTGACTGAAAAGACATTCATCAGCGTCAAGACCGGCAAGCCCATCGGAGCAAAAGCCGCTGAAGAGACCAATCGGGTCGAAGTCGTCGGGATGGGTACCGACAAGACCAAATCCGGCACCAAGTATACGGTGGCCGTCAAGAACGCTGGTAACACCGGGGTTTATGCCCAGGAGGTCTCGGCCAAGACTTTCGATCGTATCAGGAACATCGGTGATTCTGTTCTCCTCGACAAAAGCTTAGCGATCGTCGCAACCGAAGATCCAGACGGTTCCCTGGAAGACGAATCAACCGCGATCGGTAAGGGTCCCAAGCATTTCCCCAAGAATCGTTAACACAGTTAAGCACGACACTGGCGTTCGCCAGTGTCGTGCTATGCCGGAGGACTTATGTCATTATTGATGTATCGTGATCGCGTCTTGAGCGCCGATCGCCGAATGCTCGGCCACGATGGGAAGGATGGAGGTTATTCAGGGTTTGAGTATTACAGCAAACTCTATATCTCCGAGGATCGTCAGGTCTTGATGGGAGCAGTTGGGGAGATCCCGTCCAAACAGATGTACGAGAAGTTCACGACCAAGCTGGCGGATGTTCACAAGAACAATCCGAACAAATGGTTCGAAGAGATGGTCGATACTCCGGAACTTACGACCCTGCTCAGTAATCAACCCACCATTTATTTGTTCTTCGATGGGAAGTTCTTGATTCTTCGTGTTGAGGATGATCGACCCGCTGCCATCGAATACGATCTGGAAACTCCCAAAGTGGTAGGAATGGGACAACCGGCCGCAACTGTTCTCCTACGTTCCGGTCAGAAGTTTTCGCTGGAGCAGTTCTATCGAATCGTGTCCAGTGCCTGTGAGGGGGTCAGCATCGTTTTCGACCATCCGAGTCTACCAGCGTGGTCATATCTCAACATAGGACACGAATATTCAGCCATTCATTTCTTCCAGAACAGGCTTCGGAAGTTTAACTATCAGATCACGATGAAAGCCTTGATGTCTCTAGCAGCCATGGTCACGATACCTGGTGAAGTCGACGTCATCGTTCCAGCCATTGTTCATCTTCACCGACCTATCGATATCGAGAATCATCGAGTGATTACTTGGCAGTGGCTTAAGGAAAATGTCTTCCAAGGTAAGTTTCCGACTCGTGATATCTGTAGGACATTTTACGACAAACAGCGTAGCTTTGGTTTTATCAATTGGCCATGGGCATTCGAACTCATGACAGAAGAGGAGTCTAACTTCTGGTCCTGGTCTAAGCAAAGGGAGGCGATCGAGTGATGATCCAAGATATCATTTATCTAGAGATTGCTCTACTCGTCACGAACGTACTCTGGTTGATTTTATGTATCATAGCCTGGTGTCGTAATGTCAGGTTAGAACGTAAAAACAGACCTATCATAGACTACCATCAAGATTATTTCGATTTATAGTGGTTTAGATAGATACAGTGTCAGCAACAAAAGGAGTCAAGCATGTCCAAAGATAAGAGCTACGTCTTTATTACATCCGGTAAAGCTGTAAAACCAGAAGAGATGGAATCCCTTATGGAAGTGGAGGTAATAGGTCTCAACCATAGGAAGAAGGCTGGTGGATTCCAGTATGAAGTCTTGGTAGAAAGTCCCGACGGTGAACGAGTGTTGACCGTGCCTAAGGACACATTTACGAAGATCCCTGGACTAGGGTCCGGTGTTCTAGTGAATGATACCGATGTAGTAGCTCTAGAGGGGTATAAGAGTACTTCTACTTTACCAAGCTCTGTTGGTGTAGGATCAAAGGTTTTCCCATCTAACCGTTAGAGTTATTGATCGAGATCTAGATGACCACCTAGGTGGTCATCTAGATCTCGACAGGTAGGAGAGCTTATGTCACTCATGATGTACAAAAACAGAATCCTCAGTGCTGATAGAAGAATGGCCGATGGCCCTGAACTCCAGCATCGGTACTCCGGTTTAGAACACTACTCTAAGCTCTACGTGTCTAAGGATAAGGAGCTTCTGATGGGTGCTGTAGGAGGTATTCCTTCTGTAGCCATGTATGAACGTTTTAAGAATGCCTTGAGTGATCTCTATCGATCACAACCCTCTGTATGGCAAGAGACGATGTTAAAACTTCCTGAGTTTAAAGAGATGACGAAGTCTGATCCTACTCTTTACTTATTCTTCGCTGGAGATTTCCTACTCGTCCATACGGATAAGAAAGAAGGGGTCTATCTCTTTAGGCAAGATCTAAGTGGCGTTAAACTAGGGGGGTCTGGAGTAATAGCTGCAACTGTTTTAATACGATCTGGTATGACCTTTGCTTTAGAGAGGTTCTATAGAATTGTATCTGCTTCTACGGAAAGTGTCTCTCCAATGTTTGATCATGTCTGTATCGATACGATTAAAGGGTTTAGTCAAGAGAGTGTTCCTATAGTAGACCCTATAAAGGACAGCAAACCGGTGAAGCAAAGGGTAAAGAAAAGGTCATGACGACCACCCTAGTCATTTCTATCAGGAGTTTGTATGTCAGGTAACGCTCTATTTGTTCATAAGGACGAAATGGTGGCTTTCTCAGACTACTACGTTAAAGATAACTGTACACTCGTCAAGATGTCGATCGAGAATATGATCATCCTTGAAGATTCGAGTATTTTCATCCCTATGAGTGTAGACTCTTTATCCTTTATTCATCTTTCTGATAATGGTAGAGGGGATGATATCATGAAGAACGTAGGTGCCTATTCCGTTAGCCTTACGTGTCGTAAAGATATTAATCTATTCAGTTACTCATGTGGAGAACTTGAGATTCTGAGTCAACGTTCTGAACAAGGTACCTTTTGTGTACGCTCTGGTGATTGGGGGCTAGAGGTAGCGGCTATGACAGGGTGTCTGATCTACGATGACGTAGGTAAGATCTTCGAAGAAGCCTATTACTCAAACGGTAAGACACCACCTCCCTACTACGTCGGTAAGATGGATCAGATTGCAAAAGCTTTATCCGATATCCAATGTATGGTCTATTTAGCACTCGACTTTGTCAATAAAGAGAAGAAGAGTCAAGAAAAGGTCGTTTCTATACCCAACCTAGATGACATCACCTCTTCCTGCCAGAGAATGAATGAGCGTTATACCGTACCTGATCACTATAAACTCGATGTTAAGAGTCTTATAGACCATCCTCGACTACAAAGGGAGATCAGAGTCATGACATCTAAAAGCATGATGCTGATCCGTAAGAATTCCTTAGAGGAGGTTAACTCTAGTCAAGGGTGATGTAAAATGGCTGTCTTTTAGATGGAGGATCTTTTCATGAACGATTACAAACCGTTACCTAGCGCAATAAGCAATTCACTGATTAATCATACTGAAAAGGGCTTATATGAAGCGTTTACCCACCTTACTGAGATTCTTGGGAGTAGTTTTCCACATCTGTGTTCTGAAATAACCACACTACTCGATAACCTGTTTCGTACGATGGAGTCAAATGAAAAGGAGATACATCATAACATCCTGATTGGCATGGGACCTAGAGCAACAGTTCTTCGTCAAATCTCAGAGTTCTTCCCTAACAATAACTTTGAATCCGTCATTAAGAATAACATACCTCGTGTATATGAACACGATTTTATTCAATCACGTACTGATTTTCTCAAATACGTCGATATGAAGTTAGGTGGGAGTCAAGAGCTTCATCGTCCTTTCTCTAGATGGCTAGAAGGTATCCCTAAGGAAGTGATCGATCAACATGATCACGGACCCATAGAAACCAGTACTCCTGAAAATCTTAAGACAGGGTTCTACTATCAACGTCAACTAAACGACCATCCGTCTACATCCCAATACCCTGACACCCTAATACTAATGTTATCAAAAACACAAGTTTTGATCTGTACTAGAGGGTCTGTACAACTTTACCTCTACGTCCCCATAGAGGGTGTATGGGCTAAGACGAATACCGATACCTACGGTGATGAGGGTAAGTTCTTTAACTGGCCTGTTATAATTCATGCTTGTTCTAAGTTCTTGATGGAAACGATAATAGGATTAGTCTCCTATGAAGATAAAAGCTAAAGATGCTATCATAGCCAGACTTCTATTGGTGTGTAATCTTCAAGAAGTAATATGAAAGCTCCTCTAATCATTAGGAACTTCTTTCGTTTAGGAGAGCAAAAGGAAGTTGTTTCAATATTAAGGAGGATCAAGTATCGGCCATGTCCTTCGTTTCTAGGTCATTTTGAGTATAGTAAATGGATTAGTTTGAACTACCTAGAGTCAGATCTAGCTGATGTCATCTTACGTTTGACTGAAATCATACCAGGTCAAACTTTTAACACTGTCTTTATTCAGCGATATCTAGACCATTCGTTCGTGATGAGACATCGAGATCCCCTTAATAATCTAGATAAAACAGTGGTGGCGGTGTTTGGTCAGTTTACAGGGGCGATCTCTGACTACGATGGCTTTCAGTATTCAGCCAAGAGTGGGGATGTCATCATTCAAGACTGTACCATCAATAATGTTCAAGGTTTACCACACTCTGTAAGTGCAATAGTTGGTGAACGATACGCGTTAATCTTGAACACGATACAATATCACGATGTTCGAGATCAATTTTACGGATTCGGAGGGCGTTGTGTCATTCAAAGACAAGAAGAAAGATAGACAGAAAATATTCGTTATGGCATCAAACTTGGCGGGTCGTCACGGGGCTTCTAGCGCTTTAGAGGCTCTCAAAAATCATGGTGCGGTATATGGCCAAGGTGTTGGTCTACAAGGGTCCTCGTACGCGATCCCAACAAAGGACGAGCGTATCCGAACTATGCCTTTAGAACGGATTAAGCCTTACGTAGATGAGTTTATCCAGTTTGCTAAGGATCATCCTGAGATGGAATTCAACGTGGTTAAAATCGGGACAGGACTTGCTCGGTATACCAATGAGCAAATGGCTGTTTTATTTAGAGATTCCCCAGATAACGTTTATCTACACCCCGAATGGAACACCCTATTGGGAAGGACGAATACGAAGGTTAAATAAATGGACCAATTAGAATCTTCCGAAAATTTAAGAGGTAAGATATTTGGACGACTAGAGGTTTTATATAGAAATGGTCAAGAACTTCCTGTTAAATGGGTTTGTATCTGTCAATGTGAAAAAATAATATCTGTTTCAGATAACCATCTAAAAACAGGTCATACACAAAGTTGTGGATGTATTAGTACAGACAGAGTGGTAGAATATAACACCACACACGGATTATCTCATACTCCAGAATATCGATCGTGGGAAGGCATGAGAAAACGTTGTAACAATCCTAACAATCCTAAATACGAAATATATGGGGGTCGCGGAATTAAAGTGTGTGAAGCTTGGAGTCATGATTTTCAAGCATTCTACGACTATATGGGTCCTAGACCAGGACCTGAGTATAGCATCGATCGTTATCCAAATAACGATGGAGATTATGAACCTGGTAATTGTCGATGGGCTACTTCCGTACAACAAGTTTGTAATCGTTCCAATACAGTTCGAGTACCTTACAAAGGACAAGAACTGACTCTTACAGAAATATCTGAGCAAACAGGTGTTTCTTATAGATTACTTCAAGCTAGGATTTTTAGAGACGGTTTGGATCCTGAAACAGCGGCTAGTAAACCAAAAGAAACTCCTGATCTACATGAGTTTAATGGTCAAAAAGGTACTCTTAACCAATTGGCAAAAAATCAAGGTATTGGCTATCATACCGTTTTTGCCAGATTAAAGAACGGTTTAACGTTAGAAGAAGCGTTAACAAAACCAGTAAGGAGAAAATCAGAATGAAATTTTCTGTGTCACAGATTAGTCCTTTATTTGATAACGCTCCTGAGAATGTTAAGTTCATCAATAACTGGCGTCCACCAGGAGGACAAAAGTAATGGATGATTCTGACTCTCTTCTTACCCGTCCAGAAACATGGGAAGCGATTAAGACTTTGAATGAAATCGCTTCCAAAGCTTGGGATCAGCTTGAGAAACCGTGCGATCCTACGAAGCTTCGTGAACAATGTGTGGATACTTTAAAGGGTTACATCGAGTCAATCAAAACCAATAAACCAGGATTGATCAGTTATAAAATTACAGATCTTCGGATTGGAGATGATCCCTATGTGATCCATTATACCTTTATAGTAGAACCAGGAACGCCTGCTTACGAGGCTATAAAGGAGATCATGAACCGTGAATAACATAGAATAAGGTAACTACTTTACTTGAGAAATGGACGAGAGATCATACATGAACAGAGCATCGCAATACAAAGTAGCATTGAACAACTGTCTCCAATCAGCAGGTCCTGGTGGTAAAGGTTGGAACCAAATGAGTGTAGATCCTGACGGATATACGTGGTTTAGATTTCCACAAGGGATTTACTGTCGATTTAACTGGGATCCATCCCAGTATTATCCGATTGATGAAGAAGAGGAACTAGGTATTAGGTACTATGTGGTCGATGACTTTGGCATGTTAGTGAGAGTTTATGACCATCGATGTTCTATTAGCGTTTTTAACTGGTGCAAGAAGGATCGATTGCAATGAATACTTTTCCGTTTAACCCTTATGGGCATACGTGGTTCCAGTTCCCATCTGGAACTTTTCATCGTGTATTAGGTAAACCTGGTGAGTATTACCAAGATGAGGATGACGAAGACGCAGGCATTAAGTATTTCGTGTTTGATGATCTAGGGTCTCTGGTTCCAGTATATGACAATAACTTGGTCGAGAGCTTCACTAAGAGATGATTGACTGATATGAATACACCTAGAACACCCATGGAGCTACTCCATATCTTAGCGAATACAGAGGTTGACACGGGTACGATACAGATGTGGTCTAAGGAAATCTTAGAAAGAGAAAGGAAAAGAGAAGCGATTAGGTATGGTCGTTTTACTCCTTATCCTACACGATACTATATCCCGGACGAAGATCAGAGACTTGAAGCTCAGAGGAAGTGGTTTAAAGATACGGCTTCTAAGCTAGATGGTGGACAGATCGATACACTCATAGGACTGATTCGTAATGGTCCATTATGGGACGGAGATGTCCTATCTAAGACTTCTAGGGATGACTTACTCGATTTAGGATTATGTTGTAAGATTATCGTTAGTGGCCTAGCAAGGCCGAAGGTATGTTATGCTTATTCTAAACCTCCTCCACTAATTCCGCCAGATGAACACGTTCATTACTATAGCGAGGGCTATCAGTCCGCCACATCCCTAGGGGGGGCTGTTTACAGGGCACTCTTAGAACTCAAACCTCATCTGAGATAGAAGTGTCTTTAGTGAAGGGTCATGATAGGAGATTTAAATGACTAGTTATCGTTATCGCAGACGAACACGTAAGATAGAAAACTTGGATCATGAGATCGAGTGTCTGGAATCCAAGTTTCTTGTTCTCCTAAATGCTAGAATAGCCCAATGTAATGAAACGCTCATCCTAATGATCGAGCATGCAAAGAATCCCGAGTATCGTGACGATATCAAAAAAGATGCTAAGGAATTGATTGGACAGCTTAATAACATATTAAGCGGTTGTGATATCAGCAAAGAACCTTACAGATATCTAATTTCGATAAAGAAAGAGTTTGTTAAACTCTTGGAGAGCCTCATGAGTACAAACATAAGGAGTGATCGGTCATGACAGACCTCGAAGCTTTTAAAATATGGCGTACATTAACACCAAAGACGAACTTCATGACACAAGAGGAGGTTTGGAAAGCGGCTTGGAAGAGTGCTCTGTCTACGATTGACAGAGCTGCTATTGCGAGGGTAGCAGATGCGTTAGATAAGGAAGCTGATGAGTGTGAAAAACACGGTGTACCTAGTTTACACAGCTTTATGCACGAGTTTGCTCATCAATTAAACACAGCGATTAACGGGAGAACTTCATGACTTCTCCTAGTGGTTTCTCCTCTCACACTCCAGAACAGCGTAAACTGCTCTGGAGGTTCGTGTTGAGCTTCGTTACCTGAGCGCACTGAGACCACTGCCTGTCATAGGTTGTGGACTCTTATTTTTATCTTTTCTCATCCTGATCTAGTGAAGTCATTAGAAACGTCTAAGTACTTTAAATCGAGGACTGATACTGATGGAACAAAATAGCGATATGATTCAACTTCCTGATGGAAGTGGTTTCTTCATCGGAAGTTTTCCCTTATCGAAGGACCATTGGCTGTATCAGCCTACTCCAGAAGTGTGGGATGAAAAACGAGACTGTTCTCTAGATACCCCAGTTCCTGTATTAGATCAGAGCTTACGATCAGCAGTTAAAACAGCTGTGAGATACGGTCTACGAGCGGCTACGATGAACGGTAAAGTAACGGACTTTGACCCCGACGCGTTAGTGCTTAACATATGCTACGCGTTATGTGGGTCTACTGGAGTAATATGTGAAAACAGACCCGATCGATCTGTCGAAATTTAAACCATTTGACTCCGTTTATCTCGTAAGCCCAGATGGTAGAGTCTACGATACTCGTTCTAATAAACTGGTCACTCCTAAGTTAAATGAGAATGGGTTCTTATCGTTCTCTCTAGAACATCGTCTAGATGTTCACGTTTATATTCACCATGCTGTTGCGAATCTCTTCTTAGAAGTCCCTGACTTTCTAAGATACTGTAGACGTGATGTGAGACACAAAGACGGGTGTATCACAAATAACCACGTTAGTAACCTAGAGTTTATTGTTTATACAGGCAATAAACTACATAGAGATGATAGTCATTCCTAGAATATCTCGGTTATATACACTCTACACGAGCCCACAGCTAGTGGGTTTACAGGAGAGCGGGTATGCGAAAACATGGAACGGTCGAGATCCGACTCCCTAACGGGAAGAGGATCAAGTACCGTATCACACGAAAAAAGTGATACATCTGTGATATTCGAACCCTGGGAACCCCTCGTCAAGACGAGTGGTGTAAGATGAAGATGACGTATTCTCTTTTTTCTATTGGGACTTGGAACTATATATTCTCCTTGAGTTCATGGAGCATTTTATGGATACAACCGCTTTGGTGTGTTTAAACGCGGTAACAAAGCATGCGACATCTCACTGGGCGTCGTTATCAAAATCCGTCCTGACTTTTATAACGACACTTGATAAGTTTCCTGATTCATCGAGTGTGTGAGCACAACGAGATCTTATTCTAATCTAGGAGCAAGTATGGACCTGTATGTTTGCCATAAAGAAGTCAGAGCGGCTAAGATTAAAAGAATTCATCAATGTATTTCTCCGAATCAGGCAATTTTAGAGCTTGTTAATATGAGTGGTTCGATTGAGAATAAATCGGTTACTACCGCTTGGATAAAAGAAAAGAAGGCTGTTGTAGGTGGATATTTCGTTAATTATCTAGATTCTGGGCGTAATTATACATCGTTCTCACCTGCTGATACCTTTGAAGCTGAGTATCGTCTGGACATATAGCATGTAGACGTAAACTTACCTCGTGAACTGTTCTGGAGATTTGTCATGCTGATTTTAATCCTGTATGTTGCAGCTTTTATCCTCTTCCTATTGGCAGCTTTACCCGTTACCATTCCTACTAGGATTCGCCTAACTCCAGCGGGACTTGCGTGCGTTACACTCGCTCAAATACTGAGTCGTAATCTCTAGCAACAATTAATTTCCTAGAATAATATAACAACACATATTTAACGTGACATGTCTGTGGTCGGCGGAGTGTGTGTACCCAAAGTACATAGAGATCGACTCCTTTCCCTTCAAAAGAAAGGAGTCGATCGAGTCGACAAGTCACAGCGAAAAGGATGAAATGGCATTTTGTACTCGTCAGTTTGTCCCTGCCTAACTAGGAAGGCTAGCTGTGGCGGATCTAATATAACCTCCCACATCTCGTGGGATCACTAGGAGGATCAAGATGAAGACCTACACCGTCGGAGAGAATGTTAGCATCAAAGTGAGACATACCAACCGAGTAAAAGGAAGCATGATGACGACCAACTCGGTTGAAACCGTAGAAGCCACGATACTCAGTCTCTGGAATCGAGATATTCCAGAGAAGACTCAATACTTCTTTCTCGGAGATACCGAAAACGAAACGTTATTCGGTACAGCGTGGTCAGAACATGAGATGGAACAAACCCCTGAGGAACATAAGTTATTCAGCAGAGAGCAACATATCTGGCGTCTTCCTAACTATTCAGCATTCATTTTTAAGAAATGCCTAGAATCGGCTGAGGGCCTGGGTTTTGTTTTGTATAAGAAAGGGGAGGAGCTGGTTAGACAACATGTCATCGAGTTGTACAGGAGGTCGTGAAGGAATGCGATATACTTTTCGTGATCTCTAGAGATCTAGTTAATTATTAAAGGAGATAAATGATGAAAGCCAGAGAGATGAACCCCGAGATCGACAGGATCCTCAAAAGGTGTTTGTTACCAGAGGAAGATGTGGTTGGTCACGAGATCAAAGAAGGTATCCCTGGAGTGGTAGTGGAGGGTATTCTCAATAAGTATGCTTTTCACAAGTTACGACTCCAGGAAGAGAAGGAGAAGATCGCTGATCTCCTGAGGATGCTTCCAAAAGAGTTCTTCGTTGTATCTCAAGGTGGTGGAGGTGGATGGACCTTCATCAACGCCTGTTTGACCTGTGATCAAGAACAATGG
>Ga0209215_1000159_pt1 | contig 13343 bp, 14 predicted proteins | sample TexAe_OM2H0_M2_FD_187938 | JGI IMG/M metagenome (GOLD analysis project Ga0209215, IMG submission 187938) | Forest soil microbial communities from Davy Crockett National Forest, Groveton, Texas, USA - Texas A ecozone_OM2H0_M2 (SPAdes) (version 2) | ecosystem: Environmental > Terrestrial > Soil >...
CAGCCATAGCTCCTCCACAAGGATGCGGCGGGGTCAATGCAGATGAAGAGGCTAGGAGGAGCGGCAGAGCTCGGTTACTAGACCTTGGGGCTACGCCAACGGCCTCACTCCACGCGAGCGATGGCCTCGAGCTGCGGAAGGAGAGTCTTGCGATCACCCACCACGACGATCGTCATCCGTGCCGGCCGCAAGTATCGGTTGGCCGTCGCCTGGATATTCGCCGGTGTGACCGTATACACATTCTGGATGAAGGTGCCGAGGTAGTTCGTGCCGACGCCGTAGAGATCCATCCAGCGCAGGCTCTCGAGGATGCCCTGCGCCGTCGAATTCTCCGAGACGAGAATGCCCGCCATAAACGCCTGGAAGGACTGAAGCTCCGGGGCCGGCGGCGCCTCGCGGCGCAGCCGGGCAATCTCACCGAGGATCTCCTGGATGGCCGGGCCCACCACGTTGTTGGTGACGTCACCTGTCACCATCCATTGCGTGGCCCGGGGTCGCCGCGCCAGGCGCGAAGAGATGTTGTAGCTGTAGCCGTGGCGCTCGCGGATGTTCGCGATCAGTCGCGCAGTCTGGGTGCTCCCCATCAGCATATTGATCTCGTTCAACACGCGATGATCGGGATGCGCCATGTCCACGACCGGGAAGCTCACTTGCACCCGAGCCTGCGTGGCGCCCGGACGATCGATGAGATGGATGACCGGACGATCGCCAGCGGTCGTCACTCGCGGCTTTGCCGATCCCGGCAACCTGAACGATGGCGCGGATCCCCCCCCCCGAGGCCAGTCGGCAAAGGCGGCGGTGGCGGCACGCTCCACCGCGGCCTGGTCGAATGTGCCCGCGACATAGAGCCGAGCGCGGCTCGGCGCATAGTACGTGGTGTGAAACGCGGTGACGGCGGCGGCGTCAATCGACTGCACCTGTTCATCACTGGGGACCCGGTCCGCGACGTCGCCGGGGAAGAGCAGAGAATTCGTACGTGACGACGCGAGCCAGTCGGCCTGGGTGCGCTGCAGCTGGAGCCGCCGCACCGCGTTTGCCTTCAGGCGCTCGAGCGCCGCGGCCTGAAATGCCGGACGGCGCACCAGGTCGGCCAGGAGCTCCATCATCGCCGGCGCCGCTTCCGGGAGGACGCTGACGCCCAACACCGTCTCGCGGGCATCGGTGTTGACCGAGATCGCGGCGCCGAGCGCGCCGAGGTCCGACACCAGCTGCGCGATCTGCTCGCTGGAACGGGACCGCGTCCCCTCGGTCAGGAACTGGGCGACGAGCGGAGCCACGCCGGGCCTTGTCGAGCTTTCATCGGCGATCCCGGCGCGGATGACCAGCTCGATGCGCGCCGTGGGCGTCGCGCGGAACGGGACGAGGGCCACGCGCATGCCGTTCCCGTACCGGCGTTCGACGATGGTTGGCGGGCGAAACGGCTTGGGCGCACCGACAGCGGGGCGCGGGATCGGAGGCTCCTGCGCGCACAATGCCGCGTACACGACGAGCAGCTGCGTTGTCCCCATCACTTGGACGCCTGGGTGTTGAGCAGTAGAACCATCCGGTTCGTCGGCCGCAGGTACTCGCGCGCCGTGCTCATGATTCGCTCCGGGGTGACGCTGCGGAATTCGTCCTCAAGGCGATTGATGCGCGCCGGATCGTCACCGAACAGCGTCAGTTGGCCGAGCATGTCGACGAGGCCTTCATTGCGATTGGCGCTGAGCTCCGCGTAGAGGTCCGCGCGCGCTTTGGTGATCGCGCGAGCGAGCGTCGCCGAGTCGACGGGACCAGCCTGGAGGCGCGCGATCTGTTCGTCCATCGCAGTGAGGAGAGAGTCGGGCGAGCGTCCCTTGTCGTAGAAGGCGAAGGCGGTCCAGAAATTCGGTCCGTTCACGGTGTACATGCTGCCATGCCGGGTGCTGATGCCGCCGTAGATGGCCTCGGTGAGCTGGCGCTCGTCGACCAGCGCGCGCTGCATCCAGGAGTCGCGTCCCTCGATCAGGATCTGGTCGATGATGGCGATGGTCCAGAAAGCGGGATCGGAGCGCGGTGGCAAATGATAAGAGATCGCGATCGCGGGTCGCGGTGCGTTGGGATCGACGCGGGTGGCTCGCCGCTCGACTTCCTGTCGCGGCTCGAGGGCGGGCGAGATCGGGGCCACTGGCCGCGGTGGAATGGTCCCGAACAAGCGCTGGATCTGCTCCAACACGCGGGAAACGTCGATGTCGCCCTGCACCACCAACACGGCGTTGGCGGGCGAGTAGTAGTCGCGGTAGAAGTTCTCCGCGTCGGTGACCGTCGCCGAGTCGAGATCCGCCATGTTGCCGTCGGGCGTTTCACCGTAGATGCTGTGCGCATTCTCCCAGCGCGTTTGCGCGACCTCGGCGACATCGATCCAGACGAAACGGCCATACGGGCGGTTGAACGACTGCTGGCGAACCTCGTTCTTCACCGTGGCGCGTACCGCATCGAGGCGAGCCTGATTAATGCGCAACGCGCGCATTCTGTCGGCTTCCGCCCAGAGGACGAGCTCCAAGGCGTGCGACGGGATCGTGACGTTGTACTTGGTGAAATCGTAGAGCGTCCGTGCCCCGAAACGTCCTCCGGCGCCCGTGACGAGGGTGAAGAACTCGCCGGGGCCGAGCTGGGGCGAGCCCTCGAACATCAGGTGCTCGAACAGATGGGCGAAGCCGCCGCGACCGGGGGTCTCGCGCCGCGGCCCGGCGGCGTAGTAGACGCCGACACGGGCCAGCGGCACGCTCGTGTCAGGCGACAGGACGACACGGAGTCCGTTCGACAGGGTGTGGAATTGGACCGGTACGGCCAGACGAGTGCCTGCGGCGGTCTGTCCAACGCACGGCGCCGCAGTCGCAAGGACGAGTGCACACAGGCTGCGCATCAGCTGTCGGATAGGCCTTGTGCCCAAAACGTTGCAGGGGCCGCAAGCGCTAGCGCCGCGACCCCCGAAGTTGCCCCTCCTGGGATCGAACCAGGACTCTCCTGATCCAGAGTCAGGCGTGTTGCCAGTTACACCAAGGGGCAGCGATGGAGCTGAGGGGGCTCGAACCCCTGACCTCCTGGGTGCGATCCAGGCGCTCTCCCAGCTGAGCTACAGCCCCGAAACGGGGAGTAGAAGCTAAACTCGCTGGGTGGCTGGTTCAAGGATATCTCTCGCTCCGTGTCGAGGTGCCCTACGCAGTAAGTCCCACGATCTAGTCCTCACCGCGTATCGGAACCGGCCGTGGCTGGGTATCAGCCGGTATGCGACGACCCATGTCTACTCGTCTTTTCCGAGGACTACACCGATGATTTCACTTCTGCTCTCGACGCTCCGTCTCTCCGCGAGGTGGGGCCAATGGTATGTGCGTTCCCGCGCGACGCTGTGGCTGATCTTGATGGCGCGGTACAGCCTGGCCTCACTATTAAGGAAAGCGGCCTAGCGTCCCAGCGCCTTCCTGAGGTTGTTGATCAAGCCGTCGAACATCCGGCGCGAGTTGCGGCGGCGATAGAACTGGCCGTTGAGCCACGACCGAAATCCGTTCGGCACCCAGACATGCTTGAGGGTGACCTTGGTCGATCCGCCGGCGAAGCTGAGGCCAAAAAAAGTCTTCGAGCCGGCGCGGTGGTAGATCTCGACCCAGCCGAAGGTGTGGGGTGGCTGATAATCGATGATCTCGATGACCGACTCGTGACGATTAGCATCACGCTGGAACGTGAGCTTGTACCGGGCGCCTTTGCCTATCCGGTCCGTGGTCGTGGCCTTCACCGCGATGCAGCGGGGCAGCCATTCCGGCATCCGAGTTGGCTCGGAGATGAGCGCAAAGACTTTGTCGATCGGCGACGGCACGCTGGCGGAATACGTGAACGAGACCGGTCCCATGGGGCGGGGAATATATCGAGGCTGACTTAGTCTGGATACGGAACGTCCAGCTCCAGGCCATCCTTTGCAACGCTCGCATTGGGAAAGACTTCGCGCGCTTCGCGCACCAGCTCATCGGCGCTCATCGAGTACCGGGCTGAAACGTGGGATAACACGAGCCGCTTGGCTTTGGCCGCGAGGGCGACCTGTGCGGCCTCCTTTGCGGTAGCGTGACCCGTGTCGCGCGCCCGATCGCGTTCTTCCTCGCCAAACGTCGCTTCGTGAATCAGAAGATCGGCCCCTTGGGCCGCATCCACCGTTGCGGCGCACGGCCGCGTGTCTCCGGTGAACGCAACCAGCCGGCCGGGCCGAGCCGCGCCGACGAGGTCGGACGGCCGGACAGTCTGACCGTCTGACAGCGTTACCTCCTCACCTTTGGTGAGTTTCCCCCACAGCGGCCCCTCGGGAATTCCCATCGCGCGCGCTTTCTCGACGTCGAACCGCCCGCGGCGCACCTGCTCTTTCAGTACATATCCAATGGAAGGCCCGCCACCGTGCTCCGTTGGAAAGGCACGAATGTCGTACCCGTCCCTCTTCCCCCTTCCCCCTTCCCCTCCAACCGTGTCGCCTGCTTTCACCTCGACGATCTCGACCGGGAACGGCACGCGCTCTACGCCCAGCTGCATTGCGGTGCTCAGGACTTTCTTGGCGCCCTTGGGTCCGTAGAGAAACAGCGGCTCGGGCCGGCCTTGGAGGCCGAGGGTGCGGATCAGCCCGATCACGCCGAGAAAGTGGTCGGCGTGAAAGTGAGTGAAGAAGATCTCGGAGAGCGCGAAGCTCACCCCGTAGCGCATCATCTGACGCTGGGTTCCTTCACCGCACTCGAAGAGGAGGGTTTCGCCTTCCCGATGAATGGCGAGGCCGCTGACGTTGCGCTCAACGGTCGGTCGAGCGGCCGAGGTCCCGAGGAAGGTGACGGTTAAAACAGCTTCACCCTCACCAAACCAGGCTTCATGTATTTATCGGGATGTTCTTTGAGATCTGTGAGCAGCTCGGTGAGCGCGCGAGACAAGTCGCTCAAGTTGCGATACATCGTCGAATCGCTCGCCATTTTTCCCAGCGTTCCCTCGCCGCGATTGATCCGGGAGAGCAGCGTGTCGAGCTGGGCGGTAGTGCTCGTCAAATGATTCGTGAGCGTCGCGAGGTTCCGCGAGATCGAATCGATGTTCGTACCGGTGCCCGAGCCGAGCATCGAATCGACGCGCTGCATCACCCGCTCGGTGGCCTGAAGCGTCCGGGTCGTCTGCCGGATGAACGGCCCTTCCGGCATGTTCGAGAGCGTGTTCATGGCTCGCTGCGTGACGACGAGGGTGTTGTGGATGTCCTCGCCCAGGCGGTCCGACACGATGTTGGCGGCGTTCTCCATCAGCTCGTTCGCGCGGGTCGCGACCCCCTGCGCGACATCGGCGATGTCGGGCTGATTGGTGCCGGTAATCACGCGGCCACGCGCCAGCATCTCCTCGCGGAACCCGGGGTTGTAGTCGATGAATTTGGCGCCGAACAGGTCCATCGCCCCGACGGCGGCGCTGGCATCGATGTGCGGGGCGATGTCTTTGGCGATCTCGAGTGTCACCCGCACGCTCTTCACCCGCTCGAGGTTCACCCGCGCCACCCTGCCCTTCTTGACGCCGGAGACCAGCACCGGATCGCCCTGCTTCAACCCGGCGACGCTTTCGAACATGACATCGACGGAGATGCCGCTGGTGCGCAGGCCCTGGCCGGTCAGCCAGAACATGCCGACGAGAAAGACGGCCACGCCCACCAGGACGATCGCGCCGACGCCGACTTCCTGCTTGTACGTGAGGTCCACTACCGCGCCCCTCCGAGGTCAAATCCTCCGGAGCGTCTCCGCGCCGGCGTCTCGAACGTCAAGCGGCCAGCCTGAATCACCGCCATCTCGAGATCGCGCTCCAGGAACTGCTGCACGATCGGGTCCTTGGACGCGATGATCTCTTCAGCTGTGCCCACCGCGCGGATCTTGGCCTGGGCCAGCAGCGCAATCCGATCAGCGACCCGGAACGCCCCGCGCACGTCGTGCGTCACGACCACGCTCGTCACTCCGATCTCCTGCTGGAGCCGCTCGACCAGCGAATCGATCACGTCGGCGTTGACCGGGTCGAGCCCGGAGGTGGGCTCGTCATACAACAAATATGTCGGTTTTCCGGCGATCGCCCGCGCGATTCCAACACGCTTGCGCATGCCGCCGGACAACTCGGCCGGGTACTTGCGGCCCACTTCTTCACTCAGATTGACCAGGCGCAGGCACTCTTTCACCCGCTGGATACAGTAGTCCTTGTCGGCGTACTGCTTCTCGTCCGTAATCCCGAGGCGGATGTTCTCGAATACGTCCATCGAATCGAACAGCGCGCCGTTCTGGAAGACATACCCGATCCTGCTCCGCAGGGCCGCCAGCTCCTTGCGGCCGAGCATCGGGACGAGCTGCCCATCGACCCACACCTCACCGGAGTCGGGTTTGATCAGCCCGATGATGTGTTTGAGCAGCACGCTCTTCCCCGTCCCGGACGGGCCCAGCAGCGCGACGGTCTCGCCTTCGGCCACGTCAAAATCGACGCCGTCGAGCACGACGTTGTCCACGAACCGCTTGGAGACCTTCTTGAGCTCGATGCTCACTTCGCGGTCCCCAGGATCAGCTTCGTGAGAATCGTGTCGAGCATCAGCACGGTGACCGAGCCGGCGACGACCGCCTGCGTCGTCGCGCGACCGACCCCCTCAGCGCCCTGCTGGGTGTTGAAGCCGATGTAGCAGGGGATGACCGTGACCGCCATCGCGAATGCGTACGACTTGATCAGCGAGTACCACAGGTCGAGGGGCCGGAAGAAGTAGCGGGCGCCGAACTCGAAGTCGGCGTACGTCAACCCGAGCGAAGACTGGGCCGTGATGTATCCGACGACGATGCCGAACGCGTTCGCCAGCATGACCAGCGCCGGAATCGCGATTATTCCCGCGAGAATCCGCGGCAGCAGCAGATGCGTCACCGGAGAGCGACCCAGGCTTTCGAGCGCGTCGATCTGCTCGGTCACCCGCATGCTGCCGAGCTCGGCCGCGTAGCGGGCTCCGATCCGGCCCGCCAGAATGAGCCCGGTCAGCACCGGACCGAGTTCCAGGATCATCGACTCGGAGATGATCCCCCCGGCCACGTACAGCGGCAACTGGCCCGTGAACTGGTACCCCGCCTGGAGGCTGGTCACCGCTCCCGCGAAACCGGCCACCAGGAGCACAATGAACAGACTGCCGTAGCCGACGAGCATGGTCTGTTCGATGGTGCGCGAGACCCAGACGCGCCATTCCAGCAGACCACGCATCAGGTCCAGCACCATGAAGGAGAAACGCCCCGCGTGGCTGGCGCTGCGCAGGGACCACCGCCCGACGTATCGCCGCAGGTCGAGGGCGGCAGTGAATGCTCTCATGGGCCTGTATCTTGTGTACGCATGGCCACCACGTCTACCCCTGAAAGCCGAAAGCTCTTTATTCGCAAGCTTTTGGCCTGGTATCGTCTGGCGGCTCGCGACTTACCGTGGCGTGCTACGCGCAATCCCTATGCCATCCTCGTTTCGGAATTCATGCTCCAGCAGACGCAAGTCAGCCGGGTGTTGGACTTCTATCCCCGGTTCCTCAAGCGATTCCCGTCGTTCCATGCGTTGGCGCGCTCAAGGCCCAAAGCCGTGATGGAAGCCTGGGACGGTTTGGGCTATTACGCTCGTGCTCGAAACCTCCACGCGCTCGCCAAGGAGCTATCGGCTACCGGCTATCAGCTACCGGCCGACACAGACGAGCTTCAAAAACTCCCAGGTGTCGGGCGGTACACAGCGGGAGCGGTCGCCTGCTTTGCGTACGAGCAGCCGGTGCCGACGGTCGACACGAACGTGAAGCGGGTGCTCGAGCGCGCGTTCGCGCCGAAGGATGTGTGGGAGTTTGCCACGATGATCACGCCGAAACGCGGTAAGCGCGCGTGGAAGTTCAATCAGGCGCTGATGGAGCTCGGGGCTCTCATCTGCCCGGCACGAAAACCGAAGTGCCCCGAATGCCCCGTTCGAAGCGAGTGCCGCTTAGGCTCGAAATACCGTTCCGGCAACAAGCGCGAGCAGCGCAAACACGCCGGCCAGCGTCGCAAAGATCGCCTGGCGTCGCCGGAGTCCCGCAAAGCTCTCCGGTAGCTCGCCGCGCGGATCGAGATCGATCCTGCCGAGTCTCGCCGCCGTTGGGACGACGATCGCGATCGCCACAATCGCCCCCATGAATCCCAGGACCTGCATCGCCATCAACCACGTCGGCACCGTCGCGCCCCTGAAGTACGGGACCGACAACACGAATCCGCTCACCACCACCAGCACCGCGCCGGTTCCGACGAGGTTCCGCGTGATGACCGCCATGATCCGGTAGACTGCGAGGCGCTGGTCGGGCGGGAAATACTTGGCCGTGATCCCGCTCAGCATGACCGCGAGCCCGCCACCGAGCCAGGCGACGAACCCGATCACGTGCAGGAACAGCCAGAGACCGCTCACGTGCGGGTGAGCACCTCGGGCAGCGGCTGGCGGCCTGCGAAGCCGGCATCGAGCTCGTGCCAGTGACCGATGCGGTCTTCGCCGAACTTCCAACACCACAAGATCTCGTGATCGTTCAGCCGGCCGTGGAAATCGACGAGCCCGTCGTCAAATCCCTTGAACTCGCACCCGACCTGCTCCAGCTCGCCGAGGAAGCCGTTGATCTTCACGGCGACATGGTCGATCTGGACTTTGAGGTCGAGCTGTTCCTGCGACTCCCCCCATTCGGGCCGGGCTTTGGAGGACACGAGCTCGTACTGGGCGACGAGGTCTTTCCATTGCGGATAGACCGTCATGATGTCCTGCACGATGCGTTTCACCAACGGCAGCGTGCGATCGGCTTCGGCGAGCGTGAAAAGCTTGGCGGTCACTGAAACCGGATTCCGTCGATCTCTTCCGGATGCGGTATGAATCCGACGACCTTCTTCTCGCCATTGAGAACCACGATGGTCGATCGGACATGATGATCCGTCGGATCGAGCTGCCTGGCGAGCGTGAAACCCTTCAGCTCCGTCTCAGGCTTCACCACGGGCGTATCGGTGCGAGCATGATCCGCCGCCGAGCAATCCGTCGGATCGTGACCAGCTCCAACGCAGCGCGCGACGATGTCGCGATCGGAAATGGTGCCGAGGTATCTGCGCTCCTTGGGGTTGTCCACGACGGGGACCACGGAGATGTTTTTTACCCGCATCAGTGCGGCTACCTCGGACGACGTCGCACCGGCTGCGGCAACGACGGGATCAGCAATCATTACTTCGGATGCTCGCATTTGCCTTTATCCTAAAGCCTTTTTAGTAGCCTGGTAACCCATTTCGACGTGCTCCTGAACTCGATCGACCGCGAACGTCGCCTCCCCTTCCGCCACCGCGCGCACGTACACCAACCGCGGGCCATCCTTGGGCCACTCGGCGATCACGCGCAGCGTCTGATCCGCCATCATGATCCGCAGCGCTTCACCGTGCGTTCGGATGACGTTGGGAATGCGCGGCCGTGGTCCATCACCCACCCGCCCGCTCTCGTCGAAGCCGGGACCGACATCGACCGCCACGAACACGTCCGCATCCGGAACGAGCGCGCGCGCGGCCTCGAGCGGCAGCACGGCGCGCAGCCCGCCGTCCGCGAGGCGGCGGCCGTCCGCTTCGAGCGGCGGGAAATACAGCGGCAGCGCGCAGGACGCATACAGGGCGTCACCCAGCTCGATGTCCCTGCCGCGCCGGTCCAGATCGCTCGTGCGCCGCTCCCGCCCGCCCAGCAGCAGCAGCTCACCGCTGTCGAGGTCGACCGCCGTCACGGTGAGCGGAATTCGCAGGTACTCGAAGCGCGCCTTGGGGACGATCTTCGCGATGGCGCGTCGGAGCGCGGTCGCGGGAAACAGGCTGCGCGCAAACAGGCCGAGCACGAGCAGCTTGGGGTCGAACGGCGCGATGTCCTTGCGACGCAGCCCCATGGCGCGCTGCCGCACCTGCTCGAACGGCAACCCGGAGGCAATTGCCGCGCCGATGACCGACCCCATCGATGTCGCCACGATGTGACTGGGAGCGAGGTCGGCCTGCTCGAGCGCATGGAAGGCGCCGGCGTGAGCGATGGCTTTTGCGCCACCACCCGACAACACCAGGACGACTTTACTCACCTTTCCCCTGGTCGTAGCGGCGTTCCATCACCCGGTTGGCCCGCCGTTTTGCCGCGCGATCATAGCGCCGCTTTTCGTCTGCGGTTTCGGGCACGATCGGCGGGACGTCGGTGGGACGGCCGTTCTCATCGAGCGCGACATAGGTGACGTAGCAGGAGTTCGTGTGGCGCCGGTCACCGGAGAGCACGTTTTCCGCGATCACCTTCACGCCGACTTCCATCGACGTCCGGCCGGCGAAGTTGACGCGCGCGACCGCGGTCACGAGCTCGCCGACGTGGATCGGCTCCCGGAAGTCGACCTTGTCCACCGAGACGGTCACGCAGGCGCGATGCGAATGCCGGATCGCTGCCACGGCCGCGACGCGATCCACCAGTGAGAGGATGTGACCGCCGAACACGTTGCCCATGATGTTCGCGTGATGCGGCATCATCAGCTCGGTGAGCGTGGTTTCGGATTCGCGCGGGTGCCGGCCCCCCCGGCCTTCCCCCTGTTTTGCCATCAGTAGTCCACCGGTCTCAAGTAGAACTCCCCAATCGCCGTCTGGGACACGACCGCCACCGTCGGCAGTCGCCGCTTCCAGTGGGTCGAATCGAGCCGCTTGCGCACGATTGCGACCTCCTTCTGACTGAACCCCTTCGGCTCTTCACCGCGGATCAGATGGTAGAGCACGCGGTCGGCGACCGCGTACGCTACCCCGAGGTCACCTTCGTCGGTCTGGCCCTTGATCAAGTCGGCCGTTGCCGGTTTACCGACGATCTCGTCCGGCACGCCCACGTGGCGCGCCAGCTCCCACACCTGAGTCTTGAAGAGATCGCCGAGCGGATTTACGGGCGGCGCGTCATCGCCGTGCCAGGTGAAGTAGCCGAGCAGGCGCTCCGACTTGTTGCTGGTACCGAGCGGCAGCGCCTTGTGCATGGCGGAAAGATCGAACAGCACGATCATGCGCTCGCGCGCCATGATGTTGCCGAGCCGGTGCGGGTCGGCCTCGCCGATCTGTTTCAGGTAGCCGTCGACGGCGCCCGAAATGTCGATCGTCGTCGAAGGAATGCCGAGCTGGTCGATGACGAGCTGCGCGTGGGCCAGGCTCTCGGGGCTCGAGGTACGGTACGGCATGCGCACGCCGACCACGTTCTCCTTGCCGAGCGCTTCGGCGGCGAGAAACGCGGTGAGCGCCGAGTCGACGCCGCCCGACAGCCCCACCAGGCCCTTCTTGAAGCCGCGGCGCCGCACCAGCTCGTCCTTGAGAAAGCTCACGAGCCATTTGCGGGTGAGCTCGGGGTCGATGGCGAGTGCGTCGGGCTCCGAGACCTTGGGGGTAACGATGTCGACGTGCGGCGTGCGGCGTGCGGTGTGCGCCGGCTTACCGTTAGGAGCCGCGTCAAACTTCACTTTCTGCGAATGCTTATCCCCGCTCAAACTCTTCGTCAGCACCGGCAGCGCACTTTGCAGATCAGACAGCAACGGCGAGTCCGAGCGCGCCGTGGTGAGCGAGTCGAGATCCAGGTCGGCCGTGAGCAGTGCTTCCTCGAACAGCGGCCCGCGCGCGATGACGCGGCCGGTCGGGTCGATGACGGCGGAAGCACCGGGAAATCCTTTGCCGCCCTCGAAGCCGACGAGATTGGCGAGGGCCACGAAGACGCCGTGCTCCTCCGCGATGCCACGCACGATCCGCTCCCAGCGCACGACCGAGGCAGGCAACGTCTCGCCCTTGCAATCGTCGTCCTCACCGAGGCCGCGCGCCGGCGACGCACTGGGGACCAGCAGGAGCTGCGCTCCTTCGAGCGCCGCAACCGTCGCGGCGAGCGAGTGCCACGCGTCCTCGCAGATCAGGATCGCCGCCTTGCCTCCCCACCCCGTCTCGAACGACCGCACCCCGTCCTGTCCGCGATCGACGAACCGCTCTTCGTCGAAGACGCCGTAGGTGGGGAGGAAGACCTTGCGATGCACGTGACGCACGTCGGGCTTCTTGTTGCCCAGCGTCACGTACAATGCCGAGTTGTAGATGTGATTCTGGAACCGCTCGTAGAAACCCACGGCGACGTCGATCTCGGGCCCCTTGTAGGCCGCTGCGAGATCGCGCACAAGCGTCCCGGCAGTGACCGCGAGCTCCGTCACGCCGCCCTCGACGAAGTAACCCGAGGTCGCCGTCTCGGGAAAAACGACGAGGTCGGGTTTGGCGTCGAGCGCAGCGGCCTGGCTCACCACCGCGCCGATGCGCGCGACGTTCTCGGCGTACTCGCCTTTTGTCGGGCGGAACTGTGAAAGCGCGAGGCGGACGTGGGACATGCGGGAAAGATACCGCCTACGGGCGGCAAGGGCGGCAGGGACGGCAAGGGTTCGCGTTGGCGCCCCTGCCGCCATTGCCGCCTTGTACTACCGACTCACCTTCGTCGGCGACCCGATAGCCTCGTTATCTGCGGGCAGCGCGTCGCGGCCTCCCAGAAGGCTGACCACGGCACGGAATGTGACCTTGCCGATCGCGGCATCGTCCTGCGTGAACGTGTAGCTGAAGGCCACCGTCGTCACGCGGTTGCGGGTCGGCAGCGTCTGGATCGACGTAGCAACCGGCTGGTAGCCCCCGGGCACGCTCTTGAACAGCTGCACCTGGACAGTCTCGGGAAGACGGTTGCTGCGAATGTCCACGGAGATCTTGCTCGTCTTCCCCGTCATCCCCGAGCTCGGCGTCGCGAAGCGTATGATCGCGACGTCATGCGTCCGGACTGGCAGCGTGCGCGTGATCGACCCGGTACGACCATCGAATGTCGTGACTGTCAGCGTGACCGGGTAATCCCCGTCGGCGGCATAGCGATGCGTGGGATTGAAACCGGTACCGGTCGCGCCGTCACCGAAATCCCACTGTCGGGTCTGAATGCCGACCCCGCCGGGATCGAACGACTGATCGAAGAACTGCACGACGTCGAACGACGAGGGATCGAATGGCTGGGTGGAGAAATTCGCCTGCGGCGGCGGCGGTGGTAGTACCAGCAACGTCGCCGTTCCTGGTTGATCGCTTTCCACCTGGAAGTAGTAGGTCTGGCCGGCGAAGGCGGTGAATGAGATCGGTCCCCCGAAGCTGCTCGAGCAGCCCCGGAACGAGAGGCTGTTGAGCGCAGTGCCCTGATAGACTGTGATCCCATCGAAGGACGGCGCCTGCAGACCGACTACCACCGGATGCGTCTCTGTCGGAGTGAACCGGTACCACACTGTTCTCGACTGGAAGAAGCAGAATGCCGGCTCGAACGGCTCGCGA
>Ga0209215_1000160_pt1 | contig 13089 bp, 14 predicted proteins | sample TexAe_OM2H0_M2_FD_187938 | JGI IMG/M metagenome (GOLD analysis project Ga0209215, IMG submission 187938) | Forest soil microbial communities from Davy Crockett National Forest, Groveton, Texas, USA - Texas A ecozone_OM2H0_M2 (SPAdes) (version 2) | ecosystem: Environmental > Terrestrial > Soil >...
CAAATCGAGCGCATCTACTTCGTACCCACCCGCTACCGCGAGGTGGTACTGACCGTGTCCAACAGTGAATCCGGACTTTTGAGGCAAAGCCTCTCTTCGGGCTTATAGCCGAAGAGCCGTTCTGCCCCGATTTTCCACGTTTGAATAATGCCCTGGAGGTTTTTAGTGATAACGGCGTCGCCCGAAACTTCGACAATTGCAGCCAGCCGAGCTTGGGCCATATGAGCTTGTCGCTGTTCCGTTACATCGCGAAAGACCATCTAAGAGTGCCCGCAATGTAGGGCGAACCCATCAAAGGTGTAGATTCGAAATCCCTAGTTGGAGAATCTTTTTATAGCACAGGCAGGCTGCATTACATGAATTCGGATTGGCTAATTCGAGAAGGCCGATTCACGCCTGGCTGGTGACCATCCTTCAACAAGCGCGCGTGGGTCATGATCCACGACGAAGTTTGGCTCGATGCCGTGCTCGAGAAACACCTTCAGCGCTGCCAGCACGAAGGTGAAGCCGCCGGTTGAATCAATCGCTTGCGCCACGATTGTCTTCGGATCACCGCCGAAGCCCCAGTTGTTGACCATTACGAAAGTGCTCTCACCTCTGGCTTCGAATATCCACTCCACCAAACTCGGATTTTCAGGACCATTCCATTCAATGAGGATTCGTTTATTCTTGTCGATCTCCTTCACGTCGACGTCGGTATGATGTCCGTACATTTCCCAGTCCCATCGGATCCGCTTGCCAGCCTCCAACGGGCCACTACTTTTACTAAACCAGAAACGGGACGTTATCGCGGGATCGACAAGCGCTTGAAAAACTTGAGCTACCGGTTTGCGGATGAGCATCTGCGCTTTAGCTACAGGCGCCGTTTTTTCTGTCATGATTTTCACTCCTTCTCCTGGTTTCTTGAAGTGATCGGCCGATTGCTGGCCTGCAGTTTACATACCGCGTTACCAGAATCCCGTATCCAATTAAGAATAGAAACGCAATTATGAAAATTATTAAACGTCGCGGGGCCGGATCGGCATCAGGCTTGCGCTCTAAGTTCATTGCTTCGAGAAAATCGAGGACTGACGTACGAGTGGTGCACCGTAAGCGAACATTGGTTAATGAATATGTACGTGTAAGCAATAGAACGCTTTCAAACTGGAGGTGAAGAACGATGCAAGTAAAGGAGATGATGACTGCCAATCCGGTGTGTTGCACTAGCGACACTTCTCTTCCGGATGTCGCGCGGCTGATGGTAGTCAAGGATTGCGGAGAAATTCCTGTGGTCGAAGATACAGTGAACAGACTGCCTATCGGCGTAGTGACCGATCGGGATATTGTCTGCCGCTCGATAGCCAACGATCTCAACCCTCTTGACCTGACTGCCGGTGATTGCATGAGCAAACCGATCGTTACCGTTACACCTGACATGTCGCTCGAAGAGTGCTGCCGGATCATGGAAGAGAAACTTATCCGGCGAGTACCTGTGGTTGATGAGCGAGGGGCGTGCGTAGGCATTATTTCGCTCGCCGATATTTCTCTTCGCACAGGGAAGAATGTTGCAGGACACATTGTCAGGGAGGTATCTGAACCGACTATGTCAGCTTCAGCCACGAGCGTCTGATACTTGATGGGAACGAACGGTGATTTATCGCAACCGCGCTGAGGCGGGAAAACATCTGGCAACGAAGCTCGCGACTTACGCCAATCGCGATGACGTGATGGTTTTGGCGTTGCCGCGCGGCGGTGTGCCAGTAGCCTTTGAAGTGGCAAAGGAGTTGGGCGCGCCACTAGATGTTTTCCTTGTGCGAAAGCTCGGCGTGCCGGGCCATGAAGAGTTGGCAATGGGAGCTATAGCAAGCGGTGGCGTACGTGTTCTCAATGATGACGTGGTGGATTACCTGGAGATTTCCGACGACGTGATCGACGCATTCACGGCAATCGAACTCGAGGAGTTGGAGCGCCGTGAACGCGTCTACCGCGGCGATCGTCCTGAACCTGAGGTGCGGGGAAAGACGGTCATACTTATCGATGATGGACTTGCTACCGGTTCGACTATGCGTGCTGCCGTGATGGCTCTTCGTCAGTTAAACCCTGCCCGTATCGTCGTCGCCGTTCCCGTCTCAGCTCCGGAAACCTGTGATGAATACAGAATGGGCGTTGATGAGATCATTTGCGCAGTAACTCCAGAACCTTTTTATGGCGTTGGACAATGGTATCGCGACTTCTCGCAGACGACGGATGACGAAGTCAGCGAACTGCTCGAACGATCGAAATCACAGCAGACTGAAGATCAACTTGCCCATAGCCACTAAAATTCCATTCATTGTCTGATCCTCATATCCCCAAAGACGGAGCTGTTTGCGTCGTCGTTATCGATGTTACGCCGTAATATCGGCAGGCTGGACGCTTTAATCAAGCGCGTGCTGCAGGAAGAGGGAAACTTGCAGCTTGACGACTCTCCGAGAGTTGAAAAACGCGAGTTCGATTTGTGGTCTCTGGTCGAGAGCATAACCCAGGATCTATATCCGATCGCCAACGAGTCACACACGACGCTTGTAAACAACGTCCCCTCTGACATGACGATCTTTGCCGATGCTCGCTTGTTAGGCCTGGTCTTCCAGAATCTGATCTCCAACGCCATCAAATTTACGTCTGGTGGAGAGGTCATAGTTGAGGCGCAATTCCGAGATGCCAACGGCATCGTGAAATGTTGGGTTCAGGATTCCGGCGCCGGCATTGATCCTGAACGGATTGAGAAGATCTTTGAAAAGTTAGAGACGGATCAAAAGCCAGAGAAACGTGGAGTAGGATTGGGGTTGGCAATAGTTAAGCAGATCGTCGAACTTCATGACGGAACAGTCGCAGTCGAAAGTCGCGTGGGTGAGGATTCGACGTTTACTCTTGAGATTCCGCAAGCGACACGCTAAACGCTGGACCGCAGTTCAGGACTCGGCCGTGGCGCCGTCGTAGGTCTGGTCCCAAATGCAGCACTGAGCATTGAGCGTCGTATGGCCGCGCCTGTATATTTCGAGCTTCTTCTATTCCGGCCAAACAGAATCTCTTTCAGAAGAACCAGGAGATCGTCGAAGTCAATCGGTTTTGCCATGAAATAGTTGCTCCCCGCGCGGAGGGCAGTTTCGTAAGTTGACACTCCAATGTACGCGCTTAAGACGACAATCGGGGTGTTCTGAAACCCATCGATAGCGCGAATCCGGCGGATGGTTTCAAATCCATCGATCCCCGGAAGGGCCAGATCCATGAGGATGGCATCCGGACGCTGGTCCTTTATGACCTCCAAAGCCTCAGAGCCCGTTGCGGCTTCGAGTACGCGAAATCTCTCAGATTCCAGAAGGATTCTTAACATTCGCCGAACATCATCATAGTCCTCAACTACCAAAATTGTGCTCATATCTTTGACTCGCTTTAGCCCGTGCAGACTGTGACCAGCAGAGTCTGACGTGCAATCATTGCCTACTCATGTAACGGAGTGGCAATTCCTGTTCCGCCAGATTGATGGTGCTCGCAGTGCCCGCGCTGGCGCTCACCGGCAATTGGCCCATTGCGGCAGCATTGATAGTCGCAGAACGAACCGGACGTTAATTACCTTTAGGTGAGCCGAGTGATTCATAACTCAAACGTCGTCGGGTTCAAATCCGACCCCGCTACCGATGTTTTCAACTAATTGAAACTGTCTCAATCAATGTCGCCGGTCAACCAAGCCTACGACTGGCGCGTTGCCACATCGCCGATCCATTTTGGCCATCACCGGTTGCGATTCGTTTTAATAATGGGGCGCTCGCGAGTAACGCGACTTGAACGAACGTAGGGATCGAGACGCGTTGGATCTGCTGTCACTTCGCTCGTAATGCTACTTAGCGCGGGATACTTCCTTAATAGAAACAACGTTAGTTGCTTGTTCACAATTTCCCAGTAGTCGTCCTCGTTTGGATAGTTAGTTAAAAACGTCTCGACATCCTTAGCCACCAAGCGGAAGTCGGGATAAACAGAGTTCGAAATATTAACGACGTAGCGGTACGAAATTGAAATGTTGAGATTATTAGACTCGGTCTGATGATCGACCTTGAAGTTCTTAATTAAGAAGGAAAACTCTTCCTTGAGTTGGCCATTGTCCTGCTGCTTTTCCTGCAAGACGGGACTCGATCGCGGTGTTTCGTTAGGCGACGAAGGCTTTGACGATTGTGAATAGACAATTGGAGCGCACGAAACCGACAAAAAGACGATTGCGACTAGGTTGCGTCTCAGTTGATCCATGATGATTGTTATCCTTTATAAAGGTTGTTACGTTCTCGCCGGTGCCGCGTGTCTGTTTGATGCATCTGGCCTGTGGTCGATTACCCAGAAAACAAAAGCAGTAAAAACATACATCAAACTGATTACTACGAGAATATATTTCGCGATGGAGCAGCCGTAAGCGACCCACGGCCAAAGCCTCAACGTTGCACCGCTGAGCATTCTCCACAGCACAAAGTCCTCAAGCATGTCGAACGTGGCAGTAAGTATTTGGACATAAGCTAAACGTATTCCGATGGCTACCAAGAGAGACGACTCCTGTTTAAGTCTTCTCACCGCAATCTGGGTAGCCGCAAGCAGACAGGCCACGGCTATCGCACTCGAATAGAAAATTATGAAGAAGAGATCGAAAAGAAGACTTCGCTTCGCAACCTCGGTGAGCATCCGTCCATCGTTAGAAAGAATAGACGAAAGAAAGGTCGGATTTTCAATCTGACTTTGAGTGCGGGTGTCCGATGCTTTTTGGTTCCAGCTCTGAATTATCCATTGAGCCTGTTCCACAGTGCCGGCTCTTTCGAGCGATCCGATTCCACTGAGCGCCGTCGTGTTTTTCAGCAGGTTGTCTCCTCCTGCTTTGACGCCCAGCCAAAGACTGATCGCGATCAACGCGGGAAACAGCGGCCAAAGGATGCTTAGATATTTTTCGCGCAAAGGCATAACAACCGACCCTTCGTTCCACTAACGGCTGGCAAGCTGCATGTCATTATCCCGTCGCGTGCGTCGCAGCAGCGGTGGACCGGGAACACGTTTGAACAGTGGTCTGTCACTTTTCACATCGTTTTCGCCGGCGGTGAAAGCATCCTTGACGATCTGCGGATCAAAGTCGAACGTGTCCATGTTTGGTTCAGGATCGTGATTACAGCCGACTTCCAGGCTCTTCTTCTCACAATCGCTGCGCGGCCTCAATTCAAAAATCTCAACTTGGCCGCGCGCGGTCGTGTCCGATCGCTGCGTCTGGGCCATGATGTAACTAAAAGCCACTAAGGAATTCTCAAGCGTGTTTGTCGGCTCAAAAGGCTTACGCTGTGCAGAAGCTTCGATAGAAATGATGTGCGTCGCGCCCCATTTAATAGCGGCCTCGATGGGGCTGTTATGAATGAACCCCCCATCGATGACCTTGATTAACGGCGTCTGCTTGTTCCCACTAACATTTATGTTACTCAACTCGCGATAAGGAAACAGCGGATAGATCGTTCCCGATCCGATCACCACGTCAAGCAGTCGTTGCGGATTATCATGGAAACTGATGAAGCGCCTTTCCGGGGGCGGTGTCTCCCATTTCACCTGCGGACTCTTGAAGTAGAAGTAGAGATCTTCCGGCAGCTGGTTCGCAGTCACTAACCGCGGGTTCTTTGGCTCTTCCGTTTCAAGAGGAAGGTTCGAGACCGTAATGACCAGGTCACGTTTGAATAAAGAAGGGTCACTGATGATCCGTTCGGAGATGTCATGCAACTGCTCTTGTTGAGTGGAACCCGACACACGCGCAAACCCGGGGTGCAGGGTGTTCACCATTTCCGGGATCTTCTGAATGAACGCCTTCTCGATTTCCGCTGAATCCGAAAGAGAGCGATCTTTCCAGAGCGAAGTTAGCAAGAGGACGCCGGCGGAGATCAGCACCAGCACAGTTAGCATTCTAACGAGCCAGAGACGGCGGCTCTGCCAGTCGATTTCGACGTAACCCTTGAATCCGCTCGCTATCATGAACAACCCCAATATGAATGGCCACGGGTATGACACGGAGCACATTAGAAGAAGGATTAGCCATATATGACTGAAAGTATGACTTTCCAAAGCTGACGGCCATAAGGAAAGGTCTAGCCTGCTGGCAATCAGGATCTCGATGGTCGATATGATGATCATTAACCATCCCGCGATGCGCCACCATTCTCCGACTCTGTCGTTATACAACTTGCGCCAGAAATGACCAGGCCGTGTTTTAAGAAACCGCAGAGCGACATACCTGATACCGCGGATTAAAGCAGCAACAGCTACGACGATGACGACCTGGACCAGAACAAAGAGTGCGAACGACGAGGTAACTGCTCCTAAATAAACCGCCAAAATTATCTCGACCACTTCCACGCCAACCAGCAGTTGGCCAATTCGTTTCCAGTGCAACTCCCGGCGTCCGAACAGCAACACCGCAAACGTGATAACCAGCGCTTGAAGTAGGCCAAAGCACAGACCAAACACGAGGTTGAACACACGTGAAGGTGTGAAGAATTGTTCCTGATGAAATCCAATCCACATATCACGAATGGCGTCCTGCGTTCGCCGATCCTGCGTTCCGCCAAGCGCAGCGAGCAGTGCGTTAATGGCTCCTCCTGAAGTGCCGACGACGAGCTCGAAATCCCTCTTGCCCAGTTGCTGGAGCCGATTCTCGATCTGCGATATTGCGCCGGCTTGATAAGCACACTTCGCGCCGCCGCCTGAGAGAACCAGCGCGAGTCGCGGACGCTTTCCTGTGCTCTCCTGATAAGTGTCGAGACTACTGATAAGATCTTTGAGCGACGAGCCGTATTGCAGAGATCGGGCGCCGCGAGTCGTTTCGTAGACGTTCCTGGCCTGGTCGTAATCTCTTAGCCAATCTTCTTTCTTCGGATCGAACAGCGTAAGAGTAAAGCTCTTGTCCTTTAAGTTTTTCTCGTTCTTAACCCTCTTCGGCAAAATCTTGCCGAGTGTATCCTTGATCTCTTTCGCAGCCGTTTCATCGAGGTTGGTATTTACCAGCATCACTTCGTGAGGTATGTCGATTGAACTAAGCTCCTGCGGGTCGAACTTCGTGAAGAGTTGGGAGTTGGCTTGTGATTGCGGAACACAGTACGCAGTGTTTTCGATTACGAAGGCAACCACGTACTTGCCGGCATCTCGACCATCCTTTCTCAACATCCGTTGCAAGCTCTCTTGATGCTGATAACTGAAATCGAATTCTTCCAGCCTTAGGTCAATGCCCTGATTCTTCAGGTAATACAAAGGCACGATGTAGCCGGAGACCGAGACGGGACGTACAAACAGAAACTTCAGCTTCTTTTGGCCGGCGAGCTTACGAACATCGTCAAAGCTCGTCCAACCATATTCGGCCGGAACCACAATCGACGCGTGATAGTCTGATTGTGCGTTTCCAGGCTCTGCATTTGCCGCTCGACACTGAGCCAACGGCTCATCTAACGACCGTTGGCAAAGATCGTTTTGACACTTTGCAGTACTCCCGGCGATGGGATTGAGCCTTGCGAGAAAAGCGTCTCTAATCTCCGCTGTTTCGCGAGCATCGGAGGAGCTCAGTAAATCGGCCATCGGCATCGCCGACATGATAGCCACGTCGATCAGTTTCTTGTTATACCAATCGAGGACTTCACCGTAAGTGCCAATCGCAAAGCTAAAACTAGTGTCGGAGTCTTGCTGGCGCGCGATTTTCTCCAGCTCTTCGAAAAAAAGTTGGTACTTGTTATAGACCGATTCAACGTTCTGATACTCCGTAATGCCGACACGGATTTCCTTGGCGCTGACAACCGAAGCAGTCAGCAGAATCAGCAATATCAGTTTTATTCCCGTGTTCATTGGCTGACTGATAAACAGTAAAGATTTTCCGCCAACACATACATGAACTCTTCATCGACGAATTTGTTGATATCGTCTACTTTCGAATCCAGTATTTCAGTGCGCCGGGCACTTGCTTGAGCTTTTTCCTGTGGAGTTAGTGCGCTGTCGTTGGACAACGCCGTAAGCGCCGCATACGACCAGGGAAACCACAGCAACGTCGAGCCTTCAAGAACAAAATCCACGCCGCCCTTATCGTTGGTGAAGGAAAGGTCGAAATCGTGGATCCGATCATTGGAGCACACGAAGCGCTTCGCAAGGTCCGCCTTGTGTATAAACGCTCTCTTATACTTCAAGAGGTTTTGGTCCTGCTTGAGGCGTTCGAATCCTTGCTGGTCTTCGATACGCGACACGATGAATAAGACCTGGGCGGTCAATCCATCAAACGGTTCTCGCTGTCCGCCTCGATTCGGATTCGGTACCCAACCAAGGTCCTCTTCTTTGCCGTTGTGCCTATCCGTCTGGTAATTCTTCAGCAACCAGTTGATTCCGTTGCTGATCTGTGAGTCGTAGTTGTTTCCAATTCCCTCACGCACGAAATCGGAGCGGCGTGCCTCGATTAGACTCCAAAGCGCAATTGCGGTCGAGTAGGTTCTCGTGAACTTCGGTCCATCTTCCAGGATTGGGCGCCAGCCGCCCTCTTTGTCCTGGCGCTGCACGATCAGGGCAAGGTCTCGTTTGATGCGTTCCCGGATCGTGGGCCTTTGATTGGGGTCCCAGATTTGCTTCTTGGATTCGAGCGAGCTGACATAGGCTACAGTGACCCAACCTGCAATTTCAGTCACCGACTTCTTGTGTCCTTCAAAGAGTCCCCAGCCTTCGTCGTAGTCGTCGGGGTTAATGGCCGGGTGCCGAGCGTTTTCGATGTAATCAAATGCCGATCTAATCACTATAATCTTTTTGTCGTCGAGATCTTTCTGATCCGCGAGCATTCCAGTGAGTGCCTGCGCCGTCGTCCATACTTGCGTTGGAAAAGAGGGGTCACCGGCCTTTGCAAAGATGCCTTTGTTCGGTGCTTGCGACTGAGCAATTCGGCGGCTCCACTCATTTGTCGAAATCAAAACATTTGCCCCGGGTCGCCGAGGCAAGGAGTAAACGTTCAGCGCAAACAGCGCGCCGATGGCTACTATCACTACCGCTCCGAAACCAATTCTTCTCCTGGCGGCCATCGGCGCGATATATTTCTTCCATAGTAAATACAGGACGAGCGCGTAGCCGACGAGAAGAAGCGCGATGACAAAGTATCGCAGGTTGTTATAAAAGTAGGTTGCTGGAGAAACCCCAAACAGGCGAACGAACCAGCGACTAACGAGATCGATCGACAGCACGTATTTGCCGATGTTTGTGATTAATATGCCGGCGGCGGCACCAATGATTCGCTCAAGGTTCTTCTTATCGGCGAGTTGTTTTAAGCGGAAGCCGTTAAAGCTGGATCTCGCGTCTTCGTTCTCAACCATTGGATTCTTCCTTTGAAACTGAAAGGGCCGTCGCTGCCGGATGGAAAGAGAAAGGCGTTTTCAGAAAATACCTGGCTCGCATAAACCCGCCAAGGTTAGTTGCAAGTAGGCAAACTGAAAAAGCGCGCTGAGGTTATTACGTCTTCAAAACGATGGTCAATAGGTTTCACTGATCGTTGTTCCAGTCCGGTTAGGTCGACTTTTTCTCGCCTTTCGTTAGCATATGACTGTATGCTGCAATTCATTTCATAACAAGAATCTGGCGTCTGCGTGCAATGGCTACTCGACTCTCCTCGCCATCGTAGGCCGACACGGCGTGCTGAAGCGGAAGCCATCCTCAAGGAATTGAAGATAACGAAAGAATATGTTTCACCAGGCGAGTTAGCTGTACTTTATGTTGGATTACGAGATAAAGAGGGTGCGTTACACGTTTCCAGGAGCTGATGCGGAAGGTGGGACTGCCACTGTGACAATGAGCGTTAATAGCCACTGTACCTGCGCCTAATGGCTGGAGGGATCAAGCGCTATGGCAGTACCCATGCTCTACACAGTTACGATTGATTACGGGGCGGGACTGCCGGACACTTCGCCAGGCTTGTTATCTTCCTGAAACTCAGAAATCAGTACTTCGGTCGTCAGCATCAATCCGGCGATCGACGCGGCGTTTTGCAAGGCGCTGCGTGTTACCTTGGCGGGATCAATGACACCCGCCGCCACAAGATCTTCGAACTCCTCCGTCACCACGTTGTAACCAATGTTTGGGTCCTTTGCGGAGCGCACTCTCTCCACGATCACAGCGCCTTCCTTGCCCGCGTTAGCAACGATCTGACGTAGTGGCTCTTCAAGCGCGCGCTTCACGATGTTGATGCCAATTTGTTCGTCTGGGTCGCCCGCAGGTTCGTCTTCTTTGAAGGGTTTGAATTTGTCCAACACCTTCGCAGCTCGGACCAGGACCACTCCTCCGCCCGGCACGATACCTTCTTCAACCGCTGCTCGAGTTGCATGCATTGCGTCTTCAACACGCGCCTTCTTCTCTTTGAGTTCCGTTTCAGTGGCCGCTCCGACGCGAATTATCGCGACGCCGCCCACAAGTTTCGCCACCCGCTCTTGCAGCTTCTCGCGGTCATAGTCGGAGTCAGAGTCTTCGAGTTGTGCTTTGAGTGTCTTCACACGAGCTTGCAAGTCTCGGGTTTCTCCGCCGCCATCAATGATCGTTGTAGTGTCCTTGTCAATCGTCACTTTCCTGGCGCTGCCCAACTCCTCAAGCATGACGCTCTCCAGCTTGATACCGAGATCTTCGGTAATAACCGTCGCGCCCGTAAGGACCGCAATGTCTTCGAGCATGGCCTTGCGGCGATCACCAAAGCCCGGGGCTTTGACTGCTGCGACGCCGAGCGTGCCACGCAGTTTATTTACTACAAGCGTTGCTAATGCTTCGCCTTCTATATCTTCCGAAATAATTAAGATTGGTCTTCCCAACTTAGCAACTTGCTCCAGAATGGGAAGCATATCTCTCATTGAAGAAATCTTTTTGTCACTCAGAAGAATGAGCGGGTTTTCAAGTACGGCTTCCATGGTTTCCGCATCGGTGACGAAGTAAGACGAGAGGTAACCGCGATCAAACTGCATCCCTTCCACAACCTCCAAACCGGTCTCAATCGTCTTTGATTCTTCTACGGTGATAACACCATCTTTGCCGACCTTCTGCATCGCTTCGGCGATCAACTTCCCGATGGTCTGGTCACCATTTGCAGAGATCGCGCCAACCTGGGCGATCATGTCTTCGGTGACCGGCTTCGCTGTTTTCCTGATCTCTCGACTCGCGCGCTCGACGGCTTTATCAATGCCGCGCTTCAGAGCCATTGGGTTCGCACCCGCTGCCACCGTCCTCACGCCTTCGCGAAAAATGGCCTGGGCCAGCACGGTTGCGGTGGTCGTGCCATCGCCGGCAACATCGCTGGTCTTCGAGGCCACTTCGCGGACCATTTGCGCGCCCAGGTTCTCCATCGCATCTTTGAGTTCGATCTCTTTCGCGACAGTCACGCCGTCTTTGGTAATCGTTGGGCTCCCATATTTTCTGTCCAGTACGACGTTACGCCCTTTTGGACCAAGTGTGATCTTTACTGTGTTGGCGAGTTTATTCACACCGCGCAAGATTGCAGCACGGCATTGTTCGCCAAGCGTTATTCGTTTTGCCATGATCTGTTGTTGCCTTTATGCTGGATTTCGGTGCTGTCTCAAGAGATTAAGTGCAAGAACCACGACCGCTGCTACCAACAACAGGTGAATCAGGCTCGTAGTGACAAAGCCGCCATAAAACCCCACCAACCAGAGCAGTAACAACACTATAAGAATTGCCCACAACATATTCGTACTCTCCTCATTTCAACAATTGTCCAACCCTTGAATACTCGTGTGTCCATTCCACAATGGACTAATCACACACGGCTGTCCGTGCGTTAGGCCACATACGATTTGTTCTGTAATTATTTTGAGGCGCTTGTTTCGCTCGTGCTGCCACGAACACTGAGCCGTCCGTTGCACTAATGACCAACCGGAATTCTCTGAAATTGAGTCTTTCCATCCATATCTTCCCATGAAATATCGAGGACGTAGGGCTTAGTCGCGCCGGCTACAACCTCCAGCCGTCCGATTTGATCCTGTGCATCACTTGCCGGACTTCCATTGATCCAAGTGCGGTGAGAAACAACCGCCTTTTCGTTTGGTTGAACAGATTTGATTGGGTCAAACCGAATATGCGCGCGGGAAGGAGCAGTGGAACCCTGCTCGTCCTTCAAAAACACTGTCAGAATCTCAACCGACTTGAGGGTGTTGGCGGTTGTGTTAGTGATCTCCATCAGCATTCGTGGTCGAGTATCCATGAACCTAACGACCAAAGGCGTTCTACTATTGTTACTTGTCATATTCAAGTGTCTGCTCTTCTTCGTTAGTAGCGTCACTGTGCGACGATTCTGGCAACAGCCGCGCGACAAGACTTCTCAACTGATTGAAGTTATCAGGATTCGTTAGGTATACGTTTCCACCGATTGCGACTTCGTCACCTTCACTGATGTCTTGAGCGCAAAAGACTACAACTGGAACCTCATCACCAACGGCGGCTTCCTTTCGCATGCGACCCACCTTGACGAGAACATTGTTTGGTAACCCCGCCCCGCTCACCAGTATCAGGTCGGGTCGCTCAGGCCGAGTGCTGTTTATTGCCTCTCCCTCGTCTCTTGCCAGGGCTACGCGATAGCCGTTCGCCTTCAGTAACCTATCAATGCCTGCGCGCGTTTCATCGACATCCTCCACTACTAAGATAAGCCGGCTTTGCTTAACTTTTCTAAGGTCAACTACTCTCATCTCCACCTCATTCGAAGGAAGTCGGACGTTTAAGCGTTAGCGGAAACCATACAGGCTGGATGCTCATTACGTCCGTGCGGCAACACACATAACAATGTACCGAGATCCAAAGTTGACAAGAACGTCGCTAACGGCGATATTCGATCGCGTTGCAACTAAGTTTGTAACAAACGCATCTTAGTGGCTACTCCTTCTCTCGCGCATCAACGGTGATGCGCCCGTGCTAATGACAGCTCGGCGTTTGGATGATTCGAGGGCAGGCCGGTTAATAACTCGTAGAAGTTGCTCGATTGAGCATTCGAACGCTCGTTTCTTCGCTCGGTTCCGTTTCGTCGAAGCACACCTGGTTCAAAGCTTCTCTTTACTCCTGAAA
>Ga0209215_1000161_pt1 | contig 12863 bp, 10 predicted proteins | sample TexAe_OM2H0_M2_FD_187938 | JGI IMG/M metagenome (GOLD analysis project Ga0209215, IMG submission 187938) | Forest soil microbial communities from Davy Crockett National Forest, Groveton, Texas, USA - Texas A ecozone_OM2H0_M2 (SPAdes) (version 2) | ecosystem: Environmental > Terrestrial > Soil >...
CAGACGAAGTTTGAAGACGCCCGACAAACATTTGAACATCAGTGTCCGGTGAAAGCAGATTATTTGGAAGGTTAAAAACGTCAAGCATTAGTACTGTCCTGCGACCGGAGTTACAACCCAACCAGCCGCCACTGTAGTTGCCAACAAAACGTAAATTCGGAAATTGCTTGGCAAAGCGATATTCAGAACATAATCTTCATCGATGGTCGCTGTCGCTGAAGCCGCAGTAGTCGCAGGCAACGAGATTTCACCGTAAAAACTATTGTTCGTCGCGGTGCCATTCGTGCTGCCGTTGTTGAGGAAGATACGCGCAACCGTCGCAACGTTGGTGCCGATAGCCTTGAAGCGCAAACGCTGGACGAAGCCGCCGCTCGACCCAGCCGTGTACACGAGAGCCGCCGCAGCGGCGGTACCGTCGTAAGTGTTCGAACCAGTCGTAAGCGTCGGGGCCATCCCCGTTGTGCCGTTCGAACTTACATCTCCGGCCTTTGAAAAGATTGGTGAGTTGTTTGCCATTGTTTTATCCTAATGCGTAGCCTGACGATATCGCGTAAACTAGGCCTGTGTTAAACGATGCCGGGTTCGAACCTGGGTTAACGTACGTGCCTCCTGCCGACAAGAACTTGCCCGCTGCGTTGTCGCCCGCGCCAGGAGCAGGAGCGTATCCTGCCGTGCCGCCTGAGCCACTATCGCCGACCATAGTCGGAGGAATAGCGAAGCTGCCGCTCGCTTTCAAAAATTTACCTGCTGCCGCATCACCCGCGCCTGGAGCCGGAACGAGACCTGCGGTTCCACCGGAACCTGAGTCGCCGACCATAACAGGAACTGTTATATCAGTTGAGCCGTTTCCTGCATTGTCTGCCGCAGTAATCGGAGCCAGAAAGTTCAACTTGCTTTCTTGGGGCTTGCTCGTGCCTGCTTGTTGAACCGTTTGATAATAATCAGTGTCAACTCCGCCGCCACCCATTCCGCGCTCTGTATACCACGCCTGGGTCGCGGCGTCCCACAACAACAACGTTCCTTGGTTCGATCCTAGCGACAAAGGCGTTGTCGAACCATCGATTGGCGCAGCCGAAACCAACTGAAACGATCCGACTCCCGTGTTTTCTATGTAGCAGAAAAAGTCAGTTGTCAATTCGTCGATGTCTGTAGGCTGTGCCTGATTGAAAGCCTTCAATATATCGATAAAGCCTTTACCCGAGATCGAAGGGGTATAAATATCGTTAACAAATCCACTAGTAATATTAGCCAAATAATTAAATCGCGCAGAAGTACTTCCTCCGTTACCCAATTTTATCCAAGTCTGGCCTTGGGAATTTGCAGGAAGTTGCGTTGAAAGATCGCCATTGTTACTATCCGCTGTGCTAATAAAAACCGTAGACTGTGAAACAGTCAAGCCGCCACTTGCTATCGTCGATCCAGACGCCAATCCAGAACTGGTCGCTGTACTCGAAGCAGACGCGATTCCTGTCATCGTCCAAAATTCGTTCACGTCTGGATTAAACGCTGAGCCAGTAAACGCAACCGTAAGGGTCAAAGTAAACGACCCGCCAGCGGATACAAGTTTCGTGTTTCGAATCCAAAATAACGATAGCGTGTCTGTTCCGACAGCCGCGTCATCTATAGCCACCGATACTTTCGACCAAGACCCATTGTTGCTATCGCTCATAGTCACTGTTGCGGCGTCTAAGTGACTCGACACGTTACGAACAGCCAAAAATAAAAAGTCTCCGACAGCAATTGAATTCAAGGCCGTAAACAAATACGTACTGGTGGCCGTCGATGGGCCTGATCCAGACACTACTGTATTCCCCGAATTAAACGGTGAATCTACGTTATTAGTTACGGCGACTGAGGTACTTCCCGCAACAGGAGGAAGAAACACCGTCCCCCCAGCGGGATTCGACATAGAGATCAACTTGTTCAAGTCGCTTAGCTGAACCGTATACGACGTCCCGCTTTGTGCGTTCAGTTTGATTAAATCGTCGTCTGGAACCGCAGGAGTAGGAGACGGAATTGAAGGAACAGTCGATCTGACTGTGCTAGAAATCTGAGTGGCCGACACCGCGTTTTGCTGCGGGCCTAACGGCATCAAATCGAACTTAGGAACGTGATGCGACATTTCCCCAGTATCAACGAAACTCCCATCGTGCTGGAAGTTGGGCGCAATCGAACCTTGAAGATACTTCGGGTTCGTCGGCGACATGTCGCTCGCGGGTGGCGCAGCTACTATTTGGCCTGGGATAATCGGCGGCCCATCGACTGGTACCCAATTCGGCCCTAGTCCTGCTTCCTCGTTGATCGGATCAAGTCTTGCCATTCTTTACTGCTCTACCATCAGTCTTCCATAGATGGTCAAGTTGAAAAGTTCGTTGCCTGTGGATGTCGTTCCGTAGTCAACCTTTATACGCATGTGACGGCATCGAGCCAAAGACGCGTTTCCAGCAAAATAATAACGATTCGGACTGTACGATGTCGGAGACAACGTAGCGCCGTATATCTGCGGAGGATCAAATATCGGGTTCGCTGTGAACGGAGTAAACGTCCCGCTAATCTCGTTCAACAAATAACTTACGGTCGGTTTGAAACCCACGCCACCGAAGTCCATCTCAAGAAACTTCAACAGCGCCAACTGGCCCGGATGCGCAAGAGTGACATTGCCCATTTCAAAAAATGCGTCGTATGACACGCCGTTGTCTTGAAACACAGTCAGGTCACGCATCAAGATTTTTGAATTCGGGAAGTTCGGCCCGACAAGCAGCTTCTTTACGCCTGGAGCCACTTCAATCGATTGCGCCATCTGGCAGCCGTTAGTAATCTGCGCGAATGGAGACCACACAGGTTCCGTATTCGGCAACGCTCCAGATTGACGTGGGTTCAAACGATACCAACCGTTATCCCCATCAGCGACGAAAATCGCGTTGTCGATGGCCGATTGGTGCGAAGCGACATAAACCAAATGTGGATTCCACGTCTGGTTCGTTAGTCCATTCGACATAGTTCCCGCAGTCGGAAGATTGGCGAATTGATCAGCGATGGCAAATCCCGCGTTCGTTATGTTCAACGAAGGCGTCATCACTCGGAACTGATTATCCGATGAGAAAAAATATATTTCGCCAGCGAACTGGTCGAGCGCGTTATAATCGACCAAACCAATCCCTGGTGCCCAGGTTACCGACGAGAACGACGCCGTGACTGGGCCACCGATGATAACTTCAATACTGTCCGTCAAAAAGGTCACGAGACCTTGAGCCGACTTAACCACACGAGTCACCGGGGCCAAGAACGGCAAACGATCCGACAGCAAGAACGCCTCGTCTGGGTTCCCGACTTCGGTGTCTGGGCCACCTGAGAACGAAACATACTGTCCGTCTGCTCCCCAGATTCGCTCGAAGTTATACACCATCGGCAAGAACTCAGGCACAGGAGGATCATTCACGCCGTTTATTGGTGCAGGAATTTGCGTATTCAGACCCGGAAACTGAGACGTCGGTGCATCCGGCAAAAAATCTTGAAACGTCCAAGTTCCGCCGCCAACGACATTGTTGATTTCCGTCAATTCAAACATTTGGTCTGGCCCGCCACCATCCAGCGAACGCCAGATAATGATCGTGTCGACTTGCGGGTCACTCGAAAACTGTCCACTCACAAAAATAACAGCGCCTGCGTTCGACCCTGTTTGTGTATTCGCTGGCGATGCCGACGATACCGCGTTGGTTTGAGACCCAGGAGGCGGGGTAGTTAACACCGCAGTTTGCCCTGGCGGAATCTGCTGCACGCCGCCAATGCCACCAAGAGGCGGCGCAGAATAAATGTCATCAAGTGAACGGGCCTTGTACGAATAAGCGTACGAGTAGCCTTTGCTGAACGCCAACGAATTCGAACTAGCAAAAGACTCCGCAAACCATGTAATCGTGTTATCGGTCGTGTTGCTTCCGGGTGCCGACCACGTTGGTTCTGAGCCTGCACCGCTGGTGCCTGATGAGATAACGGTTTGCACGCTTTGATTCGACGTGCCAATGATTGTTGCGCCGCCATACTTCTGCGTCGCTTGCGGTGGCGCGAATCCAGCCAACGGCAAATACCAAAAAGCGTTAGCGCTCCATGTGACTGAAGGGCCAACGCAAGCCCAAGTGATACCACCATCTTTTGTGGTACTGCCATAAGTGGTGCCCCACGGATTCAAAATGACCGTAGCCGAGTGCGTTTCGTTGACCGCGTTCGGATTAGCTACAACAACGGTGTTAGACGTTGCTGAAATAACCGAAAACGAATTTGGGTTCGATCCCCCGGTGTTGTTACCCGCGTTGGTGAATCCCGAGACGGCAACCAAGTCTCCTGCCACAGGAATGTTCGTCCACGATCCCGATCCTAGGGTGTACGTAGCCTGACCGCTAGACGGCGTGTTTGCAGCCACAGTGATGCTCGCGGCGCTAGCTATCGCCGTTCCCGGCTGCACTGTTCCGCTTAGGCCACTACCTGTTGATACAACGCATACCTGAATGTTCGTGCCGTCGAATATGGCGCTGAACGTGCCGCCCGATACCGTCCAAGGAACGAACGCGGTAGTTGCGTGCCACAAAGCGTCCAAGGTACTGCCTTGTGTGCTCACGCACTGCCACAAAAGCTGATTGTCGACTATCTGCTGGCCGACTGAAGTTGGTGTTGCAGGAAACGGCGTGTATGATGCGCCTGATGTGAAAGAAGAAAGAGGGACTTGCAGGAACGTCTGAGTTGGAGGATTTCCGCCGACTCCTGTAGTTGGAGGAGGAACGATGAATGGCTCGATGGCCGCGAAGATCGGATTGTGTTGAGAGGCTACTCCGCCTGGATCATACCATTTGCTGTATGAGTGGCCTGCTATCCAGCCTTTCATTTGCGCAGCCGTTCCAAAAAAGAACCAGTGAGGTGCGAAGAAACCGCCGCCACCCGCGCCATCGCTGCCTTGTTCAGTGAAGTTCCACCCGACCACCGCAGTAAACGGGGGCTTTTTATTTCCGCTGCGGCTAAGAGCGCCGCCACCTTTATAGTTAAGGTAGTAAGCGTTAGTTACTGGATCATATATACAAGTATTCGACGGGGTTCCGTTTATACCTGCGTCACCATAAACCGTAAGCGGAGACCAATTCTGAATCAAGGAAATGTTCTGCCACTGACCACCATTATCCGATGTCAAACCATAGGTGGTCTGTGACCCGCTCAGTGTGTTGTTCCACGGAGGCCCACCAGACCCAGCTTGTCCACGAGTGGCGTTCGCGCCATTCGGAACCGTAAGCGGAGACGCATTGACACTAATCAACTGCCACATCTGATGGTTTGTCGCATCATACGTCAAACCCATCGTAGTGAAAACTGTCGAAGCAACCCACTTCGCTGTCGCTGAACCGCTTGCTACGATATTAACAGACGGCTGAGTTGCAGGAGCAACGATGCCCCAGTTCCACACAGTCCCATTGGTATTAAATGGCGTGTACTTTTTTACATCGACTCCGTTGCTGAAAAATAGAATTCCACCAGAGCCGATAAAATAAGTCTGACCAGCGCCAGCAGACTTCGCCCAAACCAACGTGGCGGTTCCATCTTGGTGATCCCAATAAACCGCGCCACTCGACACTATAGTCGCGTTTGTCGTTTCAGAAACAGCCGAAGCGTTGCTCAACGTAATCGTTGTAATTGTCGAAGCCGTGCAAAGGAACGTGCCGTTGTTGACTCCGTTCGAGAATCCGGCGATTGTGAACTTCAGCCCTGCATACGCATTCGAGCCGCCGCCCGTAATGGTGCCCGTGTATACCGCAGTTCCACCCGATGAGGTTGCAACCGAAGTAAGAAATATCGTTGTGGCTGTTGCCGCGTTCGTTTCGTTAACGCCTGACGGATTCGTTACGGTGATCGTTGTTGCCGTAGACGCAACGACAGGGAACACACCGTTGTTAACGCCGTTGACAAAGCCCGCGATAGTGACGTTGACTCCAACCAAGCCGTTGTTCGCGCCGCCAGCAAACGTTCCGTTATACACGGAAGTTTGTCCGCCAGCCGCGCCAATAACAGAAGTTAACACGTCGCTCTCTGAAGGGCCTGTCGATCCGGTATCGACCATGACGCGAATCGTGCCGTCAATCAACTGAAACGCGTACGCAGTGTTCGGAACTGTCGGGTACGTGAAGCCTGCCGACCCATTCGTGGTGAACGGCGACAAACCTGGGCGACGCGATAGAGTCAAACGATTAGTCAACTCTATGTTCAAGCCCGCCCACAGCGCGTCAGGACGGCCACCGTAAAATTTCGAAGTATAGATGTCCGCAGGATCGTGAACTACGGCACGCTGCGTGAACAACCCAGTGAAGCTGCGATCCATGAAGATCGGCCTGTACTTAGGTTGCAACTGAGGTGCCGCTCCGTTAAGTTCTAACAGAGACGCCATTAGACTCCTCGTCCAGAGTTACCTATCTGAGTCAACATTGAGTTGGTCACTTCTTCGCTACTGCGTGCCATCCACTGTTGTGCGAATGCATTCTTTTGCATGTCGTTCAAGCCTTGGGCTTTTGCCAGGAAGGCTCCTACGCCGCGCTGTCTATGTATCTGCGCCCTCTGCGGGTCATCCCACATCATTTCCGACAAGAATAGATTGTTATATATGTCTCGGTAGTAATCAGGGATCGGTGCCCAATCAAAGTTGTTAGCAAAGGCCGAAATCGTTTCCGCCACGCCCCCCGCGTTCGCGACCGTTAACGTAGTGGTCGTGCACGACACGACTACGAACGACCCGTTGTTGACTGTGTGCGCGACGAAGCCCGTGATGATTGCGGTCGATCCCGTAGGAAACGACAAAGGATCGAACGTTCCTGTGTACGCCGTGTTTCCAGCAGCGGCGTTTCCCGCTGCCGTAATAAAAAACGGCCCGAACGACTGCGCCTTCTTTTGATACGTTATAGCAACAGTGTACGCCGCATTTGGCACGCCAATAAAACGAAGAACAAGGTTAGTGCTCGTAACGCTTTGAACGGCTGCCCCGTTCGGGCGCTGTTGATCGGTCGCTTGAGACAACGGCGAACTATTATAAATGTCCTTGATTTCCCAAATCTTTCCGTTGGGGTCGGTCAAGGCCACTTTCTCAAGGAAGCCAAAATCGGGAATTGAAGTCAACAGGATATTGTAGTCTTGCGTGCCCTTGGTGGTCGGAGACGGCAGGGTAAAAGAGGCGCGGTTCCAATACCACGTCATCGGTGCAGACAAAAACGAATCTCGAATAGCGGTCGCTGCCGATACGGCAGGCTCTTGCCCGAGTCCCGCAGTTAGCGGAACGTACTCGACCTGAGTCTGTGCCCAGTTGATGGTTTGTTGCAGATTTCCCATGTGCTAACCTTCTTACGTTCGTGAATTCTGAGGGATGTTGGCCGCTACGCGACTGTCCACTAACGCGCCCTGCGAGCGAGAATCGGTCGGAGGAATCGCAGCGTTGCTACTCGTCTGCACGTCGTCAATCTGGGTGCCTTGCACGGTACGAAACGTTGCAGAACTCGGTTTAACCGTTCTGCTGTCTATCAAACTCGATGCCATAAATCTCCTTTAGGAGTTATAGTACGGGATTTTCTGAGCCGTTCCAGCGATGTTGACTATCAAAAACCCTGTCGGATTTGCGGGAAGCGTTGCCGCCCCGGCTGTTGCGGTAGCGGCCACGGTTGATCCGAGACCGACTTGACCTGCTTGAACGGTAGGTGCTGCCGCCCCTAAAATCGAGTTGCCCATGATAAACGTTCCGGTAGGTGCGAGACTCCCGCCCGAGTTTATCGTCAAGGTACCGGAGAATATTCCCGCGCCGCCGCGCGGAGTATATGTGCCTCCGCTGTTTACGGTTATGTTCCCTCTTACAATCGATTGTTCAGACAGATACGAGCCATTGACGGTTATTGTGCCGCCACGAGCTATATCTTTACAGAACTGGTCGGCAAAAGTAGACCCAGCATCTATAGAAATGTTTCCGCTCCAATTAGCGTTTTTGGTTTGAAGGATAGTTCCCGTGAAACCGCCTTGTGGCGTGGGAAGTCCGTTGTTGGTGATTAAAGTTGTGGTCGGGGTAGCAGAAGGTGAAAGTCCTACGCCGTCCAAAACTGATGCCAGATTGACGTTCGTAAGTTGTGAGTTTCCAACAAAAGCGCAATCGTGCCACTCTATATTAACGACGTTGTTCAACAGCAAACATTTAGAAGTTCCGCCGTTCGTATTGAAAAAACAATCTATAAAAAGAAGCGTACTTAAACCAAGCCCGCCGTTATTTGTTGGGCACTGAAAGTTCAAAGCGTTGTCTGTTCCATGTACTTGAAACGTCAAATTCTGAATCACACACTGCGCGAAACCAGTGTTGTTCGTGGTAGACTTTAGGGCGTCGCCAGACGTCGGAGACACAATAGCGCCGCGATGCCCATCCATAACTAAATTGACTATGGCGGCGTTGCCCAAATCCACCGTCTCGTTGTAAGTGGTTGCGCCAACAATATCGATAAAATACGGAACAGAAGCCGAGTTGTCACCATTCGCGATGATCTGATTTACCGCAGCCGTAATGGTTTTGAATGGTTTCAACAACGAACCATCCGCAGTATACGAATCAGTTCGAGTGCCGTCAACATACAGCGTCTTCGTGGTGGGCGGAATAAACCCGCCTTGAAGCGCTCCGTAGCCGCTCCCAGTAGGGTCGATACCGCCTAAATCTGCGCCGTTCGTATCAACCAAATGCAAGAAATCTTCTCCTCTTGTTTGAAAAGTTCCTGCGACTGCGTTCTTCGATGTTTTTTGAGCCATGTAAAAACTCCCAGACAGAGGCCCTATCCTACTTACTAATCTCTCGCCCCCTAGGCGATTTCTGTTTTAACTAATCACAGGGTAATTGAACGGCCACGCTGGGCCTTTGAACGTATTTCGAGAACGCCCGCGACCCATAACAGTTCGCTCAGGCACAAACGACCATTCTTCCAACTCTCGATCTTGCGTCTCGCGCATATTAACCAACGACTTTTGCCACAGCGGCCATTCATCCTTGAATTTGGCGCGAATCTTCGCTTCCTTTGAATAACGATAGCACTGCGCAATAAACCCAGCGCGGAAAAACGGCTCATACTTATCCGGCAAAGGCGATAGCACTTGATCCAGCGAAGTGAACTTCGGCGGAACAAATTGTGCGTCGATATTGAACTGCCACACGACGCCCGTCTGCGACGGTACGTTAAGAATACGGATTCCCATGCCGACTGGATCGACAACAGTCCATACGGTCGATGCGCCCGATCCTGATACCGTCGTTCCTGGGAGAGCGCCGACTGAGGCCAGCGGCGCAGTCGAGCCTTCGGTACCAAAACCTGTCAACACAAGCAAATTGCCGTTAGCGTCGATGATTTGAGAAATCGGGTTCGCAGGCATGGCGGTCGTCGCCAGCGGGCCTGTGTATACTGATCCTGCCTGAGGATTGTTGCCCCATGATGCGCTGTTGATGTTGGGTGCGCCCCAGGTGCCGTAGTACAACTCACTGTTCGGCATCCACGAAACCAAGAAGCCAGGGTCTCCGATCTGTGTGCCGCCATTCACTACGAACGAGCCTGTGCGCTTTGGCAAATCTCTGCCGCACTCAATACGCGACCACGGCTTAGGAATCTGCGTGCTGCTGATGTTGATCGCTACGCCCTTTTCAAGCCACTCGAATTCATAAACCGAACTTCCATCGGGGTGCACAAGAGCGTAATCTTGCTGCCACGACCACGTATAAAACTGAGGAAGTAATCCGCGATTCCACTTGTGCGGGAAATTCACAGAACAAATTTCGTTAAAAACGTCGTTTGCTACAGTTAGAGCAGGCTCAAGAGAAAAGCCGCCTACATTAAGAATCGGCTCGATGTCGGCGAAGCCCTGAACACGGTCAACGACGCTTTGAATGGTGTAAGTCGATCCTTGCGAACCGACCGCCGTTCCGAGAAAAGGATTCAAAACGATGTCGCTCGCTACAATGGTGGCGTTCTGCGATACGGGCGAAAAAGCAATTCCTGGCTTCGATGGCGTAACAGTGTAGGCCCCTGCCGCCAATCCAGTAAACACGTACGATCCGGTCGGCCCCGCAGTTGTAGTCGCGCTCGCAGCGCCCGAGAGAACCATCGTGGCCCCCGCTAGGGCCTTGCCTGAAATCTGATTAGCCATAAATACAAACGCCTCGCAGAAAGTTAGTCGCTAATTTCGATGAAATGCTTGTTGCAGCGCGTGAGGGAGTGTCGCTGCGCCTGGAGGGTAGGAGTCATGATAGAGGTGAGGGCGACATTTCTGCCGCCCCCGAGTTGTCCTTAAATCTGTATACCTTCGATTGTTTCGCCCGTTTCCTTGTCCACGAAGCGGGTCTGTACTTCCAGTCCTGCTGCGTCGATGTTGTTTGCGTTCGGGGCTACGTTCGGGATACGTTCCGATGTCGCCATCGTGTCGGTCGAGGCATCGCACATGTCAAGCGCTTCGCGCCAGCCCTTGTGCGTATGATTTGAAATCTTGCGTTCCTTGCCGCTCTTGTCAAGGCGAACCAAGTATTCCGTTGTGTCCTTCGGGAACCACTTCATGCCGCAAATACGGCAGCGAATGTAGGTCGAGAAGTCAATGAACTGGAACTGGTATACTGCGTGATCCTTGTTCTGAGTCTTCGGGCCTTTTCTTCCGCCCTTCAAGTGCTTACAACGCGCCTGCTTGAGAAGAATCTTAGAATCTTGATCCTTCGCGTTACGGTCGCGCTGCTTCTGAATCTGCTTACGGCGGTCTTCTTGGGCCTGTGCTGCGGCGGCTTCGCGGCCTTCCTTCAAAATCAAATACTGAAGGAGTTGTCCCAATGCGTTCTGGTCGAACGCCGGGGTGGCCGGAACAGCTTCTCCCGCGAGCGCGGCCTGAGTCCCTGGTGCCGGGAGTACTGGCGCGGTTCTCACTGGTGGCGCTGCCGTCTTAGCTACCTTAGCTTGCGGCGCTGGGGGTACTACGGCTGCCTGCGACGCGGCTGTTTCTGCTACTACGTCTCCGACTTTTCCGTCGAAGTTCTCGTCAAACGGTGACTTTGGCATGTTTTCCTCATTTCACTACGTGCACTTTGTGGCGTGCACAACCCATGTATTTTTGTCAACCAATAAAGGCCGTTGACTAACCTTCGGCACTACCTCGCGGGAATGCCTGCCGCTTCCAGCTTGCGAACAAATTTAGGGTTGTTCAGCTTTCGGCGAATTTCGTCTGGTGCCATTCTCTTCAGCTTCTTGATCATCTTGGCTCTCTTTTCTTCGATTGTCTTTGCCATAAGAGCCTATGCGTTCGTATCCTTCTGAGCCAGTTCTTCCTCGGTGTAGCGCTTGCCGTTGCGGATTTCCCACAACGACTCACGATACCGACGAAAGACGTCAGCGTCTGAAGGGCTACCAAAAATTTGATGGGCCTGCCACTCGGTCAAGATTTCGCACTTAACTAGCTCCACGATGGCGGTTCGCCATCCGCGAAGTTCACCCGCTGGCAGATTGTGATTATCCAATTTCAGAGTGCTCCATTCATACATGAACGGAGTCCTTAGGTAGCAAATGTATCTTGCTTTGCCCGTCACTCTTGGCGGAATGCACCACAGCCCAACGGTTCCTGGGAGACCGTTGTACACCGTGAAGCACTTGATTCCTGCGCGACGCAACTTGCGCATGAACTCGTCGGTGTCCATACGATTGACATGACGAGCCTTGATGTTGGTCAGATCGTCCTGATCCTCCATCTTATAGCGGTCGACCATTTCGTCCGAGATTTCTTTTTCTCGAAGGAAGGCCTCGCGTGCGTAATTCTTAAACTCTTTCGGCCTCTTCACCCAGTCGGGTGTGCCGTTTGCAAGCAACATCTTGACCGTTTCTTCGGTCGTTGAAACATCGTGGTGGGAGGTGATGATCTCGTCGTTGTGGGCGCGAGTATTTCTTAGATCAACCCTGTTCTGCCCTGGTGCCAAAGTATTAAGTTTTGTTCCCATTTTCTAATCCCTTCCTACATAGTAGGCATTGTGGATTTATAACACCGCGATTGACGTGATATCGTTTGTGACATAAACCAACACTGCTTGTCCCCCATAAAGATAAGTCGAGGGAGTCTGTTATGGGCAAACTCCCTCGTTTTTTAATCTTAACACAAGTTGCAACTTATGTCAAGAAGTTTGTATAAAGGACAATAAGTCCTTTAGAATCTATTGTATAGCCGGAACGCTATCAATGTACCTGAGCCTCTGAGTGTTACTTCCGGTAGCTGGCGGAAGAGTAACAGTCTGATGAAAACGATACGCGGCCCATCCCCCAATTGTAGCGGTCGGGTCGAACGACGACGGAGGAGCATCAGTTACGACTTTGCAGTCGATTGTGCGCCAATCGCCTTCGTCCAAATCCACGTCACCCGGAACCTGTAGCCACACGCCGATCATCGAATAGTTTCCGAAGACGTACGTGCGGTAACCAGTCTTGGTGCCGCTGAAGTTGGCAGTCTTGGTCACGAACGGGGTCTGACGGAAGAGGATGTTCGTGCCAGGAAGAACGATTTCCTTGGTCTGGTCGCTGCCAGCCATTTCGTCGAACTTCTTCTGTCCACTTTCCGTGTGCTTCCAGTTGTCGATGATCGAGTTGTTAACGGTCGTTGCGTTGTAGATGTCTCCCAACACGTTCGGGCTAACAACACCGTAGTACATGCCCTTCTTGCAAGGCAGTATGTCAATCGACACAAGCTGCTGCTTCATTTCACGAACCGTGGCTAGGTCTAGCGTGAAAGGCGAAGAAAGCAAACCGCTCTGGTTCACGTTGCCGTCAACGGTCGAAGCCGAGTCAGCAACCGCGCTGTACAACTCG
>Ga0209215_1000162_pt1 | contig 12246 bp, 9 predicted proteins | sample TexAe_OM2H0_M2_FD_187938 | JGI IMG/M metagenome (GOLD analysis project Ga0209215, IMG submission 187938) | Forest soil microbial communities from Davy Crockett National Forest, Groveton, Texas, USA - Texas A ecozone_OM2H0_M2 (SPAdes) (version 2) | ecosystem: Environmental > Terrestrial > Soil >...
CATCACCGAGCCGCGGCTCGCGGTGTGCGCGATCAATCCGCACGCGGGTGAGGGAGGACTGTTCGGGGACGAGGACGACCGGATTCTCCAGCCCGCCGCCGACCAGCTGGGCGCGGCCGGTCCGCTGCCGGCCGATACCGTGTTCGTGCGCGCGCTGCGCGGGGAATTCGATGCGGTGCTCGCGCCCTACCACGACGTGGGGATGACGGCGGTCAAGGTCTCGGGGTTTGGGGCGGGCGTGAACGTCACGCTGGGCCTGCCGTTCATCCGGACGTCACCCGACCACGGCACCGCATTCGACATCGCGGGGAAGGGGGTCGCGGACGCGGGCTCGATGCGCGCGGCGTTGGAGCTGGCGGTGCAGCTCGCGGTTGCGCGGGCCAGGGACTAGCTCGAGGGCTCGGTGACGTGCTCGCCGGTCGCCGGCCACACGCGCACGCGACCCACCCGCCGCCCATCCATCTCGAGGATTTCGAAGGTTGCCCCCTCCAGATTGACCCGGTCGCCCACTTTGGGCAGCCGGCCGAGTCTCCCAAACAGCAGCCCTCCGATCGTGGTGTAGTCCCGGTCGTCGAGATGCAGTTTGAGCAGGCGATTCACGTCGCTGATCTCCGTGCTGCCCCGGAGAATCGGAACGCCGCCGCCCCCCCCCGACGCGTCGCCCTTCGCCGGGACACCCTGGGGCACCTCATCGTATTCGTCGTAGATCGCCCCGACAATCTCTTCGAGCAGGTCTTCCATCGTGACGAGACCGGCGGTGCCGCCGAACTCGTCGAGCACGATCGCCAGGTGAACTTTCTGCCGCTTCATGTCGGCCAGCACGTCTTCGACCTCGCGCGTGCCGGGGACAAAGAACGCCGGGCGGGCGATGTCCTGGACCGGGGCCTCGGCGCCGGTGAGCAGGCCGCGCAGGATGTCCTTGGCGTGCACGATACCGACCACGTCGTCGAGCGAATCGCCGGTGACCGGGTAGCGGGAGCGGCCCGCGGCCGCAACGCGATCGGCAGCCTCGGCGAGCGGCGCGTCGGCCGGTAAGGCCACGATGTCGGTGCGTGGGGTCATCACGTCCCGCGCGTTTTTCTCGGAGAATTCGAACACGCCTTCCAGCATGCGCGCATCGCCCGCGCCGAGCCCGCCCGTCTTGCGACTCTGCTCGACGAGCATGCGAATCTCTTCAGGCGAATGCACGCGGTCGTGGTCGGTGCCCGTGTTCTTGATGCCGAGCATGCGGATCAGGACGTTCGAGCTCCAGTTGAGCAGCTCGGTGAACGGCCGCGTGATCCAGGAGAAGAAGATCAGGGGCGCGGCGACCCAGCGGCTCGTGCCTTCGGGATAGGTGATGGCCCATGCCTTGGGTGCCTGCTCGCCGACGACCACATGCAGGAAGGAGATCACCGCGACGGCCGTGACGGAGGCGACGCCGCCCCGCGTCAGAAACTCGAGGCTCGCCGGCAACGACAAGAACCAGTCGCGGAACATGTGCGCCACGGTGTCTTCCGCCACGTAGCCGAGGAGAATCGACGCGACGGTGATGCCGAGCTGGGCGGCGGAGAGCTGCCGGTAGAGGTCCTGAAGTGCGCGGCGGACGGTGCGCGCTCGGCGGTCGCCGCGCCGGATCATCGCTTCGATCCGCGTGCGTCGGGCCGCCACCAGCGCGAATTCCGCCGCTACAAAGAACGCGTTCGCCGCCACGAGCACGACGACCGCCAGCAGGCGCCAGCCTAGGCCGCTCACGCCCTAAAGCTATTATGTTTGGCACGAGGATACACTCGTGCTCCCCGCTGAAGCCCACTGCACCTATCGCGCTCCGCTCAACGTCGAGACCCGGCGCCGCCTGACGCTGGCATTCGTCATCACCCTCGTGGTGATGGCGGTCGAGCTGGCCGGCGGCTGGCTGTCGGGCTCGCTCGCGCTGCTCGCGGATGCCGGCCACATGCTGGCCGACGGGGCGGCGCTCGCGATTGCGCTGTTCGCCGCGTGGATCGCGCAACGCCCCGCGACGGCCCAGCGATCGTTCGGATTCATGCGGCTCGAAGTGCTCGCCGCGCTGGTGAACGGCGCCGTGCTCATCGTGATCGCGATCGGGATCGGCATCGAGGCCTGGCGCAGGCTGCGCGCGCCCCCGGCCGTCAACGGCGCGCTGCTGGCAGCCGTGGCGCTGGTGGGCCTGATCGCCAACGTGGCAGCGGTGGCGATCCTGCACCGCGGGCACCAGCACTCGCTGAATCAGCGCGGCGCATACCTGCACGTGGTGGGCGATTTGCTCGGCTCGGTGGGCGCGCTGCTGGCGGGCGCGATCGTGCTCGCGACGGGATGGACGCTCGCCGATCCGTTGATCTCCGTGCTCATCGGGGCGCTCGTGCTGGTGAGTGCCTGGCGGCTCGTGAAAGAGAGCACCGACGTGCTGCTCGAAGCGACCCCGCGCCACATCGCGCTCTCGGACGTGCACGAGCGCATCGCGTCCGTGCCGGGCGTGGAGTCGGTCCACGACTTGCATCTCTGGACCGTGACCAGCGGGGTGGTGGCGATGAGTGGGCACCTCGTGGTGAAGAACCCGACGGATAACCAGCCTATCCTGGAGGCCGTGCAGGACCGGATGCGCGCGTTGGGCATCCACCATGTGACGGTGCAAGTTGAGCGGGAGCCGATTTGTGACTGACGCCGCCCTTGTCCGCCCTCGCCCGCCCTTTTATACTGCGCCCCTCATTAAGGGAGCCGTAACGCAGTGAAAATCCGCAACATCGCCATCATCGCCCACGTCGACCACGGGAAAACGACGCTGGTGGACCAGATGCTCCGCCAGGCTGGTGTGTTCCGCGCCAATCAGCAGGTGGCGGAGCGCATCATGGATTCCAATCCGCTCGAGCGCGAGCGCGGGATTACGATCCTGGCGAAGAACACTTCGGTTCGTTGGGGCGACACGAAAATCAATATCGTGGACACGCCGGGGCACGCCGACTTCGGTGGTGAGGTCGAGCGCATTCTGCGGATGGTGGACGGATTCCTGCTGCTCGTCGATGCGGCCGAGGGCCCGATGCCGCAGACGCGATTTGTCGCGGGGAAGGCGCTGGCACTGGGGCTCAAGCCGATCGTGCTGGTCAACAAGATCGACCGGCCCGACGCGGAGCCGATGCGCGTGCATGACGAGGTGCTCGAGCTGCTGATGGATCTCGACGCGTCACACGAGCAGTTCAGCTGCCCCTTCCTTTATACGTCGAGCCGGGCGGGGACGGCAACGCTCGAGCTCGGCCAAGCGGGGAAGGATCTGAACCCGCTGTTCGAGACGATTCTCGGGACGATTCCGGCACCGAACGCGAATCCCACCGGGCCGTTTCAGATGTTGATCTCGACGCTCGACTATTCGTCCTATCTGGGACGGATCGGGATCGGCCGCATCGAGCGGGGGCAGGTGCACGTGGGGGACACAGTCGCCCTGCTGCCGATCGGTGAGCCGGGTCCCGTGGGGGACGGCAAGTTCGAACAGGCCAAGATCGTGAAGCTGTTCGCCTTCGAGGGACTGGAGCGGGCCGAGCTCGAAACGGCGTCGGCGGGTGAGATCGTAGCGGTTGCGGGGCTGGCCGGTGTCGAAATCGGGAAGACGGTGACGGCGCCCGATCACCTGGACCGCCTGGCCGGCATCGCGGTCGAGGAACCGACGATCTCGGTCGACATGCTGGTGAACAACTCGCCGCTGGCGGGGCGCGAGGGCAAGTTCGTGACGGGGCGGCAGCTGCGCGAGCGGCTGTATCGGGAGCTGGAGCGGAACGTGGCGTTGCGGGTGGAAGACACCGATACGCCGTACGCGTTCACGGTCTCGGGGCGCGGCGAGCTTCACCTCGGCATCCTGATGGAGACGATGCGGCGCGAGGGGTTCGAGTTCCAGGTGAGCCGGCCGCGCATCATTCCGCGTGAGGGTCCGAACGGTGAGCGGCTCGAGCCGTACGAGGAGCTGATGATCGACTGCCCCGAGGGGCATGTCGGTGTGGTGATGGAAAAGCTGGGGCCGCGCCGGGCCACGATGCTGGACATGAAGAATCCGGGCCTGGGGATGGTGCGGATGCGGTTCAAGATCCCGGCGCGGGGCCTGCTGGGGTATCGTTCGGAGTTCTTGACGGATACACGGGGGACGGGGATCATCCACCACCGGTTTTTCGAGTACGATTTGTGGGCCGGCCCGCTGTCGGGCCGGAACCGTGGGGTCATGGTCGCGGACCGGGAGGGGGTGGTGGTGGCGTTTGCCCTCTTCAATCTTCAGGAGCGCGGCACGATGTTCGTACAGCCGGGGGATCCGGTCTACGAGGGGATGATCATCGCGGAGCACGTCCGGCCGGGCGACATGGATGTGAACGCCACGAAGGAAAAAAAGCTCACGAACATGCGCACCACGGCGTCGGACGAGATGATTATCTTGGAGCCGCCGCGCCAGATGACCTTGGAACTGGCGCTGGAGTACATCGAAGACGATGAGCTGATCGAGGTGACGCCGTCATCCCTGCGGCTCCGCAAGCGTCTGTTGGGCGCGAGCGACCGCCGCAAGCTGGCCCGCAGCGAGAAGCGGGCGCTGGAGGAGTAGCAGGAGGGCAGGACCGGTCCTGGAGCAGTCGTTCGACAGAAACCTCAGCCGGAGGTGGGCAATGCTGGCCCGCGAGACGTCGACGAATTGGTCGCTCAAGCGCAGGAGCGACGACGTTGACGAGGAGTTCGGAGAATTCGAAGAGGACAAGGAACTCGACGAAGACTTCGATGATGAGTTGGACGAAGACGAGCTCGACGATGAGGATGCCGACGAGGACGATTACGACGACCTCGACGATGAGTTCGACGACGGCGATGAGGACGAATTCCGGCCCAAGAAGGGACCGAAAAGGGAGTGGGAATAACTCGACGACTAGACGTCTAGACGTCTGGACGTCTAGCAGGCGGGGCCTGTAGCTCAGGTGGTTAGAGCGCACGCCTGATAAGCGTGAGGTCGGTAGTTCAACTCTACCCAGGCCCATGGCCGCAGATCACGCAGATTTGCGACGGATCTGCGCAGATCAGCGCCCGACCAGGTCAGCCCTGTGCGGGCGCTTCTGCTTTTCGTGTTAGGCTTGTAGTTATGCGAGCTCTCGCCGTCGGCCTTGTCATCCTCCTGGCGGATTGTGCCATGCCTCCAGCCGTCTCACGCGCTCCGTTCGGCAGGCTTCCTGATGGCGGTGGGCGCGCCGTCGAGCTGTTCACGCTGAGAAACGCGCATGGCGTCGAAGTCCGCGCGATGACCTACGGCGCAATCATCACATCCATCCGAACGCCCGACCGCACCGGCCAAATCGCCGACATCACGCTGGGCTTCGACAGCCTGGACGGCTATGTCGCCGGCTCGCCGTACTTCGGCGCGATCGTGGGCCGGTATGCGAACCGGATCGCCGGCGGCCGGTTCACCCTCGATGGCGTCACCCATCAGCTCGCGCGCAATAACGGGCCGAACAGCCTGCATGGCGGACTGCGAGGGTTCGACAAGGTCTTGTGGACCGCCGCGCCATTCGAGCGCGAGAATGCAGTGGGCGTCACGTTCAGTTACGAGAGTCCGGATGGGGAAGAAGGGTTTCCCGGTGCCGTCTCGGTCCGGGTCGCCTACACCCTGACGGCGACCGACGAGCTGATCGTCGATTTCGACGCATCCACCACGAAGGCCACCCCTCTCAATCTGTCTCAGCACACCTACTGGAACCTGCACGGCGACGGGGGGGGGCGCGGCGACATCCTCGATCACGTGCTCACACTCGATGCCTCGGCGTTCACGCCGGTCGATTCGACGCTGATCCCCACGGGAGACATCGCCACCGTCGCGGGAACGCCGTTCGATTTCCGCCGGCCGACGGCCATCGGCGCGCGCATCAACGAGTCCGATGCGCAGCTGCGGTTCGGGCGCGGCTACGACCACAATTGGGTGCTTGACCGCGATCGGGTGGCGGGCGCGGACTCGCTCGTTCATGCGGCGCGGCTCGAGGACCCCAGCAGCGGCCGAGTGCTCGACGTCAGCACAACCGAGCCAGGCATCCAGTTCTATTCCGGCAACTTCCTCGATGGAACGGTAAAGGGAAAAGCGGGGCACGCATATGGCCATCGCACTGGTCTGTGTCTCGAGACGCAGCATTTTCCCGATTCCCCGAATCATCCGAACTTCCCGTCAACCGTCGTGCGCCCCGGTCAGCGCTACCAATCCCGCACCGTGTTCAAGTTCTCTCGGTCTTAAGCCGGCATGACTATCGCAACACGAAAATGATCGTGGGGTCGACGGGATAGCGTCCGAACCGTGCGCCGTAAATCGCCAGACCTCCCGGAAGCGACTCATCGACCTCCAGTCGGACGATGATCTCCCCAGCCCGCGCCGCCGCGCTGAGCGCCACGGCCGGCACGTCGATGCGTAGCAACTCCCCATACGAGCCGGCCTCATAGAGATGACCATCATGCGGCTGCGCGAGCCAGCTCAAGATGCCGCGGGAATCTGCCGGATCATCGCCGAGCGCGCGGCGTCCGGTGACAACGCCGTTCATGCGCACGGTCACGGCGCTCGGGAAGGGATGTTCGCCCGTCATCGGGTAGCTGTTGGGATTGCGGCTCGGATCGTGGAAGCCGCCGCCGCGCATATAGTCGCCGTTGTCCGAGACGGTGGAACCACGGTCCTTGCCGTTGAGCCGCTTGGCCGACGCCTCGACGATGAACGTCGCGCTCTGGACCGCGCGCGCATCGAGTCCCGCGGGCCAGGGAATGCGGTACTCGAAGTAGCCGCTGCCGGCTCCATTCAATTTCCGGTCACCGAGGATGGTCCACCGTTTGAGCGTCCACTGGGCGTCACGCACCGCGGTGGCGGGCACGCGTGCGATCCGGGCTCGGCGACCATCGGCCAGCCGCACCGTGTCGGGGGTTGCGCCCTCGACGACGAACGTAGTGAAGTTGCGGTGCAGCGTTGTGCCTGTCCCGTCCTCGAGAGTCACCGCCAGGACGACGACTGCCGGCTCGTTCGGCAGCGTCACCGACAGGGGCGCGAGGGGCTGCGACATCCAGGGCCGATAGGGAATGCGCGACATCGAGGAGCCATAGCGCTTCGCTTCTCCCAGCGAATTCCAGCCGTGGAGCTCGGTGCGAAGTGTCAGGCTGTCGCCGTACGTCGTGGTGCCGGTCAGGAATGACGCATAGAGCGGCACGTCCACGCGCTCGCCCGGATGCACGCGGTGGCTCAGCTCCGAGTCTCCCACGGCGACATAGAGCGGCGTGTGCAGGTCGCGCAGCGTCATTCCCTCCACGAAGGACCCGAAACCGGTTTCCTTCCGCGTGCGATCGAACCGCCAGTACCCGTTCCACTCGTTGATGACATCGTGGTGCTCGGTGTAGAGCCAGCCGGACAGCTTGGGATGGCGGCGGAACGCGTTGATCGCCCGGTGATAATCCCAGCTCCAGTCGACGTCACCGGTGCTGCCCTCGTAGCCCCACACGTTGCCGAATTCGGAATTGAGCATGGGTTGGCGTGCCTGACGCCACGGTGTCTCGAAATTCCACTGGGAGCCGGGGTAGGTGCTGTCGCTCGTCCGCTGGACGCGCGCCTCCCAACGCCAGCCCGGCAGGTAGTCGTGCCAGGAGTTGAGATCAGTGTCCGTATGTCCGCGGCCGCAGCATGGCGAATTGTCCTCGACCAGTCGAGTCGAGTCCAGCGATTTGGCGAGCGCGTAGTCGCGCGCGACGCGCGCCCTCGCCTCCGGCAGGTACCGCTCCGTGTCGCCTTCCTTGGTGAGCAGTCCCCACGTCTCATTGAACAGCACCCAGCTGAAGATCGCGGGATGGTTGTAGTCGCGGTCGATCATCCCGCGCAGCGCGACGTCGTGTTCCTTGAATGCGGCAGAGTCTGGTGGTCCCCACCAATTCGGGATGTCGGCCATGATCAGCACGCCGAGGCGGTCGGCCCAGTAGAGCTTGCGTGGCGTCTCGATTTTGACGTGCTCACGCAGCCCGTTCAGGCCGATCTCACGCGCGCGCAGGATCTCGTCGCGCAGCGCGCTGTCGGTGGGGAAGGTGTAGTAGCCGGTCGGATGATACGCCTGATCGAGCGCGAGCTGGAGGAATACGGGGACCCCGTTGATCGCGACGTACGGATGTGTTGTGCCGGGCAGATCGACCACTGAAATCGTGCGCATCCCGAAGTAGGTGTCGACACGATCCTCGATTAGCCCACGGCCACGCACGGCCACCGTGACGTCGTACAGGAAGGGATCGGCGAGCGACCAGCGATGCGAGTTCGGGAGTGGGATCTCGAGCTGCGCGGTCTTCCCGCCACGCTCGATGCGGGTCGTGGTCGGCTGGACATCGCCCTTGCCGAACGAGACGCTCAGCGTGAGAGCGCGCGCGGCGGGTGCGAGCAAGCGCGCGTCGACGCGCACGCCCTTCAGATTGCGCCAGGGCGTAAAGTGCACCGCGGCGAGCGGCGCACTGCCGCGCATCTCCAGATAGACCGTTTGCCAAACGCCTCGTGCGGGACCGTACCCTTGTTTGCCCTCGAGCTTGAACGAGTGCGGCGTGTCGTCCACGCGCAGCACCAGGCGGTGCGAGCCGCTCGACAGCCCGCGCGGCAGCTCGAACGAGAACGGAGTGTAGCCGCCCTGGTGCTCTCCCAGTTTCGTGCTGTCGAGCCAGACGGTCGTCCGCCAATCACTCGCTCCGACGACCAGGAAGACGCGGCGCCCCTTCCACGACGGGGGTACGGTGATTTGCCGCGCATACCAGCCGATGTTGCCGCTGTCCGGCACGCCAGAAAGCGGCGCGCCCCAGGAGAACGGTACGACGATCTCGCGATTGCCCGGCAGCGAGCCGCCGGGCCAACCGAGCCGCAGCCCCTCGTCGCGTTGGTCGAAGGCGAATCGCCAGGTGCCGTTGAGATTCAGCCACTCGGCGCGTTGGAAGTCAGGGCGGGGGTGTTCGGGAAGCGGGATCTGGGCCGTGGTGAGCAACAGCAGGAGCAGCGATTGCATGCCGCTAGACTACAGAACCTCAGCGGCCGCGCAACTGATCGCCGTGGTTGACGGGGCTTTGCCGTGCCCGCACGTTTGCCGTCTGACCAAGGAGACGCGCCTGTCCAATGCGGAGCCCCGCCCAGGGCTGGCCGAGATTGACGTCTTCGGCCTCACCGATCGCGGGCGCGTTCGACACGAGAATCAGGATCAGTTCCTGATCGCGAGCCTCCACAAACTGCTCCGGGTACACCAGTCGAGCATCCCACCCGACGACCTCACGCCGCTCGTCACGGAGTCACGCGGGTTCGTCTTTGTGGTGGCCGACGGGGTTGCTGGGCGGCCCGACGGCGCACAGGCGAGCGGCACCGTGATTCGCGCCATCGCCAACTACGTGACGCACCTGACCGACTTGTATCGCCGCCTGGATTCGGATCGGGAAGCCGAGTTTCTCGCGCAGCTCGAGCGCGCCGTGTTGGAGACGCATGAGGTCCTGCTCGAGGAGGGCCGGCGCGACTACGGCGGCAAGGGTGCTGCAACGACCCTCACGATGGTGTTCGCATTGTGGTCGCGCGCTTACCTCGTCCACCTGGGCGATTCGAGCTGCTACCGGTTGCGGGAGAGGCAGCTGCAACGGATGACGCGCGCCCAGACCGTGGCCGAGGATCTGGTGCGAGCGGGGGCGCTCAGACCGTCCGAGGCGCGGCAATCCCCCCTCAGCAACGTGCTCGCGAGCGCGCTGGGAGGACCGGAGGCGACGCCGTTGACACTCGCGAGCGACGCGCGGCGCGATGACATCCTGTTGTTGTGCACCGACGGCCTGACCAAGCACGTGACAGAGGACGAGATCGCGGATAAACTCCGCACGCTGCAATCGTCGGAGCAGGTCTGTCGCGATCTCGTGCGTCTCGCCAACGAGCGCGGCGGCACGGATAACGTGACCGTGTTGGTCGGTCGAGTCCGTCCCTTGCCGCGCTGACTACCCTGTCGGAGGGCTCCATGCGGATTTCAGCCGTCGCCGTCGTCGCTCTGCTGCTCACCGTCCCGCGCGCGATCCCCGCGCAACAAAACTTCGACACGGTCCAGGTGCGCTCGCAAAAAGTCGCCGAGGGCGTCTATATGCTCACCGGCGCGGGCGGGAATATCGGCCTGTCGATCGGCGCTGAAGCCGTGTTTGTCGTGGATGACCAGTATGCGCCGCTGACCCCCAAGATTCTCGCCGCGATCGCGCAGCTCACCGACAAGCCGGTGCGCTTCGTGGTGAACACCCATTGGCACTGGGACCACACGGGCGGAAACGAAGCGATGGGGAAAGCCGGGGCATTGATCGTGGCGCACGACAACGTGCGGCGCCGGATGTCCACCGAGCAGGTAAACGAGTTTTTCCAGCGGACGACCCCGGCCTCACCGCCCGGCGCTCTGCCCGTGATCACGTTCAGTGATACGGTCACGTTCCACATCAACGGGGACGACGTCCAGGCGTTCCATGTCGCGAACGCGCACACCGATGGCGATGCCTTCATCGTGTGGCGCAAGGCCAACGTCGTGCACGCGGGGGATGTGTTCTTCAACGGGCGCTATCCGTTCATCGATCTCAGCAGCGGCGGCAGCATCGACGGCATGATTGCGGCGATCGACGTCTTGCTCACGCTCGGCGATGCAAACGCCAAGATCATGCCGGGGCACGGTGAGCTCAGCGACCGCGCGGCGGTGCAGGAATACGGGAAAATGCTGAAGACCGTTCGCGATCGCGTGCGGCAGCAAAAATCGGCGGGCCGCTCGCTGGAGCAAACGCTGGCCGCTCACCCCACGGCGGAGTTCGATGCCCGCTGGGGAACGGGCTACATCAAGCCGGATCAGTTCGTGACGATGGTCTACCAGAGCGTGCGCACCACGCGCCGCTGAGAGTTTAGTCGGGCGGGTACGCCACGTGTGGCCTGCGCCGTATGGTGTCCCACACGTCGAGCGCCGGTTTGGGGTGCATCGCGCTATCGGCCAGTCCCAGATGGGCGAACAGCGGCAAGATCGACCCGGGCGGTTGCGGGTTGTTGCTCAGATCCAGGTCGTAGAACGTGAGTTGAAAGACGCCCTGCGCCCGCGCGCTGTCCAACAATTGCTCCTGCCGCTCGATGTAGCGCGCCTGCTCGGCGGGCGACGACACAATCGTGTCGAGGGAGATCGAGGCCCAGCCGCCTTCCACGACCAGCACTGGCAGCACCGTGCCCTGCGCGATCCGGCTGTAGTAGTCGAGCGGCACCGACTCGGGCTCGGTGAACCCGCCGAGATATGGATAGCTCGAGAGGCCGATCGCCTGCATGAACGGGAAATCGCTGCGGTCCTGCGCGATTCCGACAAACGGTCCCGGCGGCAGCCGGCCCCACGCGGTCTCCACCTGAATGCTGACGAACAGCTTGCTGGGCAGACTCGCCGCGCTGATCTGCGCCGCGACGGCATTGGTCATCGTGACCACGGCCTGATACACGGAATCAGGCGCCAGGACGCGGATGAGGTTGGTCTCGGCGGCGAGCCCCAGGTATCTCGGTTGGATCTTGAGCGCGACGGCGTACGTCCATTCCCGATACAGCCGCTGGACCATCGTGTCGGTGATGCTGCGGCCCGCGGCCACGAGCTCCGGCGCCTCGGCAGCGCGGTTCAGCCCGTCGGTGACATCCACCGTGAAGACGATGTCCAGGCCCTTGGCCCGGTAGTACTGGGCGAGCGGCAGCTCGACCGTGTCCACCGCGCCGGCAGGCGTGTGGCCCGCCAACAGCGCGGCCCACGGCGGTGAGACGTGCATGATCGCCGCATCGGCATGCGGGATCCAGTTATCGATGGCGGCGATGAGGTTTGCGGTCGAGCTGTCGAAGCGGGGCGGAATCGCGGAGAATCCCATCAGATAGCTGCGTGACGGCAGACCCGGCCCCCCGCCATCTCCACAAGCGGCGGTGACGAGTCCCACGAGGATCAGGATCCGCAATTTCATCCCACCAATCTAAAGAGGCTCTAGATTACGTCCCATGTCGCGAATGGGGTGGCCGCTGCGGGCAGCGGTCCTGTGCTGCGCCGGGCTCCCCCTGGGCATCCTGTACGCGCAGCAGCCCACACCGCCGGATACCACGAAGCCCTACACGCTCCCCCCGACGACGGTAACCGTCACCCGGGCCGAGCGGCCGCTCACGCAAATCGCCAATTCGGTCGGCACGGTCAGCCGCCAGGAGATCAGCCGCGCACGGCCCACCTGGGGGCTCGATGAAGCGCTGGTGAG
>Ga0209215_1000163_pt1 | contig 11623 bp, 25 predicted proteins | sample TexAe_OM2H0_M2_FD_187938 | JGI IMG/M metagenome (GOLD analysis project Ga0209215, IMG submission 187938) | Forest soil microbial communities from Davy Crockett National Forest, Groveton, Texas, USA - Texas A ecozone_OM2H0_M2 (SPAdes) (version 2) | ecosystem: Environmental > Terrestrial > Soil >...
CAGACTCTCAAGGTTTCGCTGGAACAGTGCCTCTTCTTCCTCGGCGCGACGTTGTGCTTGACGTTCGTAATACCCGTCGATCCATTCCAGAAGCTTGTTAAACGGCCACATTACCGCTTCCTCCCTTTGTTCTGTGCTTCTCGATTCGCTCGGCACATATCGCAACGTGTGCCGCGTTCTGCCTTGCGCGTACAGCATCGAAGGCACCACAGCTTTTCCTGAGGGCCTCCGTTCAAAGCCTGGACGCGCAGGCGTTCGTTCTCGTCCCTGAATCCTGCGCGTCTGAAACGCGTTGGCAAAGCAAGGGTCATGATCAGCTTTCGAGGCTGCGCTTCCACGTTTCTGTAAGCTGATTCGTGATTTTGCCAAGAAATTCGCCACCTTGATAACCCAGCACGTACAGCCCAGCTTTCGCGGCATGAAGCGCCGCCTCGTCGAGAAGCAGGATTAGCTTGCGCAAGTTCTGGCGCTCCTCTTCGGTCTTCGGTACATTAACTGTCATTCCAACTCGCATTATTTTCTCCCTTCTTTCATTGAAAAGAACTGTTCACGAGTCATCACCACCGCGTTTGTGCGTGCGCGTTCCTTCGCGTACGCATCGCGCAGAATATGTTTTGCGGCCTCAGGCAGAAGACCAAAAACTTTCACGAGACCGTATTCAGTAGCGCCGGGGACTGCGCCAACCAAGGCCTTGGCTTCTTGCTCCGAGAGCGAATACTGATACCAGCGGGCGACTGTTTGATCCGTGATAGCGGCTGACATTAGCGCACCGCCTTCCGGTAGAATTGAACAAGAAACAAGCCAACGCGGCCAATCGTCCAGCCGCGTGCTTGCAGGCGCTCGGCTCGCTTGAGTCCCTTGAGAGTGCTCGTGTCAATTGTACGGTATTCGATTCTCACAATTGCACCGCCGCCCAGCCGTCAGTGCCGTAAGTTTCATCTAACTCACCGCTCGTGAAATGATTTTCGTCGTCTCTGCAATCGCCGTCAAAATCTACGGGGTGATAACAACCGCACGACCTACACTCATAGAAAAGTTCTAGGTCAACGTATTGACGTGAGATATTCACGATTGCGCCTCCGTGTTACGAATTCGAACTGTCTGATAAGCCAGCATGTTCTTCCGTGCTTTGCCAATGGCCTCGCAAATCATATAATGGAAACACTCACGATGATCCATGAAGTCCTCAAGCGATTTGTAGATGCAACCGCCAAGGTAGTCAGCGCCTACTTCTTTACCTTGAAAGAAAACCCGCACACGCGCCACAAACGCCATTAACGCGCCGGATTTCAATCCTTTACGCGTGCTGCCATCTTCGTCGAAAGACAAATCCAAATCGTCTTCCTCAAGCGCATCGCATACGACCTTGAAGTTTTTCGTGTTGAACTCCCGCATGGTGCCAATTTTGTGACTCATTTTTTTTATCTCCTCGCTTGCCCTTTCTTGGGCTTGCGTGATTCCATCATACACTTCTGAGTACCGAAGTCAATAGTACTAAAGTCCTATTACTGTTTTGCCTTAATCGGAGTCAGCGGCCTTTTGTGCCACGTATCGATACGCCGCTGTTGCTCTTTGCAGTAGCGATTTAGCTCGCGCATCTTTGGTTGCAAATAATTTTCGATGTATCTCGCGTGACTCTCGGTCGCGATCCTTAGCAAGTCCTCGGAGGTCTTTGCGAACAGACTGTACGTGCTGCCTCGATGCCATTCTTTATTCATCAAGACATGTACGCTGTCATTTTCAATTTTCAAATCACAGCGCTCCCACGAATAATACCCACCGACATGTCGCGCGGTCTGTGGAATCCAAACATTGTACCACAGCTTTGGTTCGATTGCTGGACTGGCCCATATACGCGCCATTGCAGCCGTTTCCATCCAGCGTTCAGTCGCCCAAACGATTGACTCCTCGACTAAGGTCTTATCTTGCTCCAATGGCAAGTGATTCGATCCGAAGCACACGCCTGAGAAGAATCCGCCCAGGACTTTATAGCCGTGCTTCGCCATCACGCCGTTAGGCAGCTTCTGGACGCGTGAGCAAACTTGACAGGTGCCGAGGTGTGTGGCCTTGCTCATTAGCTTGATACTCTCCCTTTCTTGACCTGTTTTAACCCTTTTTCAGTCAGTTTGTTTCCTTCAACCGACCAACCTTTGAGGCAGGAATTGCAAATTCCAGTCGCTTTTTCATCTTTACCGAAAAGTGGCGTACCGCACAACTCGACTACATCGGTCTCGCTTTTGAGTGTCTTTTCACCCGTCGCAAGATTCCAAGTAGAAATTGTGACGTGCTTCAAGTGCTCAACGCCACACGAACTAAATAATTTAGCCTTGCTCATGCGCTCACCTTTCGATTGTCGAATCGACCGCGACCTTTAACGAATATCGTAGCAACGAGGGGAACCTTGTTCTGGTGTCCTGTCTTTATCTTGACGCGCTGGCCGGGAATTCAAGTCCCTATGTCCACGAACGACGGCCAAAAAATGATCCCGGTTAAAATGAGGATTGTCAGCCGCCAGAACAGACGCGACGTTGTCAAACACGTTGTTGAGATTTGTTTTCACGGAATTGCGCATCAAAGACGTTGGCTGGGCCGATTCGTAATCCAACAGTGAATTGCGGAGTGCTTCTGCTATCAAGCTGTAATCTTTGCGGGTCATGTTAGCCTCTCTTTTGTAGGTCTCAACAGCATAGACAGTATGACGAATCCCAGGTTCGATGTCGACAACTTTTTTCAAGAAAAACGTACTAGTACTGATGGGCTAGTACTTGCCTTCCAGTTTATTCAAGCGATCCCAACAGTCCATGCTGTCCCATCAAATCCTTGGCGAGATTTAGCGCGTCGATTATTTCCATTGTGCTTTCTCCAAACCGGGCAGCTTCGCCAACTTCTCTTGCAACTGCTCAACAGTATCAGCGGATAAAAGCTGGCCGGACAAATCACGAACGACTTCGCGCTTCTCTACGCCTGATTTCTTCGAAGTTTGCGACGCGTTCGACAATGCTCAACGTGGCTGCCTCTGCTGCCTGGTCTAATTCGTCGTTACTTGTCTCTCGAAAGTAAACGGCGCGACCAAGCAAGGTGTTCAACTCGTCTGCGATTTGATTCTTCCAGCTTTCCTCGTGCTTCGTACTGAACACAGTATAAATCGTGATAGCCATTAATTCACCTCGTAGTTTTTAAACGTTGTGCTCACGTATGCAACAAACTTGCAGCGCCACACGCGCAAAACTCCGAATTTATCATGCATCGGTTGGTACGCTCTCAAAACCCATCGCTGTAAAAAATAGGCGCGACGGCCATCAAACCCTTGTCCAGCGTGTTCTAAAAATACCTGAAACGGGGCCTTGATTTTCATGCGCCTGCCTTTCGATTATCAAAACGACCTCGACGAAAACGGTCGCGAAATAAAACAGCGCCGTCGAACTCGGGGTCATTCACGTCGCCAGCGATTTTCTTTTTGTCTGGCGTGCCATAGCCCTTGATACCATAGATGATGCCAGTTGAAATTTCAACCATCCATGCGCCGGATGAACCGACGTCAAGGCGGATGTACTTCGCGCCTTCGTGTGTATGCTTCTGTTCTTGCGTATCGAAAGCCGCCATCAGATTGGTATAACCACGAGCCACGAAGTCCTGGCGGTGCGCTTCGTGCCACTGCGAAAGAATCTGATTGAGTCGCTCGGTCATGATTTCCTCCGAAGCTCAAAGCTACGGGCATAAAAGAAACCGTCAGGAGTGATGCCGTCGTCACGAAGTGCGACAGTGTAAATGGGTTCACCACAATCGTCGGTGCGGATGTTGACGATGCGACCGACAGGCGGTAATCCAAGCGCATTGGTTAAGACAGCTACTAAAACTTCGTCATCGTAGTTGAAGTCCATAGTTTCTTCTCACTGCCAGTCTACCAAATCCAGTTTGGATGTCAATGGTACGAATGGGCTAGTACTTCAAGCTTGGAACAAGGCCGAGAATTCAGACCACTGAATGATGAGTGTGTCGGCTGCGCGTCGATATGTGCGCTTGCGGTCTTCTCTCAATCGCGACCACGTTGCGTCGTCGTAGCCTGACAACTTTTGCGCGACAGTGTCCTGGGCTGGCCGTATCGCCGACACTGGCAAGGTAGGCGTAAGGCAAGCATCAAATTCTTTGACCCACTCTTCGGCCTCGGTTTTCCAGTATTCGGTTATGACGTGCCCAGTGTCATGACTGTTGTACACGTTTGCCTTCGCCAAGTCGCGGACGAATGCTTCGAGCGATTCGTGATCGTGGTATAAGTCGGCCATCAGTAGCCTCGATCCTTGAGCACGATAGACTTCACGCCGTCGACCAGCACAGGGAATTCGAACATCAAACCGTTGCCCTCGAAGCCTGGGGCGACCATCATGGCAGCAACTAACGCTGACCAGCGCTCGGGGTGCCGATTCTTGTGCACAAGCCTTTGAAGCGCGTTCACCGCGATGGCTCGGTTGGGTAATTCGAGGAGCATGTCACGCACGCGTTCCACGTTCCACTCTTTTCTTGGCCTTCCACGCATAGAAAACCTCCGAAAAGAGCCTATCACAAGCCTGTATTTTTGTCAACAATTATTTTGGCTACTTAATTTGGCTACCTATTTTGGCTATCTGTCACCACGCAATGTGTCACCACAGATTTGGTGACATCAAGTAGCCAAATTCGAGAAATAACTTGGTGACAGAATAGCCAAATTAATAGCCAAATTAAAGACAATGATATCAAGGAGTTATCGAGTGTGTCAATCTTGACACCACCAAAAAACAGGCCAAGTTACACACAGAGGGCAAAATAGCTCGAATTAAGCCGATCCGAGGACGCGCACACTCAACGCACAAAATGAAGAAATCAAATAAATAGCTGTATTATCATATAGTTACAAGATAAAACAGAGGAGGAACATATAAGAAAGAGAGAAAACGGACATTTTTGAATAGACACCCTCTGTGGTACTAGGCCCTTTTTTTGGTGACACCAAAGTAGCCAAATTCATTTTATGTGTCACCAACGAAATGGTGCATAGAAGAGAAAGCGAAACTCAATTCTTCAAGGAAATTCGAGCGAAAAAAGGTCGATGTCTCAGCCAGTGTCACAGGCTCGGGCGAGGCAGGCTAGCTTGAGACGGTCTCATTGAGCGTATCACATTGAGACGCAACGAGATGCCAATTAGTGGGCAGCGAGACTGAGACGATCTCACGGTGAGACGTCACGTCGAGACACAGCGAAACGCGAGACAATCGCGTAATCCCAACAAAATAAGGGACATATGCGATTCGCGAATTAAGAACGCAACGACGGGTCATCCAGGCGAGCAGTGCGCGAGTGTAATAATTACACAAAAATCGCAATACATTTTCGTATTTTCTTCGCCGATGGAGAATAACTAGTTCTCTAGCGCTTCGCAAACCTGCGTAAGTTGTTGATTCGGCGTGAGTTAGGCCTTGCGACCGCTAGCGGCAAGCATGCGCAAGCAACGCGACCGATCTGCGCCGTGGCCGCGCAACGCAACGAGGCGAACCTCGGGCGAAGCAACCAATGTTGAAAACAAAGGAGTTAGCTAATGGTCGTCAAGTTGCTCCCCTAGCAATTTCATTTCCAAAAGTGCAGGGGGCCGGGGGGTGGCGGGTCGTACCCGCCCCCAGCCCTTCGAGGCTTAGGCCGACGTCGACGTGGCTTACCCGCACTTTTCCTATACCGTGACCCGTCACCCTCTAACGCCCATGTTATCAATCACTTAAAATCGGTGCCCTGCTTCACCTGTTTTAGTGGAGGGATACAACCCTCCTGGCAGTACTGCGGCTTCCCTGTCCATCACCATCGCAAAACGCACACGCCTCGTCTCAAAATGAGATGAGAAACGGGTCACTAGACACAGGCCAGTCGTACTCGCCCCCAGGGGTGCCAATATTTGGGCAGGCATCCGCGTGGCTCGTCTCAATGTGAGACAGACGAGACATGTCACCGTCTCAAAATGAGACAACTTGTCTCACGGCAACTTAAGAATGGGTGTCTCTAAATGGATAATGGATCAAACGGTAAACTTATTTTCGTAAACGACGGCGACACGTTGATTGTGATCGCCAGGACTCCGCTAGTATTGAGTGATCCGCGTGATGAGTATCCGTATGTCTCACAAGCTTACCGAGTGGTTGCTGATCGTTTTGGGCCTGTTCTTGCTCTTGTATCTCTCATCGAGAAGCCAGCGAGCATATCTCAAGACGAAGTTGATCAATACGTTTCGCGACAAGTTTGCGAAAAGAACAACGAATCGGATTTAAAAAGAGCCGTTGACAACGAGCGAACTGCTCTCACCAGATTTAGGCTGATGTTATTGGAATCGCGTCTGGACGGCAACGTAACGAGCGGATCATGAACCGACGCACCTTTCTAAGATGGCTCGGTTTCGGAGTCCCCGCCGCAGCCGCAGTGGTGGTCGCCCCCAGGGCCGTCGAAGCGGTGTGCAGTTGTGCGCGTGGCTCGAAGCCGCTTATCGGCACCGCCGAAGAGTGGTGTGACATTCATGGGACTCCGCTCGTTGAGTGCAGCCCCATAGTTAAGGACTATCACGAGTACGCCAGTTTTTCTCAGTTCGCCAATTGTGAAGCCATCGACGAATGCGTCGCGAAAGCGGCTGAAGAGTTAGGCCGCGCCGCAGGCGAGCACGTTAAAGAATTACAAAGACTCGCGTATGAGCCAGTCGCCTTTGGGAGAAGCTAGCAGGAGGGCCTGTGCCTTTCTATTACATGCCCGTGGACTGGAGCGCTCCCGAGAAGGGACTGCTTTACACGAACGAAGAGTTTAACAAAAGGATCGCCGCGCACGTTGAAGCGATGGGCCTTCAGCCAGGAACCAACGAATTCGCGGTCATCAACAACACTGAGTTTTATTTACTGGACAGATTGTTCAACGGATCGCCGAACTAAGGCGAGGAGATTTCATGGCATCGACAGTCACAGGAAGTTTGGGCGCAGCGAACAACGGCGCGATTGTCAGCGCTATCAAGTTGCTGAACAACGTTCCCGCTGGCGTCGTAACGTCCGACGTGGTAGCGAGTGGAAACTTTTCGCTCGGCGGACTCGCGGCTGGCACGTATCAAATCAAAGCGGTGTTGAATAACAACCAGAACGCAGACCGCGCTGGATCGGACATCACTAACCTTTTGTTCGTGAACACGATCACGGTCGACGGCTCGACGACTTACAAACTGTAATGAGCCTTAAGAACATTGTTCATCGCGAAGTGAAAGACGGTCGCGAGCACATCACGTTCAAGACCGACACGCACGAGCACACGTACTCGTTTGACAAGCGACAACAGAAGAGTTTGAAAAACGGCGCTGATCCATCCGACTTGAAAGGTCGATTGGAAAAGTCCAAGAAGCTGTAGAGGATTCAATGGCGAAAGCGAACAACCCCGATGCGTCCTTGAAGAAGGACATGAAAGCGTTTGACGCTGCAAGCGAAGGCACTCGTGGAGGCAAGAGCGCAGACGAGACGGCCACGCTTCGCAGCGGCAACCTCCCGAAGGCTGAAGCCGTGCGCGATGCGAAATGTGATGAAGGCGCAGCCGTTCGTTGCGCTCAGAAACAGAACACGAGTGATGGCGGCGAATATCCGAAGCACCGCAACGTGATTCCGAACAAGAGCGATGAGTCGCTCGTTGTAACGGCGGTGGCGAAAGTCAAGGAGTAAGTCGTGCCCTGGATGGCGGTAACGGTTGGGATGGAAAACGGCGAACCTGTCGAGAGCACGGTTAACACCGACGCTATCGTGTGCTTCCAGGCGCTTAACGGGGGAACGTGGATCAAGTTTGTCGACGGATCGTATCTCGAAATTCTCGATCCGATAGAGCAAGTTACTCAGGTCGTTTTGAAGGCCGACGAGAAGAAGGCAAAGAATGGTCTACCAACTAACCAGCGATGATTTGATTCTGGTTATGGGCGGACACGCAAAGCCAGGACTCGGATCGCAACGACATTTACCAATTTTTCGAGGCGAAGATGGCGTCGAGTACGTGAGTCTCAACGGCCAAACGTTGACGCCAATTTCTAATTTACAAACGGATCGATACACACGTCGAGAAAACGTGCAAAGGGGATAACAATGTTGCTTGTAGCACTTTCAGTTGTGGCGGTAGGTCTGCTTTTCGTCGGCTATAAGTTCGGCGCTATTGCTGAGGCGGAGGCCGCTCGTGCTGAGCGAGCAGCGAAGCAGCTTTACGTCAAGGCCCATAGCGAAGTCAGCGCGAAGCTGAACGCTGTCAAGGCCGAAGTATCGAAGATCGAAGCAGAGGCAAAGACGGAAGAGAAGGCCGTTGTGGCCCGTCTCAAGGCCCTTCTGTAATTTTCGCTTGACAACGGCACGCTCGCTATGATAGGGTTCTAACGTGGCCTTAGTGTAGTGGTTTGCACGCTTGACTGTGAATCAGGCAGTGTCGGTTCGAATCCGACAGGTCACCCCAAAAGTTTTTTGAAGAAAGTGCTTGACAAACTTTCAATTCCATGATAGGCTTCTTTTCGAGAGTGAGGGCTGCTCAATGAAAAAGATTGCAGTCACGGATTCGTTGAAAGACCTGAAGTTGAAGGTCGGCGAGAAGGTCGAGTTGTTCAAGCGCGTTTGGCAGTACGGCGAAACGACCGATAAGAACGGCAAGGTCACATCGCGTTATCTTGATCCGCTTTAGTTTTTAAGAGTTCTCAACTGGTGGCCCGTGCTCAGGGCCAAGAGCAACCAGGGCGGCGCGTCATATCAGCCAATTGGTGGCGCGTTTACAGAAAGGCACAGGAATGGACTTGTGTTCGAATCCCAGGACGACTGAACAGAAAGTAGGCTTAGCGGCTGAAATAAGTAGGTCGGTGGTGTAACGGGCATCTTCCGAATTTTCGCCGAGTGCTCCTCGGCAAACGACACTTGTTGCAGACCAGAGCCGGGAGCTATTGCAACCGTAACGGCGGAACGTCGGCTCAATCGTCGAAAAATTTCTATCGGGAACTAGAGAAGTCTGGTTGTTCTCGCCTCCCTCGGACGGAGGAGATCGCTGGTTCGAATCCAGCGTTCCCGACCAAATTTAAGTCCAGCGAAGGCTGGCAGGTTTCCGCAAACGGCACCGAGGGAGAGCTAGCGTGCTACGCGCCGCAGAGCACCATCGGAGGGCAGCGGACAAGTTTAGACGCTTCGTGCGTCAGCGGGGTGAGAATCCCCGCAAAGTTTCAGTAGTCTCATGGGCCAGCCTGGAGTGGCCGTCTCCCTGTCACGGAGAAGATCGCGAGTTCAAATCTCGTTGGGACTGCCATCGAGGAATGGGGAAGTCTGGCCGTTCCCGCCTGTTTTGGAAACAGGAGCACCCAGGTTCGAATCCTGGTTCCTCGACCAATTTTATGATTTGTCAACGTTGTCATCAAGAGAAAGCAACAGCCGTGCCTCGTCTCAACCCGTACGATCAAGATATACGCGGGGAAAAGAACGAAGAAGTTCTTTGCGACGGGTGCTTCGACGCGTTGTGTGACGAGATTTGAGAAAAGCTTCAGTACCCCGTTGGCGGAATTGGCAGACGCGTAGAGCTTAGACCTCTATGTCCTAGCGGCGTGCAGGTTCGACTCCTGTATGGGGTACCAAGTTTGCGCGTGTGGCGGAATGGCATACGCAGGGGACTTAAAACCCCCGGCCCGAAAGGGATTGTGAGTTCGACTCTCACCTAGCGCACCAAGTTTTACGAGCGTGATTGGCAGACGTGCCAGTCCTCGGCCAGCGACGGCTGGTTTGAGTTTAGCCCTGTCGTTCAATTGGACAGGACGCGCGGCTTCTACCCGTGTAATCTCGGTTCGAGTCCGAGTGGGGCTACCAAGCTTCCTATGTCGTGGGATACGTCGGCATCTAACATGAGTCGTCACGCGTTGTTTCGTGGCGAGGGGAAACAATTTTATCGATCCGTCTCTTTGGAATCGCATATACGGATCGAACGACGCGATACGGCAACACGAAGAGCGCGTCGTTGGTTTTCGAAGTTTGTACGTACATCGGTTGGGGGTGCCGCAATCACCCCCGGCACACTATTGCGGAGTGTGAAATGGGCATCTGTTCTAATTGTGGAAAAGAAGGCGAGTTCTATAAGCGCCCGAACGGAAAGGAATATTACCACTGTAAGCTGTGTCAAAACGCTTACACTAGAAATCACTACCGTTCAAATAAGAAACAATATTTAGATAGAAACAACCAATACAAAGCAAGTATTCAAGGTCATGTTGTTGATTATCTAAGAAGCCATCCTTGCGTTGATTGCGGAGAAGCAGATTTAGCAGTTCTGGATTTTGATCACGTTCGCGGAAAGAAAAGCCGAAATATCTGTGACATGATTAAGTCTAGATGCGGATGGCTGGCAATTAGGCGAGAGATTTTGAAATGCGATGTCCGTTGTGCTAATTGTCATAGGCGAAAGACATACGGGCACCTGAGTAAGTATCAAAGGACTTGTCGTCTAACGGACAAGGCACTGGTCTACGAAACCAGCGATGGCGGTTCGATTCCGCCCAAGTCCTCCACGGCCCTGTCGTTCAGCGCACAGGACTCTCCGCTTCGAACGGAGCAACCACGGTTGGAATCCGTGTAGGGCCTCCAGATTTTGAGCCTATCGTCCAACAGGACAGGGCCTCAGTTTCCTAAACTGACGATCACGGTTCGAGTCCGTGTAGGCTCTCCAAGTTTGAGCGGTGGGTAGCGCGTGGCTGACCAGTGAGAGTCCGTCTTCCGAGACGCCAGCCTCACGCAGCGGACGAGGCTTAGGCGCTCAAAAATATTACGTGCCCGTGCGGTGGCGAGTCCGCAGCGTCGAAAGACGTGGCACGAGTTTATGTGCCTTTGTGGTGGAACAGGCAGACGCGCCGCACTCAAAACGCGGTGGGCTAACGCCCGTGTCAGTTCGAGTCTGACCAGAGGCACCAAGTTTATCCTGGGAGGCAGTATGCTATCAGGTGACGTGAATGAGCAGTTTGAGATTCACGAGAAGTTGAGAAAAGACATTGAAGGTCTTCGCCGCCGTATCGCAGAGTTAGAGCGCCGCGTGGCTGAACTGGAAGACGAGAAATAATTTTTGCGCGGATCGACAAGCGGTTAAGTCCATCGTCTGCAAAACGATCATCGTGAGTTCGACTCTCACTCCGCGCTCCAAGTTGGTTGTCCAGATGTTCGCGGGAGTCCGATCCTCCCGAGGAAGTTCAGGACACGAGTCAACACCGTGCCGTGGAAGTTGCGGGACGCGCAAGCGTACGGGTAAGGCCCAGCACTGGCGACAGATGACGAATAGCTGCTCACTTTGGAAACGGGGTGAATCGGTGTCGTGAATCCGCCAGTCATTCAAGTTGGGAAACTCCACACTGGGTGCAACTGCAAATAGGCGCAGAGGACTTTGTTGACGTCCAGTGACAGCGCGGGTAGCAGGCTTAGAGGAATGAACGTCACATGGCCGTGATACATATCATGGCCGTGATACAAAATCCTGGCTACGGGCGACCAAGAATTTCGACTGCGATTTCGAGTGGCAGAATTGCTCCCTCTTAAGGAGTCAGGTCTCGGTTCGAGTCCGAGGCGGTCGACCAAGTTTTGTCAACCTTTAAGTT
>Ga0209215_1000164_pt1 | contig 11611 bp, 9 predicted proteins | sample TexAe_OM2H0_M2_FD_187938 | JGI IMG/M metagenome (GOLD analysis project Ga0209215, IMG submission 187938) | Forest soil microbial communities from Davy Crockett National Forest, Groveton, Texas, USA - Texas A ecozone_OM2H0_M2 (SPAdes) (version 2) | ecosystem: Environmental > Terrestrial > Soil >...
CACGAAAAGTCTGATTTCTCTGTGCAGTCTCTGTGTCCTCTGTGCCTCTGTGGTTGTTTGTTCGAACAATTCCTTAACCACAGAGGCACAGAGGACACAGAGACTGCACAGAGAAGAACTCCGATAAGGACTTTCGGGCAAAGCCAGTTGAAGGATAGCTCGGAAGAATTTAAGAGGTAATCATCATGCAAGTGTTGACTAATAAAATTAGCGATTTGATGGCGCGGGTATTTGGTTGCTGGCATGGGGAATTGAGTCGGCCGTTCTCGCGTGGGGGAAGCGCTTATCGGAAATGTCTCAGTTGCGGCGCGCAACGCCGGTTTAATCTCGGCAACTGGGAAATGCAGGGTAAGTTTTTTTACAGTAACTAACACGCAGATTACACGGACCGACTACTGATCGAGCCGTGTAATCTGGGCGAATTTCTTACCTTTGTCAGAATAGATGTAACTGTCACGAGCCTTCACCACCAGATCCGCTTCAGTAACCTTCACTTTTATCTGTCTTCGTTCTCCATCCTTGCCGGTTGTAGCTGGGTAATAGCCGAGGCTGTACTGGCGTCCGAGTTCGTCAGCGATCCACGAGAACGCCTGGGCAATCCCGAATAAGGAGTCGCCGCTGTAAAACCGTCCGGCTGTTTTCTCTGAGAGCGCATGAAGATATGCGGCTCCTCGTTTGTACTCTCCACGCGTTGTTCCGCGAGTCGAACCACCACCCGGGATAGGCAGCGGCAGGCCGAGAATCGTCCCATGGCTGGGGATTCCAGTACTCGAGGTGCTGAACGTGTCGTAGCTGACCGAATAAATGGGCGCATCAGATTCTTCAGCCATTTGAAGCGTACTCTCGTACGAAGCGCGGAAACTCGTCGTGTCAACACCGTCAGTGAAAAGTACAACCGCTTTTCGGCCGGGAATCGTTTTGAGCTGTTTCTTCAGTATGTCCTCAACGGCGTCGTAAAGACGCGTCCCGCCGCCGGTGCGCGTGTGGCGAATCGCTTTCGCGATCACGTTGCGATCGGTTGTCGCTCTGCATTCCACCTGGATCCGATCGTCAAACGACATCACCATCACACTGTCTGTTGGTTTCAGTTTGTCGACGAACTTGATTGCGGCATCCTGGATATCGTCCAGCCGGATTTCTGTGGAACCGCTTGTATCGATCAGTAACACAACGCTGAAGGGCGAGTCAGTCGTGGCAAAGTAAGCGATCTTTTGTTCGACGCCGTTTTCCTGGATGCGAAAGTTTTCCTTCTTGAGAAGGGGAACATAACGACCGTTGCGGTCCATGACGGTGACCGGCACCATCACCAGGGAGGTGTCGAACTTAATGATGTCGCCTTCGACGGTCTCACCGTTGGGGTCGATGCGCGACTCTTTGATGGTGTCGTCGCCGGTCTTTGCCGGTTCGGTTTTAGCCGGCGGTTTTGACTCGGTAGCGATCTTGCGACCTGACTGGGCGTAAAGATTGAAAGGGAGTAAAGAGGCACTCAAAAGCAGTATCAGAGTCAGTTTTGTTCTGTTCATAGAATCCTGGCCTTGGAAGTGCTGTATCCGGGAGAGTGGTCTTTCGATTGTGCAGGATAGATGCGGCGCGACACCTAAGGGTTGTTACAGATTACACTGATTGATCTGTGTAATCTGTGGATAAATGAGATATATTGCCGCGCAAATGAGCGAACAAACCCTGACCACCGAAGCACAAGCGAGTCAACTTAAAGGCGGGTTTTTTGGACACCCGATAGGACTTGCCCCGCTCTTTTTCACAGAGCTCTGGGAGCGTTTCAGCTATTACGGCATGCGCTCAATTCTCATTCTGTACCTGACGTCCACCGCGGCTCAGGGTGGCCTGGGTTTCGATGTCAAACAGGCGTCGTCAATATATGGCTGGTACACGATGGCTGTTTACCTGACTGCACTGCCCGGCGGATGGATCGCAGATTATTTGACTGGCGCCCGACGGGCCGTGTTCATTGGTGGACTCATCATCGCCTTTGGCCATTTCTCGATGGTGTTTCATTCCACCAATTTGGTTTTCCTCGGAATGGCATTGATTGCCATCGGCACCGGACTACTAAAGCCAAACATCAGCGTAATGGTGGGTAATCTCTACCGTGGAAACGATCCACGACGCGACAGCGGGTTCTCGATCTTTTACATGGGAATCAATGTTGGTGCACTCCTTGCCCCATTCGTCGTCGGGTATTTAGCAAAAGGTGAGACGTTCAAAAGCTTCTTGAGCACGATCGGCCAGGATCCCACAAAGAGTTGGCACTGGGGATTTGGAGCGGCGGGCGTTGGCATGGTGCTGGGACTTGTTATTTACCTCCTCAGTAGCCGCACACTCGCAGGAATAGGCGACAAGGTGCCGCGCAGCATCAAGGTATCGGGCAATAGCGAATCAGCTCCGGCTCTAACGGCGAGCGATTGGAAGCGCATCGCTGCCATTCTGATCCTCTTTGCGTTCACAATTCTTTTCTGGGCGGCTTATGAGCAAAAAGGCGCCAGCCTGAATCTCTTTGCGGACAAAAACGTGCTCACAGAGTTTGCTGGCAAAAGTTTTCCCGCACCCTTTCTACAGTCGCTAACACCTTTGTTCGTGATTTTCTTGACGCCACTATTTTCAATGCTGTGGGTGGCATTGAAAGATCGACAGCCATCGAGTCCGGCGAAGTTCAATCTGGGTCTGCTACTGATCGGCACGGCGTATCTATTAATGATTCCCGCGGCGATCTTTACTGCCCAGGGGCGCGTGAGTTTCTGGTGGCTGGTTGGACTCTACTTCCTCGAAGTTTGTGGTGAGATGTGTTTGAGTCCCGTGGGATTGAGCATGGTGACAAGACTCGCGCCGGTGAGATTCGTCGGACTCATGATGGGTGGATGGTTTTTGGCGACATCCTTTGGAAATAAGTTCGCTGGTTATCTTTCCGGATTTTTCGTCGCTAACGATCCGTTCCGATTGAGGAATCTGTACGGTGGGATCGCTTTTGGGTTGTTAGGGTCGGCGCTGCTTCTTGCGCTTCTGCTGCCTACCATCAAGAAATTGATCGGCGAGAAAGCCGGTTAGATTAAGATTCACTTGGTCAAACGATGGAGGTCAAGAATCGTTAGGAGATTTCGCATGCTGATCACTGACCAGGTCCTGTACTGACTGTGTCCAAGAATGATTTCTGACTTTTCTGGCAGAGCTATCCTGTCCTATAAAATGTTCAGTAAAGCGATCGTTAGACCACCGAGCGCAAATTTCGCTGCTGGATTAACTACCGTCGATCTGGGTGCGCCCGATCTCGAACGCGCCCTCACGCAACACGAAGCATATTGTCAGGCGCTCGAATCGTGTGGTCTCGACGTCTTGCGACTCCCGCCTGACGAGGAACATCCCGACTCCACCTTCGTCGAAGACACGGCAATACTGACTACACGCGGTGCTGTAATCACACACCCCGGCGCATCCTCGCGTCGCGGCGAAACCACACACATAGCTCCTCTGATTCGCGATTATTTCCGGACCGTCCACTTAATAGAGGAGCCCGGAACCGTCGATGGTGGCGACATCTGTGAAGCCGGCGAACACTTCTTCATTGGTATCTCATTACGCACAAACGAGAATGGAGCAAAACAACTGGCCGGCTTCCTCGAGTCGTTTGGCTTCACTTCGACTTTGATAGACATCCGAGGTGTGAGTAATATCCTTCATCTGAAGAGTGGGTTAGCGTACCTTGGCGGCAAACAGCTGGTCTTGATCGAGGCGCTTGGAAGCGTTAAAGAGTTTTCCGGTTACGATGTGCTCTGTCTCGAATCAAGCGAGGGTTATGCGGCAAACTGCCTGGAAATAAATGGTAAAGTACTCATTGCGGGTGGTTTTCCCGCAGCCAGGCGGGAGTTGGAGCATTTGGGTTACCAAACAATCGCCCTGGATATGTCGGAATTTCAGAAGATGGATGGCGGACTCAGTTGTTTGTCCTTGAGATTCTGAGATAGTGAAACACGGAGGAGAACATGCCTGAGGAAACGATTGATAAGGCGGCTGCGGTGAAGCTCCTGAATCAGATAATGGAAGCCGAGTTGGCCGGCGTCGTTAGGTACACCCATTACTCGTTGATGGTATTCGGCCACAATCGCATTCCAATCGTGAGCTGGTTGCGTAACGAGGCAAATACCTGTCTTGCGCACGCGAACGAAGCCGGTGAACTGGTGACGCATTTTGGCGAACATCCGTCACTGAAGATCGGCGCGTTGCTCGAGACGCACAAGCACGGCATTAGCGATATTCTGATTGAGTCTCTCGAGGCAGAACGAACCGGGCTGGCGCTTTATAAAGAGTTGTTCGAACTGGTGCGCGACCGCTCGGTGTTGCTCGAAGATTACGCGCGCCGCATGATTACCGAAGAAGAACTCCACGTCGGCGAAGTTAACAAGATGCTTCGAAAGCCCGGCGACATAAATCAGTTTCCGGCTTAAGATGGTTTCTCTGTGCAGACTCCGTGTTTTCTGTGCCTCTGTGGTTAATGTTTCCTGAGCAACCAATCAACCACAGAGGCACAGAGAACACGGAGGTTTTACAGAGATGAGTTTGCCTTTGAGCTAATCCCGATTGACACGAGTGCCAAGGCAACATGACATAACTCAACTACTCGCTGAATGGCGCGACGGGAATCAGTCCGCACTCGACGAGTTGTACCCGCTGGTCTACGATGAACTACACCGGCTTGCGCGCCGTTATATGAGCCGGGAGCGCAAGGGACATACCTTACAAACCACCGCATTGATCAACGAAGCATACGTTCGTCTCGTAGACCAGAAGAACGTGCGTTGGGCCAATCGTTCGCATTTTTTCGCAATCTCGGCACAGATAATGCGGCGTATTCTGATCGACCATGCTCGCCGTCACGCCTACGCCAAACGCGGCGGGGGCGCGCAACAAGTTTCACTCGAAGACGTAGCGACAGTTCTTCCCGACCAGAGCGGGGAATTGCTGCGCCTCGACGAAGCTTTGAAGAGTCTCGCGGAAATGGATCCGCGACGTAGCCAGGTAGTTGAGTTGAGATATTTTGGCGGCCTGAACAACGAAGAGATCGCCGGTGTTTTGAATATTTCTGAAAACACGGTGACGCGCGATTGGAACATGGCCCGAGCCTGGCTCTATCAACAACTCACCGGGAGCGGGGCGAATTGACGCCTGAACGCTGGCAACAGATAAGTCGGATCTTCAACGCTGCAATCTCGCTCGACGGCCAAGAACGTGCGGCCTACGTTAAAGATGAGTGCGGTGTTGATACCGGTCTGCGATCGGAAGTTGAAAAACTGATCGCCGCACACGGCAACGCGCAATCCGAAAGATTTATTGATGGGATGGCGGCAGAAGCGGCCGCTCCTTTGCTGGTCAACGATGCCGACTTCGAACCGCCGCGACTAAGTCTCACACAAGGACAACAACTCGGCTCCTACGTAATTCTCGACGCGCTCGGCGCGGGCGGCATGGGCGAAGTTTACCTGGCGCGTGATAGTCGACTCGAGCGAACCGTCGCGTTAAAAGTGCTCTCGGAAGAGATCGCAAAAGATCAGCGCCGCATGCAGCGGTTTCGACAGGAAGCAAAAGTTGCGTCTTCGCTAAACCAGCCAAACATTCTCACTGTCTTTGAGTTTGGTGAAGTTGAAGGACTGACGTTCCTGGCCACCGAGTATGTTGACGGTCAAACTCTGCGCGACTTCCTGAAACAAAAACGACTGAAACTTGGCGACATACTCGACATCGGTATTCAGGTACTCGCCGCGTTGGATGCGGCACACGAAGCCCACATAGTGCATCGCGACATGAAACCTGAAAACGTGATGGTTCGTCGTCGTGATCGGGTGGTTAAGGTTCTTGATTTTGGTTTGGCGAAAGTGTCGGACAAGAAGTCGTCCGGGAATGAAAGCGAAGCGTCCGAAGCAGATACAGCCTTCAAAACTGCGCCGGGAACGATTGTGGGCACGATCAACTATCTCTCGCCCGAGCAGGCGCGTGGTGGTCCCATCGACGAACGGACAGATATCTGGAGCACCGGCGTGATGATGTATGAGATGGTCGCTGGTGTACTACCGTTTAGTGGCGTGACGAGCAGTCACACGATCGTGCAGATCCTCGAAAAAGATCCGGCCCCCCTTTCAAAACTCGGCAACGCACCGCCTGAGTTGGAACGCATCGTTGAGAAGGCGATTGCTAAGAGTCCGGACGAGCGTTATCAAACAGCGAAAGACATGCTGATCGATTTGCGTAGTTTGAAGAAGCGCATGGATCTGGAACTCGAGATCCAGCGCACGTCGTCGCCAACCACAATGATTCCGGCGATTCGCACGGAGGAAGTAAGGCGTGAGACAGGTAAAAGACGAGTGCTCGCAGTCGTGTTGATTGGAATGGCGATCGTCACGGCGGCGATTATCGGAATAAACGTGTGGCGCTCGTGGCGTGTGAGATCGAATGGCGGCGCAGTAGCGCCAGCGACGGCTTTCGCGCCTGGTGAACGCACACTTACTTACTGGATCACGGTGCAGAAGTTTCGAGATAAGAAACCATTTCAGGATCCTTTCACGATTCCCGGTGAAATGATCTTTGAGGAGGACTACCAGATCCGGCTTAGCTTCAGCAGTCCGCAAACCGGTCATCTATATATTTTGAACGAGGGACCGGCGTCGTCGGCCGCGCCAGAGTTCAACGTCGTGTTTCCGTCATCGACGGCAAACAAGGGCTCTTCATTAATCGCCGCTCAACAGGTCACGCAGATCCCGGAGCAGTCGTGGTTAAAGTTTGACGCGCAGCGGGGAACGGAAAAGCTATGGCTCGTCTTTTCTGAAGACGCTGTGCCGGAGTTGGAGTCTGTAAAGGAATTTGCTGGTCCACAGACTCAGGGATTGATAGCGGATCCGGCTCGTAACAAGGTGGTCCAAAACTTCCTGAAGACTCATTCTGAAACAAAGCCCACTATAGAAAAAGGCGAACGCCTAACAACCCTGAAAAGCCCGGGCAAGCTACTTGTCCACGCCATCAGGCTCGAACATCATTGAGCTGAATAAACAACGAACTCCCTTTTTGTGCTTTTGGTGACTTTTTGTGGCCACTTCCCGTGTTGACCTTCGCCTCTGTGCGGCTTATGATTCCGGCCATTCGAAACTAAGCTTTCCCCGCTATTGGTGGTTTTCCTAAGTAGTTCTCGCGTTAATAGTTGAGAAGAGAAGTGCGGACGAACGCAACGCCTTGACGAAAGGCGATTGCCGATTCGCAAGCCCAGCGCACAACCTTCGGTTGTGTTAACCCACAAGCCCCAAAAGGAGATAAAACGATGGGTGAGGAAGTCAAGGACAAGATCTACACTATCGAACACGTTTTCGGTGGCGATATCGGCCAGGACCTGGTTGGCTGCTACTTCAAGCTCAAAGAAGATGGCAAATTTACCTTTCACGATAAAGACAAAAATCCGAAAGCCCACGACCTTGGAGTCCCTTCAAGCTTTTCGTTCAGACTCGATGAAAACCCAGGAATTGACTGGCATCTCACTCTGACTGAAGATACAGGGAAAATGCTGACTGGTGGTTGGCAGGACGGCCCGGATCCCGCCAATGCTGACGGTGAGTATCAGGCCCAGGCTGGCGGAAGTGGAGAAGAGGAAGAACCGAACGCGGCCTCGGCTGGTGGCTATTAAGCCTGAGATTTTGACGCAATTGAGAGTTCAGAGTTCAGTACCTCTGCGGGTGAGTTTACGATTTGTTCGGATGGCAGGGCGGCTTACGGCTGGCGGACCTGTGGACAGATCGTGCACTCACCACCGCGAGGATGTTTGATGCGGGATATTACGTTTCTCCGGGGAAATTAGGTTATCTTCGGCGGCGATGCAAAAGGATCTGGTGAAAGTCCTGATTCGAGTATCGGCGGCACTGGTGGTCGCCGTGTGTCCCGTGTTTGCTCAGGAGTTGCCGCCCCTCTCCGCTGTCGATCGTGAGATCAAGGGAGGCGAAACTCATTCATTCCGATTGCGATTAGAGGCCGGGCAGTTTTTTCATGCTCTTGTCGAGCAGGAGGACATTGACCTTGTCACGGCAGTATTTACACCCAACGGCAAACAAATTACCGAAAGCGATAGTCCGAATGGCAGTTGGGGCTCGGAGCCAGTTCTCGTCGTCGCGCCAGACTCCGGTGAATATCGCGTTGAGGTACGTGCATCGGGAAACAGCTCGCGAAGAGGCCGCTACAAAATAAAGATCCTCGCCCAACGCGAAGCGACCGCGATCGATAAAGGGCACGTCACAGCCCAAATGGCACTCGATGAGGGGGCCAAACTCATGACGCAACAGACTGCTGCAGCCAGGCGTACCGCGATCGAAAAATATCAAACCGCGCTGCCGCTCTTTCAGGCAGCAGGCGACAACTATCGCGAAGCACTTACGTTCCTATCGATCGGGATCGCTTATTTTTCGTTGAACGAGTTTCGCACGGCGCGTCCGTATTTCGACCAAACGTTGAAACTCAGCGTTGCGTCAGGAAATAAGCGACTCGAAGCAAGCACCGAGACTTACATGGGCGGAACGCTCGAGATTCTCGGAGAGGTCGCACAGGCTCTTGAACATCAACAGCACACACTCAAACTTGCTCGCGAAATCGGTGCCCGCAGCTCGGAGGGAAACGCGCTCAGCAATATAGGCAAGATCTACAACGACCTCGCTGATTGGCAGAAGGCGCTGGAGTATTACCAGCAGGCGTTGGAGGTTTTCAAATCATTGAATCTCGTGCAAAACCAGGCAATTACTCTCAACAATATCGGCATTGCCTACAGCCAGTCAGGCGAGCAGGAAAGAGCGCTCGATTATCTACAGCAGTCGCTGCCATTACTGCGCGAAGTCAAGAATAAGAATTCTGAAGCCTACACACTCCTCAATATAGGACGCGTCTACCGGCGTCTGGGCCAATATGATAAGGCGCTGGACTTTTACAGCCAGGCACAAGCGATTCAACGCGAGACGCAGAATCGTGCGCAGATCGGCGAAACGCTCGATGAGATTGGAGTAGCGTATGCGGCTGAGGAGAAGTACGAAAAGGCGCTCGACTATCACCGCCAGTCACTCGAAATCCAGCGCACTACCGGCAACATCCGCCGTGAGGCTCTCGTCCTTACGAATCTGGGTGAGACCTACGCCGCCCTCAAACAACCGGTAAAAGCGATGGAGCAGTTTAAGGACGCGCTTGCGGTTTTTCGCAATATCGATGATCTCGCCAGTGCTGCCAGGGTGCTCGAGGGTATCGCGCGCATCGAACAGCAGCAGAACAATATCAGAGACGCTCGTAAATACATTGAAGAATCAATTTCGTTCCGCGAGACAGTGCGATCGCGCTCGGGAAGTCTGGAGTTGCGTGCGTCTTATCGCGCGACGGTGGAACGCGCTTATGAGTTTTATGTAGACCTGCTGATGCAGCAGCACGGGAGAAATCCCGACCAGGGTTTTGATGCTGAAGCATTGAAGGCGAGTGAGCGTGGTCGGGCACGCAGTCTTCTGGAACAGATGAGTGAAGCGCGTATCGATATTCGCCATGGTGTCGATGCCGTGTTGATCGAAAAAGAGCGCGACCTCGCGCGAGTGCTGAACGCAAAAGCGCAGCGCGAAATGCAGCTCAAAGCTCGCAAGGGCAGCAGCGATGAGATTGCCGCGCTGCACAGAGAAATCAGTGTGCTTGAAGACGAGTATCAGCAGGTACAGGCGGCAATCCGTAAGAGCAGTCCGCAGTATTCGGCTTTGACGCAGCCCCAACCGCTCGACTTGAAGGGTATTCAGCAGCAGTTGGACCGCGACACCGTGCTTCTGCAATACGCGTTAGGCGAAGAACGAAGCTACGTTTGGGCAGTCACACAGAATTCGTTGCAGGCATATGTTCTGCCTAAACGAACAGATGTGGAAGCTGTCGCGCGCGAGGTTTATGAATCTTTGGTGGCGCGCAGTGTCTTTAAATCGCTGGAATCTCCCGCACAACGAGGAACGCGAATCGCGCTGGCCGACGCAGATTTTCAAAAGGCAGCCGGCCGTTTGAGCCGGATGATACTCGCGCCGGCGGCAACGCAGTTCACTCGGAAACGAATGGTTGTGGTTGCGGACGGTGCTTTGCAATATGTGCCATTCGCAGCCTTGACTGTCTCTACTGGTCCATATCGCCCGCTTGTCTTCGATCATGAGTTAGTGAGTTTGCCGTCCGCGTCGGCGTTTGCTGTTCAGCGCCAGAATCTCGAGCATCGCGCGCTGGCGCCAAAAGCCGTGGCGGTGATTGCCGATCCGGTGTTTTCCGCGAATGATGTGCGATTCAAGACCGGGGCGCTGGCGCAAGCTACAAACAATTCGGCTGCGACGCGAATCATCGAGCATTTGCAGGGTACTGGCAAAGGCCAACTTTCAATCCCACGATTACCGTTCACTCGCTGGGAAGCTGATCAGATTCTCGCTGTTGCGCCTTCCGGCTCCAGTTTCAAAGCGCTCGATTTCAACGCCAATCGATCGATTGCTACCGGTGGCGAATTGAGTAAATACCGCTACGTCCACTTCGCCACGCATGGTTATCTCGACACGTCGCGAGCGAATCTCTCGGCGATCGTGCTCTCGCTTTTTGACGAACAGGGAAAGCCGCAGGACGGATTCCTGCGCACGCACGATATCTACAATCTCAAATTGCCGGCTGAACTGGTGGTGTTGAGTGCGTGTGAGACAGGTCTGGGTAAGGATGTCACAGGTGAAGGTCTTGAAGGGTTAACACGCGGGTTCATGTACGCGGGTGCGCGTCGCGTGGTCGTGAGTTTGTGGAATGTGAACGACAAAGCCACGGCAACATTAATGCAGCGTCTTTATATTGGAATGTTGCGAAGCGGCAGAACGCCTGCCGAGGCTTTGCGGGCCGCGCAGATCGAGATGCTGCGAACACGCCAATGGCAGTCGCCATACTTCTGGGCGGCGTTTGTGATGCAGGGAGAGTGGAAATAGCTCTTCATCGCAGAGGGAGTTGTTATGAAACCAATTTTAGGATTCATGTTGCTGGTCTTGGTTGCGGTCTCCGTTTTCGTTACTGAACCCAGCTCGCTTGCACTTGCACAAAATCCGGAAGACATGACGCGCAAGCTTTGGGACACGGCCTTTACCGGCAGTACAACAAAGAAGACCAGCCGTCGCCGAACTGGAAGTTACCGCGTTGCGACCCCGAATGTTCCGACGAACAACGTTTCGCCTGAAACTGTAGTTGGCGTCACGCTTTGGCGCCTGCGTCCAGCAAGACAATCCGATTCGGGAGAGAGACTGATTGTTCACGACAGCAGTGTCGACAGCGAGTGGTTGCCAGAACGTATCTCAGCGAATACGAGACTGGTCCAGGGAGATAAGTTGCGTATCAGTGTCGAAGCGGTACGTGGTGGTTATCTGTATGTCGTAGATCGCGAGCAGTACGCCGACGGATCTTTAGGTGAACCTTATCTGATTTTCCCGACGACCCGAACTGCGGGCGGCGATAATCAAGTAGCAATCGGACGATTAGTCGAAATTCCCGCTCAGGACGACGATCCACCGTTCTTCACGATGAAGAAGAGTCGACCGGATCACGTTGCCGAAGTATT
>Ga0209215_1000165_pt1 | contig 11272 bp, 10 predicted proteins | sample TexAe_OM2H0_M2_FD_187938 | JGI IMG/M metagenome (GOLD analysis project Ga0209215, IMG submission 187938) | Forest soil microbial communities from Davy Crockett National Forest, Groveton, Texas, USA - Texas A ecozone_OM2H0_M2 (SPAdes) (version 2) | ecosystem: Environmental > Terrestrial > Soil >...
TACTTCGCATATTTCTGTCCACGTCTTTTAGCCACTTACAGTCTCCCTTCTCTGCCTAGTGTGCTAAATTCCGCTGTCTCAATCTAGGGGGTCACTCCAGCAGTTGGTGGGATTATCGATCTCACGTCGTTGCAAGCTTGATAGAAAGGATTTGAAAGTATCCACCCACTTCCGTGGGTGGGATTTCGACTTTTTGTGCAAAGCTTCTCAAGCCGAACGTTGATGCGCTTGAGCGGCATCACCCACGCAACCGACCAAAGAAGCCCACATACGTGGACTTCATCGGCTCGCCGAAGGCGAGTCAGGTGCAAGACAGGGTTAGGCGTCGTTTTCATTTGGGTTGCGGATAGCGACTCTTCGTGTCTGCTACCGAGCGCGCTACCAAGGTCTCTAGGACCTTCAAATCGACGTTGGCCAGGCGCCTGATGTAAACACATACCTTCCCAGTCTTGTGCTTTCCCAGCTTGGCCAATAAGCCGTCACGACCTTCGAAACTCGGCGCGATGTAAACAACCAGTTCACTTCCCCGCATAGCAAACCCGGTAAGAGCGGAATCGCCTTCGTGACCACTTGCGTACTTGTAATGGTAGCTCCCGAATCCGACGATGCTTGGCCCCCACATCCTTGGTTCTTGTTTAGTAACTCTTCGCATTAGAGCAACCAGCGTCTGGGCGTCATTCCGTTGCTCCTCGTTCGCGATGGCAGCAATGTGACTCTCGGCGCTGACTTCTGTGGGTTTAGTCTTGAGCTCCGACATGTGCGCCTCCAAACAGTTGCTTTTCAACGCCTAACCATAATCTGTAACCAAGAACGTCGTTATAGTACCGGCGAAGATGCATCGTTGAACTAGGCACCTTCCACGATCCGAAAGTCTCGTTCTGCTGCAGAACCCAGAACCTTCAACGCTGCCTGGTAAGCAGCTCCATTGTAAGTTGCCACTGCCTTCTCAAAGCTCTCAAATTCCGTCACGACTATCCGCTGCTTCAAGCCCGATTCGCGCGGTTCGATAGCCTCGGCTGTCCGAATTAACGTCTTTCCAGCCGCCTCCTCTATAGCCTGAATCGCGAGTTCACCATAGTGTTTCAATGCAGACTGGTCTGAGATCGAACGGTATGCGACCACCCAATAACCCTTCTTCATGTGTCCTCCTTACCTCAAAAGTAGTTTTGACAACCGCGCTTCGGCTTTGCCGCCTGTGTTGACTTCGCGGATAGGCTCTGCCCTTTCGTCTATGCATTGCGATTGGCAGGCGTTGCCTCACCTGTTTTGGTCAGCCGAAGGAAAGCCTCTTCCAAGGTTTCCTGAGCCGGGCTCAATTCATACACCTTAATTCCTTTACTGACCAATAATGCGTTCACCGCAGAGATGCTTTCTTCGTTAGCATCGATCCGCAAAAACGAATCGCCATTTCTACTAACCGTGACACTAGCCTCCCTGGTTAGTAACTCAAAAGCAGCGGACAAGTTATCAACTCGAACTCTGTATATGTCGGTTGGAGTTACGAGTGCTTCGGGTCCACCTTCATAAAGCAGACGTCCTTCGTGAATGATTCCAACCCGATTGCAAAGTTGTTCAATCTCTGAGAGTAAATGACTCGAGAGTAATACCGTCAACTTAAATTCATCTCTCAGACGTCGAATGAGTTCTCGTGTCTGTCGTATGCCTTGCGGATCGAGACCATTGGTAGGCTCGTCAAGAATAATAAGTTCCGGCGTTGGTAAAAGTGCTTGTGCAATTCCAAGACGTTGCCGCATACCATATGAATAGACTTTCACCGGGTCTTGCGCACGATCTCGCAAGCCAACAATTTCAAGCACCTTCTCGAGTCGCTTGTCTAGCACTCCGCCAGATAGGGAGGCAAATAATTGCAAATTCCTGCGTCCAGAAAAATTTTCATAGAACGCTGGTGACTCGATGATTGCTCCTACTCGCGAGCGTGCTTGTAAGTACTCCCAGCCTGAAGCGCGCAGCGGAAATTTGATCACACCGGATGTTGGTCTCACCAGACCCAATAGCATCCTGAGTGTGGTTGATTTCCCCGCCCCGTTTGGACCGAGAAAACCGTAGATGTCACCTCTCTCGACTCGTAAGGACAGACGATCAACTGCCGTGCGAGCGCCAAATCGCTTCGTTAAGTTTTCCGTCTGTAGAGCTACGTCTGACATTCCAGAGATAATCCTTTAACTCAACTTGTTTTTCTACCCAAGCTCGGTGTCCGCTGAGTCTCTGTGGTTGGCTTGCTCACCGAAACAACGAGAGCCCCAAACGCGCTTCGCGTTGCTCAGCACTTGCCCCTGGCTTTCATATTGCCGCGCCTTTGGCTCTCAAGAAATTCCATCTCTGACTCTTGAGGCAACGCCTAACAAAGGTTATCCCGACATGTTCCATTCGCTTAATCAAAGGCCTACTTCTACCAACAACGGCCAATGGTCCATGCGGCCTACGGCAGCGTCACGTAAAACTTCGACTCGTCCGGTCTGTTTGAGATTGGATGGACCAAAAATGTAATCGATGCGTCGATCGTTGATTGCAGTATCGCCGGCTGCGCGTCCAAGGTCGCGAAAGTATCGAAGGATGTGACTGTAGGATTCGCTATCGTGCTTTACGTTGTCTGTATATAGATTGGTCTCATTGGCAGCTTTGAGTTCAAAGTTGAAATCACCAGCGATGAAAACCTCAGATGATTGCGCTCTAGCCTGGGCCCAATCCAGCAACGATTCAGTGTAGATCCTTCGCTTAGCAGCATTGAAGGCATCAGTGTGGGCACTCAAAAGCAGTACTTCGTGTGTGCCACCGGGCGATTGGAATGAAGCTCCAAGGGCGTAACGATCACCGACCGGTACGGGAATAAATTTCGCGTCCGCATATTTAACCAGTATCGCTTCAAAGCGATCTCCCTTTCCTTGCTGCGCAACTGCGCCTCGGTATCTTCCTTTCAATAGACCGAGCAGAGTATTCAGTTGAGCGTTGCCCGTTAATTCCTGGAGTGCAACCGCATCCGGATCGTGACGTAAGATTAGTTGCGCCACTGCCGGCAAGTCTTTGTCATGCGCGCGTGTATCATCCTCAAGTTCGGCATAACCGATGTTCCAGGTGAGCAGCCGAAGTGAATGATCAAGTCCGGTCGATGAACTTCGTCCTTCGGATTCACGCGAGTGCGCAAAGTACACCGCACCCCCAATCATCAGACAAAACAGAAGGACCAGCACAAGCTTTACCCACATATCAAGTCACAATATCCTTCCGCTCGAAGATAATCACAGTGGTCAAAAGTAAGCCGGTCGTATACGCACCGCAAACACATGCGTAATGCCACAGACTCTGCCACGGAATATCTGGCTTGAAGACGTCCCGCCAGAAGTCCATGTCCGTGGTAAAAAAGTAGGGCCGCAAATGCTCGAAGAACTCTACTCGGCCAACGATATAGAGAGCTAAATATATCGCGATGGTCATGACGACTGCCTGAACCGGCGAATCGAATATCACTGAACAAAGCAGCGCTAGAGAAACGATCACAAGAAGGGCCCAGGTACCTGACACTGCGGCGTAAGCAAAGCGCATAAGTGCCTCATCGCGCATAATCTTCCCGGGCACATCGACGAGATTAAGCGGACCAGGATATAGCTCCAGGTTGCCCCAACCGACGAAGATGAGGCCAACCACCAAATTCAAAACGATGAAGAATGTCAGTAGAAGACTCGCGTGAAAAGCACTTACCAGAAACTTCGAAAGGATCAGCGACGCTCGTGACACCGGACGTGTACAGATCATCCGCAGCGTGCCCGAACGTGCCTCACCCGCGATCTGTGAACCAGCGCTCATTGACACGAAAATGGGTAGCAGCAAAGTAAAAGAGAAAAGGACCGAGTAGAGGGCGAAAGTCAGTCCGTTGAAGTATTGCTTCGATTCGTACGTGTATTTGAATTGCTCAACGGCCTGACCGCCTGTCTTTCGGGCGGCATAGCTGTAGAAGCCCCAAAGCATCAGCACAACAAATGCAATAAGAACAACGAATGAGAGGTAAAAGCTTCTGGCACGAAGCAACTTTTCGAGTTCTAGTTTGAGTAGAGTTATCATTGTCCACAACGTTTAACGTGCTCGGCGAAGCTCTTGTTCGAGATATTAACGCACGAGAGTAGTGTGGCAATGGGGTTAGCCACAATGAGTATTACGGTGAGTGAAATAGACTCGCTTGTGGCTAGTACTTAGTCTGCAGCTTGCGAATTAGACTAACAGCGTGACTCGGGTCGTGGGTTGGCAGGGTGATGGTTTTCTTATCTTTTCAGCATCGTCTTAACTGTTGACAGCAGGTCAACGCCACCCATCGCGTAGAGCTCGCCATTGACGAATGTTGTAGGCGCGCCCGTGATTCCATAGTTGATGGCATTGTGGTACTCGTTGAGGATTTGCTCGGCGTAAGTGCCCGCGTTCATCTCGCGATCGAACCTATCAAGGTCCAATCCAATTTCCTTCGCGTACCCGTGTAAGTGGCGGTCTTCCAACTTATCAGGCCGGGTGTACAAGTGGCGATGCATCTCCCAAAATTTACCCTGAGCGGCCGCCGCATCGGCAGCTTCCGCCGCGCGCAGCGCGCGTGGATGAACGTTGACTAGCGGGAAGTGACGATAGACGAAGCGTACAGAGTTCATCAACTGCTCGACCATCTTTTCAATCTCGCGATGTCTGAGATGACAATCAGGACACTCGTAGTCGCCGTAATTGACAACAACGATCGGAGCTTCCGGTGGTCCAATCGAGTGGTCGCGTTCATTTACAGGAATACTTAGATTCATTGCCTTTACCCAAAAGAAACTGCTCAGGTCAAGCAGGTCGTAGTGGTTCACTTTGGGAAAACCCGAAGGCGTTGGCTGTTTTAGCCCCGTATTCCCAAGCCATTATCCTGAAACCCTGAAAGAGTTCGCCGACCGCCAAACCCTTTCAGGGTTTGAACCTCGTTCGGGCTCTGTACCCAAGGTTCTCACTTTGTTCGAACCTTGGGCTGAAATTAGCCAACGCCTTCGGCGTAGATTACTCCTTACTTCGCGCCGAGTCGATCCCAAGCTTTTTCATCCAGGGCCATCCTTATGCCTTCACAGCCTCGACATCCAGTGTGATAGTGACGTCATCGCTAACCAGGAAGCCACCAGTTTCAAGCGCAGCGTTCCAATTCAGACCAAAGTCCTTACGATTGATCTTTGTGGTGGCTGACCAACCTATCCGCGTATTGCCCCATGGATCTTTACCTGGAGCTGTGGGCCCTTCGACTGCGAACACGACTTTCCGCGTTACTCCGTGAATCGTCAAGTCGCCTTCAACTTGCAACTCGCCCTCTCCTGTACGTGTAACGCGTGTCGATGTGAACGTCAGCGTTGGAAACTTCTCCACATCGAGAAAGTCAGCACTCTTCAGATGTGTGTCGCGATCGACTTCGCGAGTGTTGATTGAAGCTGCTTCGATCGAAGTATCGATATGTGATTTGGTCACGTCCTGCTCATCCACCGTCAGTACGCCAGTGATGCCGCTGAATTGTCCCTTAACATTTGTAATCATCATGTGCCGAACCTTGAATTCAGCGGTTGTGTGTGCTGGATCGATGTTCCAGATCGTGGTTGTTGGTTGAGGTGCATTTGCGCTCATCTTTCTCTCCTTCTATTTCTGTTGTTTCCATCTTTTCCAAAGTCTAAGAACGTTCAGTGCTAGTCGATCCGTTTTATTGGTATATCTTTGCCGTCGACGTGGAGAACCATCGCGGTTGCCCGACCCTGACTGTCGACTTGGAACGTCAACTCATCATCATTAACCTTTGAAAAGAACTTGCTCTCGCTCTCAGCAAACAGATCCTGTTTTGGTCCGTCGTTCTCCTGGATAGACAGGTGATTGCCTTCTCTTTTGATCGTTAAGATCAGGTTCGGCGGCTCTCCGTAACGACCTACATATCTGTCCAACAGTTTGGAATCGACCACGACTTCCTTTCGCTCCTTCAGAGGCTTGCGCGGGGGTAGCTGGCTGAAGGGAGTGTAGCCTTCCCACTCGATCGGTGTGAACGTATTCCTCATCAGGGTCTCGAGCAGTTCCTTGAAGATACCTTCTCCGTTCGAACTGTTCGTCATGATTACAATTCCGATCTTCGATTTGTCGAAGCAGACTGAGTAGTTCCGCCAGCCTTCGTCATGACCTTCCTTGAAGAAAGCTTTTCCATAGGGTGTCCAATAGAGACCCCACCCAAGTCCATAGCTGAGGCGGATTGGTTTGTTTGCATCCGTGATGTCGGTAGCCAATGTGGGAAACTGATGCTTCGAATAGATCTGAATCTGCGGACTAAGCATTTGCTGTCTGGTTTCATTACCCAGGCCTTTGCCCTGCGCCACCGCCAGCATGAATCGCGCAAAATCACGTGGAGTTGTCTGTAGCGAACCAGCTGCGTCAGCATTCTTGCGTCGTTGAGGACCAAGTGAGCGTCCATACTCGTCATAGCCACTCGCGTAATCGCTATCGAAGCGGTCCTCCCAGACCATGCTGGTACGCGTCATGCCCAGAGGTGTAAAGACCCGAGTCTGCATTAGTTCTTTCAAAGACTGCTTCGTTACCGTCTCAACCACCACTTGCAGGAGAATGATCCCTTCTCCGGAATACGCGTATCTCGAACCAGGATCAAAGTGTATTTTCAATTTGCGGTCAGCTTCGAATCCACGCCAATTCGGAAATCCGCTCGTGTGGCTTAGGAGCGTTCTGGCCGTGATTCGGTTGGCCCGTGGATCATTCGCCAGGTCTTTGTACTCAGCGTATTCGGGTAGGGGTTTCGGCAAATACTGATAAACCGGTTTGTCGAGGTCCAGGATTTTTTCGTCAACGAGTTGCATCACCAGGTAAGCGAATGCGACTTTCGTGAAAGACGCCCCGGTCATAACGGAATCTTCGGTTAATGGCAGACTCTTTTCTTTATCGCGGACCCCATAGGACTTCAGATACGTAACCTTCCCATCATTTAGAATCGCGATGCCTACACCAGTAACCTCAGCGGCGCGCATCAATCGTGTAACTGTTGCATCGATTTCCGAGGGCGTGATCGTGCTGCCGTCCAGCCGTTTGACGGTTGGTTCTGTTCGTAAGGGAACCGTCGCGGTAATCATGGCGATTAATAGAAGCGTCGTCTTCATCTAGCCTCCAAGACCTCCCGTTAAAAGCACGATTCTAGCATGGAGATCGAACACATCAGGGATACGAAAAACACAGTAGCGTCGGGTCCCATTGCGGGTGGACGGCCCCGATCATCGAGGTTGACCAGACGCTATCCCGAGGCGCCGAGATACTGACCTCATTACCACTGCGCGTCTAAAGGGGAAGACGAAATGTTTTCCGAGCCACCGTCAGTATCTGTGGAAGCGCGATGACTGACACCGCTCGTGTGACGACAACTCAGCTCGCATGAAACTCGGCCTTTAAAAAGGAAGTAAGAATGAAAAAGCAGCACCTTATTACCCTGAGTCTCCTCCTTGTTGTTATCGCGGGCACCTCAAAATCTGCGAGGGCAACCATCAACTCGATTCAAAGTGACCTGTGTCCGAATCCGGCATGTTTACCCGGCGCAGTTCATCCAATCGTGCTCGATAAGAAAACATCGATGGTAATCAAAGGACAGTTCGTAGATCTGTCGACAAGAGTTGAGATTAGTGGCTCAGGTGTAGACGTGAGTTTCGGCGAAAGAGTTGGCGGAAACAACTCACACATCGTAGTCAAATTTGACGTTGGCCCATCGGCTGACCTGGGCGAACGAACTGTAAAACTTCGATACGCAATTGAGACCAACGGGCCAGATACATTCAAAGTTCGTGTTGTTCGTGGTGGTCGCATTGACCAAATTCAACAGCGGGTTCCCGGACTTTTTGCTGGCACAACCAGACTGGTCGCAGCTGATTCAATACCGGTCAACCAACAAGTGACACTAGTTTTTTCAGGCAGCCATCTAGCCAATGCGAAGATCGCACCGAGATCTGGTGTGTCGAATCCGCAAACGTTGTCAGGGTGTAGCGAAACAAGATGCGAGTTCCAACTGACGTTCACCCAAAGCGGCGCACTCGACTTAAATATCTTTGATGCGAGTGTTCAGCCCAACCCCAATACACTCCTTTACAAGTTCTTCTATGGCGGTGCTGAGAACGTAGCAATAAACGGCAACGTGGCGCCGACGCAGAACGTAACGTTCACGCCAATTCTCACGGGCGGTACGGCAGGCCCAGCAACATTTGCCGATGTTGCTCCGCGAGCAAACATGCTGAATGTCTTTCGCACCACTGGAAATTCCATCACAGTGAACGGTCAGCAATTTCTTCAGGTTGAGGATCGACTTTGTTCGTCCTTGCAGACTCCGAGCGTTGCAAGTGTGGCGCAGTCGATTATTCTTACTGACCTTACCTGGGGTGTATCAAATGTTGGCACGTCGCCAATCACTGTCGCTTTCAACTCCACGATCAGCGCTAATAATCAGGTGCTGCAGACGCAGACCACGGCCGCGTCAACACTTGGACCAGGCGCAACCCAGAACTTCCAGATTACTCGCGCCCGCAGCAACATCACCGTGATCAGATTTGCGCCACCGGTCCAAAGCGGATGTTTTGTAAACCCACGCTCTGCCGATTTCTTTGAGGATCCAACTTTCACCGTAAGAGTCGACACCGGAAATGCAGTACCGGAGTCAGCGGCCAATCGCGCTAATAACACGCGCAATTACTGATTCGCGGACGGCGTAAGAATCGCCGCCGTAGCGGCGGCTGCACTTCGCCGCGTAGCGGCGGCTCCACTCCGTCGTCGGCGGCTGCACTTCGCCGCGTAGCGGCGGCTGAATTTAGCCCGGCGTTTCAACGCCGGGTTAGGCTCGAAGCAACCTGAGGCGCCGCGTAGCGGCGGCTGAATTTAGCCCGGCGTTTCAACGCCGGGTTAGGCTCGAAGCAACCTGAGGCGTCGCGTAGCGACGCTTGAGCCTTCCGGTTTTTTCAAGCGTCGCTACGCGACGCAAACGTTCGTCCCACGATGCCGGCGTTAAAACGCCGGCCTAAATTCAGGTCGTCGCTACGCGACGAAACCGACCTTAAGGATTGGAAAAGACTTGTGAGCTACTTTCACTTGATAGTGTTGGTCTTGACTCTCGGCACGATGGTTCACGCCGCAAAGCCGGGATTCGTGCAAAATCCACCGGCGCTAACCATTCAGGCCAGGACAGCGACGTCATTCGAGGATGGCTCGGGAGATGGAGTTTTCCTTGTCTCTCGCGATGGACCGACAACCCAACCATTAACAGTACATCTTCGCATCGGGGGTAGTGCAACCAACGGCGTTGACTACCTGACGATCGGCAACGAAGTTCAAATACCTGCCGGCTCTTCGTCGGTGGAAGTTAAAGTAAAACCAATTAACGATACTGAAATTGAAGCGGATGAAGTAGTCACGATTGGTATCGGCGACGTCGCCATCAATACTATTTTTGACAAGACCCTCGCCTCAGTCTCGATTAAGGACAACGACACCGTGGTGCAGGTTGAAACCATCGATGCGAATGGTTCTGAGGCTGGTTCACATCCAATGGTTTTTCGTATCAGCCGCAACGGTAACTTACGAAGTCAGTTGATTGTTGACTATGCAATCAATAACTCAGCTGCATTCAGCACGGTTAACAGTTCGGGCACAACGAAACTTGGAGACGGCTCAGTACGAACGATCAGTTCCGCCGATGCGACTGCTGGTTCCGACTTTGCTGCGCTGCCAGGTAGCGTCACGTTTCAGCTTGGCGAGACTGCAAAGTTAATCAGCGTAGTTCCCAACGACGACTCACTGGTAGAGGGACGCGAGAATGTAACAATTAACTTACTGAGAGGCCCTCTCTACACAATCGGGATCAGAACCGCATCAGGTTTTATTGAAGACAACGATGAGCCATTGCCAGTCGTGCAGGTAGCGGCGAGCGCGCGAGGATCAGAAGCAGGACTTCGTCCAGTTGTGTTTCGCTTTGAGCGCACAGGAAACGTTGCGAATACTCTAACGGTAGCGTACGCAGTTAATCGAAGCCCGAGTCTCACCACTATCACTGATGGAAGTTCAAATACCATCATCATAGGTGAGTCCGTGACTCCTGCAACAAGCGGAGTCGATTTCAACACACCATCCGGCTCAGTTACATTTCCGGCAGGTCAGTCGAGCGTAACGCTGAATATCACCCCGATTGATGATACGAACATTGAAACGGCGGAATCAGTTCTTGTGACTCTTCTATCGAGTCCGTCATACACAATTGGCGCAAGCAGAAGTGCGACCGGCTTCATCGACGATAATGATCAACCAGCCGCGGCGCCTCCACCGACCGTGAGTATCAGCGTCGTTCAAGACACCGTTGATGAAGATGGATCAAGCAACGGAAGTATCAATGTGTCCCGTACTGGTCCAACAGCGCAGCCACTTACTGTTTCTTATTCAATCAACGATCCTTTGAATAACGTTGCCAACCCTGCGACTAATGGTGTCGATTTTCAATCGCTATCAGGGCAAATCGTCATTCCCTCGGGCACGAATACCGCAACTATCACCGTGCGGGCGATTGACGACAACGTGCAGGAGCCGGAGGAGCGAGTAGTAATAGCGCTGAAATCACCAACCGACGGTACCTACACAATCCAACCTGGAAGCAGCCCGGCAACTCTCAAGATCAAAAACCATCACTGATATTGGTCGAACTTCTCCCGAAGGGTCGGCTTCCGGAAAAAGTTAGACCCCCACGTGATCGATTCTTGGAATGCGACCTTCAACTCTCAGCGCTCACTCGGCGGCGCACAAAAAATCTAAATACCACCAACGGCAGTTGGTGGATACTTTCAGATCCTTTCTACCCAGCGTTGCAGCCCACGTTTAGATCGAGAATCCACCAACGGGAGTTGGTGGATTGTTCAGATCTGCTTCTGGGAATACAGGCCCGTGGGAAAAGCTCATGACTTCCAACTCTTCAGCCAGCAGAAAGGATCTGAACCATCCACCAACTGCCGTTGGTGGGATTTCAGAGACGACTAGGATAACCGCTTTGTAGAAAGGATCTGAACAAACCACCCACTCCCGTGGGTGGTATTTTGACCTGGACCGATCGCATCAATTCGGGAGCACTGACAGTGCGAAATATCATGACTTTAAGCCGGTTATTACGCTCTTTCAGAGCTACGAACTGGAGACTTACTTACCCCAGGGGCGACTCCCGATGAATCGGGATTGCCCCTGGCTTCCGTATTCCGCGCCG
>Ga0209215_1000166_pt1 | contig 11252 bp, 10 predicted proteins | sample TexAe_OM2H0_M2_FD_187938 | JGI IMG/M metagenome (GOLD analysis project Ga0209215, IMG submission 187938) | Forest soil microbial communities from Davy Crockett National Forest, Groveton, Texas, USA - Texas A ecozone_OM2H0_M2 (SPAdes) (version 2) | ecosystem: Environmental > Terrestrial > Soil >...
CCCACCCGCTGCCGCTGACCACCCGACAGCTCGTGCGGATACCGCTTCGCAAACTCGGCATCGAGTCCGACTTCATCGAGCAGCGCGGCGACCTCGCCGGTGAGCCCGTGAATCTCGAGCGGCTCGCGCAGCGTCTCCGCGACCGTCATGCGGGGGTTGAGCGAGCTGTACGGATCCTGAAACACGATCTGCATCTTGCGGCGCAGTGCGCGCAGTGGCCCCGCATCGAGGGCGAACACGTCGTTGCCGTCGAACACCACGGTGCCGCGCGTCGGTTGCTGCAGGCGCAGCATCGTGCGGCCCACCGTCGTCTTTCCGGACCCCGATTCCCCCACGAGTCCGAGCGTCTTGCCCGCGGAGATGGTGAACGAGACGCCGTCCACGGCGCGGACCGGCGGCCGGGGCCGCCCGAGCCCGAACCAGCCGCGCTCGCCCGCGTAGTGCTTCACCAGATCGCGGACTTCGACCAACGGGTCTTGGGAGCGAATCGTCATGGTCTTGGGCGGCGGCGCTCGGGTTCGGTCACGAGCCAGCAGCGGGCCGTGTGGCCGTCGAAGCCCGTCTCCAGCAGTCCCGGTTCTTCCAAACACTTGTCCCACGCATACGGACAGCGCGGCCGGAACCGGCAGCCACTGGGCCACGCGGTGGCCGCGGGCACCTGTCCCGGAATCGCGTGCAGGCGCGCGCGGGGCGCGTCGATGCGGGGAACCGCGGCGAGCAGGCCCTCGGTATAGGGGTGCGTCGGCTGGTCGAACAGGCGCTCGGTGGGTGCGGTCTCCACGACGCGGCCCGCGTACATCACGACCACGCGATCGGCATGCCCGGCGACCACGCCGAGGTCGTGTGTGATGAGCAGCACCGCCATGCCAAACCGGTTCTGGAGGTTGTCGAGGAGCTCGAGGATCTGAGCCTGGATGGTCACATCGAGGGCGGTCGTTGGCTCGTCGGCAATCAGGATTTTTGGATTGCACACGAGTGCCATCGCGATCATGACGCGCTGGCGCATCCCGCCCGAAAGCTGATGCGGATAGTGATCGACGCGCTCCGCAGGATCCGGGATCCCGACCAGGCGCAACATCTCAATGGCGCGCGCGCGGGCGGCGCTGCCCGAGAGACCCTGGTGGATGATCGCGGCCTCCGCGATCTGATCGCCGACGGTGAACACTGGGTTCAACGACGTCATCGGCTCCTGAAAAATCATGGCAATCTGATTGCCGCGGACGGCGCGCAGCTCGGCGGCGGGCAGCGCGAGCAGGTTGCGCCCCTCGAACTCGATGACGCTGCCCGGGAGAATGTGGCCGGGGGGCTCCGGCACGAGGCGCAGAATCGAGAGCGACGTCACGGTCTTTCCGCACCCCGATTCGCCGACGATGCCCAGCGTCTCTCCGGGATAGAGGTCGAAGGAGACGTCGTCTACCGCCCGGGCCGTGCCCTTGCCGTGCTCGGTGACGAAATAGGTCTTGAGATCGCGGACGCGCAGGAGCGCCGGAATGCTGCCCGGAGCGGTCATGCGGGCTCCTCGCGCGGGTCCAGCGCATCCCGCAGCCCGTCGGCGATCGCGTTCAGCGACATCACGACCAGAGAGATAGCGAGACCCGGAAAGAGTGTGGTCCACGGCGCGCTGTAGATGGTCGACGCGCCATCGGCGATCATGTTGCCCCAGCTCGGGTCCGGCGGTGCGACCCCGATGCCGAGAAACGAGAGCGACGCTTCGAGCAACAGCACGTTTCCGACGCCCAGCGCCGCCGAGACGATGATCGGGGCGGCGGCGTTCGGCAGAACGTGGCGAAAGATAACGCGTGCCCCACCGGCGCCGAGTGCGCGGGCCGCCACCACGAAGTCGCGCTCCCGCAGCGACAAGACCTCCGCGCGGACCAATCGGCTCGTCCCGAGCCATGACGTCAAGCCGATCGCGAGCACCAGGGCCGCAAATGGCAGGCCGTCCCACAGCGCGACCACCATCAGCAAAATGAAAATGCGGGGCAGCGCGAGCCCCACGTCCACGCTGCGCATCAGCAGCGGGTCGATCCAGCGCCGGTAGTAGCCGGCGAGCGCACCCACCACCGTGCCGAGGGAGATGGCGACGAGGGCGCCCAGGGCTCCGATGCCGAGCGACACGCGCGCGCCCCACACGGCCCGGCTCCAGACGTCGCGGCTCAGCACATCGGTGCCGAGAATGAACGTCCAGGACGGGGCGTGGTTCTTCAGCTGAACGATTCCGAGTTGCTCGTTGGGGTTATAGGGAGCGACGAGGGGCGCCGCGAGCGCGAGGATCACCAGAAACGCCATGATCCCCACGCCCCACGACGTAGTGCGATGCTTGAAGAAGCGCCGCCAGCGATCACGGCCTCCGCGGAGCGCGCGTTGGCGCAGCCAGCGTACCGTCTCCGCCGCCAGCACGAGCGCGACGACGAGCGCGAGCCAGGTTCCCAGGGTCATGCCGTCACAATTTCCGTCGTCACGTCGGCGCGCACCCGCAGCCGCGGATCCGCGAGCTCGAGCAGGATGTCGGCGACCAGATTGCCCAGCACGACCACCGTACTCGCGATGAGGGCCGTGGCGGTGACGAGGGTGTGGTCACGCGCCAGAATCGCGTTGAATGCCAGCCGGCCCATGCCAGGCCAGGCGAAGATGGTCTCGATCAGCACCGCCCCCGTGAGCAGGAACGGGAAGGCGAGGCCGAACCTCGTGATAAAGGAAAGCAGCGCGTTACGGAACTGGTGGCGCAGCACGACCTGGCGCTCGGGAACGCCCTTGGCACGCGCGGTGCGCACGTAGTCCTGACTCGAAACGTCCAGCATCGCCGCGCGCTGGAACCGCGCCGTTCCCGCCGCTCCGACGAGCCCGAGCGTCGCCGCCGGCAGGATGAGGTGCCAGAGCCGGTCCGCGACACAATACAGAGAATCGACGGTCGGGCAAAAGATGGGATTGCTCGCCCCGCCCACCGGGAACCAGCTGAGTCGTTCGGCAAACAGCAGGAGGAGAATCAGGGCGAGCCAGAACGTCGGCAGCGAGTAGACGAAGAGCGTGATGTTGCCGAGCAGCAGATCGGGCAGGCGATTCACCCGGCTCGCCTGGTAGATCCCGAGCAGCAGTCCCAGCACGAAATCGAGCAGCAAGGCGGCCGCGCCGAGCTGGAGCGTGAACGGAATCGTTTCGGCGAGCGCGTCGCGCACGGGGCGGCGCAGCGAGAACGAGTAGCCGAGGTTGCCGTGGGTGAGCGCGACGAGGTAGCGCCAGTACTGCTCGGGCAGCGGCCGGTCCAGGCCGAACTCACGCTTGAGCTCGAGGCAGACGGTGGGGTCGACCGGTTCGTCGGAAGGGCACGGCTCACCGGGCGCGATGTGAATCAAGACGAAGACGAGTGTGACCACGGCGAAGATGATGGCCACTGAGGCGACGAGTCGCCGCAGGAGCCAGGCTGCGCCGCTCATCTAGCGCTCCACGCGGTCTCGATCGATCAGCCGGTCAGGAGGAATGCGCCAGGTGCGCAGCAGCGCCGCCCAGGAATCGGGGCGGATCTGCACGTTGTCGATCCGCTTGTGCACCGCCGCGATGTTCTCGAGCGAGTAGAGGAAAATCGCGGGGGCGTCGGCGTTGATCGTGCTGATCGCGCCGCGCCAGAACCCGCGCGCCTGATCCTTGGTGGGCGCCGCGATCGCGCGATCGACCAGGCGCTCGAATTCCGCATTGTAATACCGGCCGAAATTGGAGCCGCCCCACCCGCCGCGCGTCCAGGACTGCGTGATCCCGGAGCCGGGGGACGGGTCGTTCCCGCGTGACAGCACCGCGGTATCGTAGTTGCCGGTCCCCAGCCGCTGCGTGACGACGCTGAACTCGAGCTCGTCGATCTCGGCCCGCACGCCGATCACCCGGAACTGCTCCTGCAGCAGGCGCGCGTATAGCCGCCGCAGCACGCTGGTCGTGGGCACGAGGATGTGGAACGTGAGCGGCTGTCCATTCTTGTCGCGAATCCCGTCGCCGTCGTGATCGCGCCAGCCGCGCGCGTTCAGGATTCGTCCGGCCTGGGCCGTGTCGTAGGGCAGTTGCTGGATCTCCGAATCCCAGATCCACAGGAGCGACGACATCGGACCCGGCGGAACCTTGCCGAGGTCGCCGAGGGCGCTCTTCACCAGGCTCGCGCGGTCGACGGCCATCGTGAGCGCGCGCCGCACTTCGCGGTCGGCGAAGATCGGATGCGCCTTCGACGTATCGCCGCTCCAGCGCAGATTGAAGCCGAGATAGGTGTAGATGTTGCCGCGGAACGGGTAGAGGGTGAGCTGCGGCGCGGCGCGCACGCGCTCCACGTTCTCCGGCGTCACGAGCTGCTCGCGCACGTCGGCCTGATCGGCGATGACCTGCGTGACGCCGACCTGCAGGTTCGGCGTGAACCGCCAGATCAGGCGGCGAATGCCGGGCCGGCCCAGGAAGAACGTCGAGTCCGCCTCGAGCTCGATCGACTGCGCCGACTGCCAGCGCACGAACCTGTACGGCCCGCTCCCCACGGGCTGCCGTCCGAACGGCGCGGTTTTCCACTGGTCCCGCGGCACGGAGCGGAGCAGGTGCGCCGGCAGGACGCGCATGTGGTAGACCGCGTCGTAGAACATCTCGGGATAGCGCTCGCGGAAGCGGAACACGGCCGTGAGCGAGTCGCGCTGCGTGACGCTCGCGATGCGCCGCAGTTTGGTGCGGAACGGGGAGCCGAGCACGGAGTCCTTGTACGCATCGAACGTGAACCCGACGTCGGCGGCGCTGACGCGCTGGCCGTCCTGCCAGCGCGCGCGCGGATCCAGATGGAACACCAGCGTGAGCGGCCCGTCCCATTCCCAACGCTCGGCGAGCAGCGGCTGGAAATCTTCGTCGCCCACGGTGTTCGTGGACATGCCGACGTCGGCGAGCTTGAGGAACAGCTGCTCGCCGATGTCGTTCGCCACGACGTCTTCGGTCGAGGGAGGCAGCAGGGTCGGCGGCTCGGCGATCGCCGCATCGATGAGCGTGCCGCAGTTGGACCCGGTGCAGCCGCCCCGGCGCTCGCACCCGGCGAGCGTGGCGACGGCGAGAATGACGAGGACTATGAACGAGGAGCGCCGTGGCATGGCGCTTAACATTTCACCCCGAAGCGACAGATGCAATGAGCGACGGGCTGACGGGCTGACGGGCGGACGGGCTGAGCGGTTCCGGCCAGTGCGCAACAATGGCAGCCGTCACCTCTTCGAACGTTATAGCGCGCCCTAGGGCTGCGGCGAGCGTCGTTTGGAGCGCGGACGTTCCGAGGATCGCCTGCGAGCCACTCAGGAGGATCGAGCCGTGCTGGAGAAAAGCGGCACCGCGACGGACCTGGGCAGAGCCGACGACTTTACGCCCATCCACAAGAACCTCGCCACCGACGGCCTGGGCGAAACAGGACGCCGCATGGGCAGACGGGCGGACGGGCGGATGGGCGGGCGCGAGCGTGGTCTCTACGCCAAGCGCCCGCAACGCTCTCGCGAGCCGCGCGTGGATCTCGCAGTACGCGCGTCGCAGTGAGCCGAAAATCGCGATCGGCGCGGCGACGGCGTAGGTAACTTCGTCGTCATGCCAGACCGCTGAGCCGCCCGTCGGTCGTCGTACGACGGGAACGCCCTCGAACACAGCAGGTTGGTTTCGACCGATGGAGAGTGTTGCAGGATCCCAGCGATAAAGCCGCAAAAAGGCGTTTCCCGACCGTAATACCTCCTCGAGCAGCGCCTCGTCGGTTTTCATGTTCTCGACGCCGGAGCGGCCCTCAGCGTCGATAGTCAGGTTCCACAGGCCGTCCGCCCGTCCGCCCGTCCGCCCGTCAGACCTCAGCGTACGCTTCCACCGGCGGGCAGGTGCACATCAGGTTGCGATCGCCGAACGCCGCGTCGATCCGGCTCACGGGTGGCCACACCTTGTGCTCGCGCGTGGCCGGGGTGGGGAATCCGGCGCGCTCGCGGCTGTACGGCCGGTCCCATGCGTCGGCCAACAGGTCCGCCAACGGGTGCGGCGCGTTCTTGAGCACGTTGTTCTCGCGGTCCGCTTCGCTCGTCTCGATCTCGCGGATCTCGGCCCGAATCGCGATCAAGGCATCCACAAAGCGATCCAGCTCGACCTTGGGCTCGCTCTCGGTCGGTTCGACCATCAGCGTCCCCGCCACCGGGAACGACACGGTCGGCGGATGGAATCCGTAATCGATCAGGCGCTTCGCGATGTCCTCGACGTCGATGCCCGCCGAGGCCTTGAAGGGCCGGGTATCGATGATGCATTCGTGCGCGACCAGCCCGTGCTGTCCCGCGTACAGCAGCTCGTAGTCCCCGCCTTCCTGAAGCCGGCGCGCGATGTAATTGGCGCTGAGAATCGCCACCTTGGTCGCCAGCGTCAGACCATCCCGGCCCATCATGGCGATATACGCCCAGGAGATCGGCAGGATGGACGGACTGCCCCACGGTCCGGCGGACACCGTGCCGGCGCTCGCGGCGAGCGGAATCCCGACATCGATCACCGGATGCGTCGGCAGATGGGGCACCAGGTGCTCGGCGACGCCGATCGGCCCCATCCCCGGGCCGCCGCCGCCGTGTGGAATGCAGAATGTCTTGTGGAGATTGAGGTGACAGACGTCGGCCCCGATGTCGCCCGGACGGCACAGCCCCACCTGCGCGTTCATGTTGGCGCCGTCCATGTACACCTGGCCGCCATGCTGATGGACGATCTTGCAAATCTTTTGGATCGACGCCTCGAACACACCGTGGGTCGAGGGATAGGTGACCATCAATGCGCCGAGTGTGTCGCGGTGCTCCTGCGCCTTGGCTTCGAGATCGGCGACGTCGATGTTGCCCTGCGCGTCCGTCTTGACCACGACGACCTGCATCCCGGCCATCACCGCGCTCGCGGGGTTGGTGCCGTGCGCTGATTGCGGGATCAGGCATGTGGTGCGATGCGTCTCACCGCGATGCTGGTGATAGGCGCGAATCACGAGCAGCCCCGCGAACTCGCCCTGCGAGCCCGCGTTGGGTTGCAGCGAGACCCTGGCGAAGCCGGTGATCTCCGCCAGCCATTCCTCGAGCTGGCGGAAGAGCGTGCCGTAGCCCTGCGCCTGCGTGCGGGGCGCAAACGGATGCAGCCCGTTGAAGCCCGGCCAGGTGATCGGAATCATCTCCGTCGTGGCGTTGAGCTTCATGGTGCACGAGCCGAGCGGAATCATCGCGGCCGTGAGGGAGAGATCACGGTCCTCGAGTCTCTTCAGATACCGCAACATCTCGGTTTCGGAGTGATGCGTGTTGAACACGGGATGGGTGCAGAACGGCGTCGTCCGGGCGAACGCGTCCGGAATCGCCGATGCATCGCTCGTCTGCGCGCCGGCATCCCGCCCAAGCGGCCCCGCAAATACGGCGATGACATCGGCCAGATCCTCGTCCGTCACCGTCTCGTCGAACGCCACGCCGATCCGGGGGGGCGTCTGCGACAGGGTCCGCAGGTTGATCTGCCTGGCGCGGGCCGCATCGAGGATGCGCGGCAGCACGTCCTGCGGTACTTCCACGGCGATCGTATCGAAATAGGCCCGATGCACCAGGCCGTATCCGAGCTTCTCGAGCGCGGTGGCGAGTGAGACGGTGTAGGCATGGACCCGGCGAGCGATGCGCCGCAGCCCGTCGGCGCCGTGGTACACCGCGTACATCGCCGCGACAACGGCGAGCAGCACCTGCGCGGTGCAGACGTTGCTCGTCGCCTTCTCGCGGCGGATGTGCTGTTCACGGGTCTGCAGCGCCATGCGCAGCCCCATCCGGCCCGCGCGGTCCCTGGACACGCCGATGATGCGCCCCGGAAGCAGGCGCTTGAACTCGTCGCGCGTCGCGAAGAACGCGGCATGAGGGCCGCCGTAGCCAAGCGGAACGCCGAAGCGCTGCGAGTTGCCCACGGCGATATCCGCGCCCCATTCGCCGGGCGGCGTGAGCAACGTGAGCGCCAGCAGATCGGTTGCCACCGTGACGAGCGCGCCGGCGGCATGTGCCGCCTCGCACAGCGCGCGGTAATCGCGGATCGCACCGTCCGTCGCCGGATACTGGATCAGTGCGCCGATCACGTTCTGCTGCTTGAAGTCGAAACTGGTGGGATCGGCCACCACGACCTCGACCCCTCGCGCGATCGCGCGCGTGCGCACGACCGCGATCGTCTGTGGGTGGCAGCTGCCGTCCACCAGGTAGGTGAGGCTCCCGTCGTGCTTCGAGGCCGCCTCGGTGAGATGCATCGCTTCCGCCGCCGCCGTACCCTCATCGAGGAGCGAGGCGTTCGCGACCTCGAGGCCCGTCAGGTCGGACACCATCGTTTGGAAGTTGAGGAGTGCTTCGAGCCGGCCCTGCGCGATCTCGGCCTGATAGGGGGTGTAGGCGGTGTACCAGCCTGGATTCTCCAGCACGTTCCGCTGAATAACGGACGGCGTGACGGTGTCGTAATAGCCCATGCCGAGGTAGGAGCGGAACACCTGATTCTGCGACGCCAGCAGCCGCAGCTCCTCGAGCACCTCGCGCTCGGTCTTGGCCGCGGGAATGCGCAGCGGCTGTCGTAAGCGGATGTCAGCCGGCACGACCGCATCGATGAATGCGTCGAGCGAGTCGTAACCCACCGTTCGCAACATCGTCGCCTGGTCCTCGAGCGACGGACCGATGTGCCGTTCCTGAAACAGATCGCGTTCGATGGCCATATTTACCGGATAACGCTGGCGGGTTTCACTCTCCTACATGCTTCGCGTACGCATCGGCGCGGAGCAGCCCCTCCAATTCCTTGGGGTCTTTGAGTCTTACCTTCACCATCCAGCCTTCGCCGTAGGGATCGCGGTTCACGAGCGCGGGATCCTGCTCCAGAGCCTTGTTCGGTTCGATGACCGTGCCTGCGACCGGGGAGTACAGCTCCGAGACCGCTTTCACCGCCTCGATCGTCCCGAATACGTCGTGCTGTTTGAACGAGGCCGCTGCCTTGGGCAGGTCCACGAACACCACGTCGCCCAGCTCGCCCTGTGCGTAGTCGGTAATCCCGATCTCGACGACCTGCGGATCGTCGCTCTCCCGCACCCATTCGTGGTCCTTTGTATACCGCAGCTCTTTGGGGATGGAGGACATAGGCGGGGAGCCTACACCAGGTCCGCTCGGGGCGCCAGTCCTGCGCCATCTTCTTCGCTCAGCGCGATTCGCTCGTGTCCCCAGGGGCGCAAATCCAACCGGACCGCAACCGGATCGGGGTCCGGCGAAAGGTGATACAGGGGACACGGGCGCGGCGGGACGGCGGTGTCCCAGACCGTGCGCGCGCCGTCGCCCGCGGCGGCCGTGGCCACGATCGACAGCGGCCGCTCGCCGCGGAGCGCCTTTCCTAATCCCTTCACCGTCGCGTGCTCGACCTTCATCCCGGCGTCGGCATAACGGCGTTCGATCGCGTTCAGTGCGGGGGTGGCTGCCGCGTCCTTCGGGTCTACGGCGCACAGCAATAGCCGCTGGCCGGGCCGCTCGCTCTGGACACCGGCGCGCGCGGCCTGGACGCGCAGCTCCTCGAACACGCGCCGAGCTTCCTGCTCGAGCTCGGCGAGCGTGCCGGCGTTTTCTATGACATGCCGGCTTTGCGCGCGCTTGCGCTCCGCCGGCATCTGCGCCGCGATCATGCGGTCGGCGTCGTCGTTGGACAGCCCGCGCAGCGCGCGCAGCCGCGCGCGGCGGACGGGGACGGGCGCATCGATCAGCACGACCGTATCGAACCGGGCCGGATCGAGCACTTCGAAGAGCAGGGGGATGTCGTTGATCACGATCGCGTCTCCCCGCTCGCGCGCGGCGCGCTGGACGTCCAGGCGGCGCTGCTGCACCGCGGGATGCACCATCGCGTTCAGGGCATGGAGCGCGTCATTGTCCCCCATGACCTTCCCCCGCAATGCGGCGCGATCGAGGGTCCCGTCGGGGGCGAGCACATCCGAGCCGAATCGTTTTGCGATCGCGGCGAGCACCGCGCTCCCCGGGGCCTGCGCCTCGCGCGCCAGCAGATCGGCGTCGATGATCGTCGCGCCCCATTTCTTGAAGAGCTCCACGACCGTGGATTTGCCGGACGCGATGTTGCCAGTGAGGCCGACGTTGAGCATCGGGGCTAGGGCTGGGGACTTGGGACTAGGATCCTCACGAATCCCTAATCCCTAACCCGAGTCCCTTACAGAAGCGCAGTCTGATCCTCATCCTGCCTGGGAACACGGTGACAGTGTCTGCAGCGCGCCTCGTACGACTCCCGCCCACCCACCATGATGATCGGGCTGTCCCACAACGCGGGTTTGCCGTTGACCAGCCGCTGATTGCGCGTCGCGGGGCCACCGCAGACCACGCAGATCGCCTGGAACTTGTCCACCACCTCGGCCACGCACATCAGCGTCGGCATCGGTCCAAACGGGAGGCCGCGGAAGTCCACGTCGGTGCCCGCCAGGATGACCCGGACGCCCCGATTGGCCAGCCGGTTGGCGAGGTCCACGATGCCGTCATCGAGGAACTGCGCCTCGTCCACGGCGGCCACTTCGGTCGTGTCGCGAAGCCGACGCCCGATCTCCTCGGCCGAGTCGACGGGCTCCGCTTCGACGGTGACCCCGTCGTGCGACGAAACGGAAAACAGACCGGCGTAGCGCGCATCTAGGTGTGACTTAAAGACTTGCACCTGCTTGCGGGCGATGACGGCGCGGCGGACTCGGCGGATCAGCTCTTCGGATTTGCCACTGAACATGACACCCGAGATGACTTCGATCCATCCGGGTCGGTTGGCTTGTTGGAACATGGGCACTCACGATACTTCGGGACTGGGGGTGGGGACTAGGGGCTGGGGGGGTCGAGAAAGTCCAGCAATCTTGCGGATTATTGAGGGATACCCCATAGTTCTTCAGTATTCATGCGGCTTTCCGCGCCCCCCTTCAAGGAGATCGCAGTGAACAAGGCTGAACTCACCTCCGCGCTGGCGATGCGCACCAAGATGTCCAAGGCCGATGCAACACGCACCGTTGAAGCACTCTTCGATGACAAGGGCATTATCGCCACGGAGTTGAAGAAAGGCTCCAAGGTCCAGATCACGGGCTTTGGTAATTTCGAAGCCCGCAAGCGTGCCGCGAGAATGGGCCGCAATCCCAAGACCGGCGGCGTCATTCAGATCAAGGCGTCGATCGCGCCGGCGTTCCGGGCGGGCAAGCAGCTGAAGATGGCGGTGAACAACAAGAAGTAGTCGGTAACTCCGCTGACACAACGGGC
>Ga0209215_1000167_pt1 | contig 11119 bp, 5 predicted proteins | sample TexAe_OM2H0_M2_FD_187938 | JGI IMG/M metagenome (GOLD analysis project Ga0209215, IMG submission 187938) | Forest soil microbial communities from Davy Crockett National Forest, Groveton, Texas, USA - Texas A ecozone_OM2H0_M2 (SPAdes) (version 2) | ecosystem: Environmental > Terrestrial > Soil >...
TTCGACACCATCTGCTCGGCCACGCAGGAGCGGCAGGACGCTGTTCTGAAGTTGATTGCCGAGCCGCTCGACTTGATGGTCGTGATCGGTGGCTACAACTCCAGCAACACGACCCATTTAGCCGCGATCTGCCACGAGAAGGTTCCTACCTACCACATCGAGGACGCCACCTGCATCGACGTGGAGCAGGGGACTATCCGGTTTCGCCCTGTGGGCCTCCATTCGCAAGAGGAAGTCCGCGAGAACTGGCTTCCCCGGGGGCGGGGGCGGGGGCGGCTGACCATTGGCATAACCGCAGGGGCCTCGACCCCGAACAACAAGATCGGCGAGACCATCGAGCGTGTCGCCGCACTCCGGGGCGTGCCTTTAGGAGTACTGGCGAAAGGGCCGGAACAACCCTAGAACTCACGGTCGCCCGAGCCGGGTCAGGACCATGAGTCCCGTTCGCCATATACCATCCGCAAAACCGATCGACCTCACTCGGCCGGACGAACGTCCGTCGGGGGTCTGGCGCTATTCCTCGCACTTGGCGCTCGTGCTGGGCGGCGGCGGGGCGCGCGGAGCCTATCAGGTTGGAGTACTTCAAGGAATCGCGGAGCGTCTCCCGGGCCTCGCTTTCCCGATCATCTCCGGGACCTCTGTCGGTGCGATCAACAGTCTCTACCTCGCCGCACACCTTGGCGCGCTCAGTGAAGCGGTGGCCGGCCTGAAGGAAGCGTGGGCGGGGCTGACCAATGAGGGCGTGTTCAAGCTCAATCTCTTCAAGCTGGTCACCTCGGCGGTGCGCAAAAGCGTCGCAGGCGTCACCGGCTGGGGAGGTGGACCCGGAGGCGTCCGCGGTTTGGCGGACACGAAGCCGCTGCGGGATTTCTTGTCGAACGGCGCGAACCTGCGCGGTATCACGGCGAACATCACCAACCAACGTCTGCGGGCTCTCTGTATCAATGCGACGTCATATACGACGGGTCGCGCGGTCTCGTTCGTCCAGGCGGCGCCCGAGATCCAGATGTGGGAGCGTGTGAAGCGCGTGGGAGTGCGGACACAAATCACGTACGATCACGTGATGGCCTCGGCAGCGCTTCCTTTGATTTTTCCAGCGGTTCGCATCGAGGATGAGTTCTATGCCGACGGGAGCGTGCGTCAGATGGCGCCGCTTGCGCCGGTGGTCCATCTCGGCGCCCGAGCGATCCTGGCGATCGGACTTGGCACGCCGCGGGCGTCCCGTGCGCTCACCAAGGAGATGGTTTCGCCCACTGCCGCCGAAGCCATGGGGCTGCTGTTCGACGCCATCTTCCTCGACTCGATGGAGGCGGACGCCGAACGGCTGGATCGCATCAACAACATCCTGGCCGCGTTTCCCGAGGGTCATCCCGCTCCGCCGAACATGCGGGCGATCGAGCTGCTGATGCTGCACCCCACGCGCGATCTCGGCGCCCTCGCCGCCGGCAAAACGCACCTGCTGCCGGCCAACATGCGACACGCGTTTGGCGCTATCGGAGGAGGCAAGGAGGGCGGCGGGGAGATGCTCGGCTTCCTGCTATTCCATCCCGAGTACACTTCGCTTCTCGTCGAGGCTGGCTATGAGGACGTGGGGGCGCAGTGGCCCGTCATCGAGAAATTCTTCGAAAAGCTGGAGCGCAGGACCGACAAGACCATTTTCTAGCGGCGTTTCTTCGGGTATATTTCGGGCCCTATGTCGCTGTCTCTCTTTCATCCTGCCATTGAACGCTGGTTCGCCAACCGATTCGCGGAGCCCACTGAGCCTCAGCGGCGCGCCTGGCCCGTAATCCAGCAGGGCGGCGATGTGCTCATCGCCGCGCCGACGGGATCCGGAAAGACGTTCGCCGCTTTCCTGTCGGCCATCGACGGGTTGGTGCGCCAGGGTCTCAACGGTGAGCTGCGCGACGAGACGCAGGTCGTCTACGTCTCGCCGCTCAAGGCGCTCTCGAACGACGTCCAGAAGAACCTGTCGGAGCCGCTCGCCGAGATTCGCGCGCAAATGGCGGAGCAGGGGCTTCCCGATGTTGAGGTGCGGACCCTGGTCCGCACCGGCGACACACCGCAGTCCGAGCGGCAGGCCATGCTCAAGCAGCCGCCGCACATCCTGGTCACGACGCCTGAGTCTCTCTATCTGATTCTCACCTCCGAGCGCGCGCGAGAGATGCTGCGCTCGGTGCGCACGGTGATCGTGGATGAGATCCATGCGGTGGCGCGCGACAAGCGTGGCAGCCATCTGTCCCTGACCCTCGCGCGGCTCGAGGCCCTGATCGGCAAGCGGCCGCAGCGCATCGGTCTCTCGGCAACACAGCGACCCATCGAAGAGATCGCGCAGTTCCTGGTGGGGACCGGACAGACGCAGCCCACGATTGTGGACGCCGGCCATATCCGGACGCTGGACCTCGCCCTCGAAATCCCTTCGTCTCCGCTCGAGGCGGTGATGTCGGCCGAGGTATGGGAGGAGCTCAACACCAGGATCGCCGAGCTGATTACCCAGCACCGTACCACTCTCGTGTTCGTCAACACGCGGCGCCTCACCGAGAGGCTCGCGATGCAGCTCTCGGAGCGGATCGGCGCCGAGTACGTCACCAGTCATCACGGCAGCTTGTCGCGCGAAAAGCGCTTCGAAGCCGAAGAGCGTCTCAAGAAGGGCGAGCTCAAGGCCCTCGTGGCCACCGCGTCGCTCGAGCTGGGCATCGACATCGGCAGCGTGGACCTGGTGATCCAGGTGGGCTCGACTCGCTCGATTGCCACGCTGCTGCAGCGGGTGGGCCGGGCGGGGCATCGGCTGGGCGCGATCCCGAAAGGTCGAGTCTTTCCGCTTTCCCGCGACGAGCTGATCGAGTGCACCGCCATGCTGCGGGCCACGCGCGACGGCCGGCTCGACAAGCTGATCATTCCCGACAAGCCGCTCGACATCCTGGCGCAGCAGATCGTTGCGGCTGCCGCCGGTGAGGAGTGGGAAGAAGACCGGCTCTACGAGCACGTGCGCTCGGCCTATCCCTATCGGGACCTCGCGCGCAAGGAATTTGACGACGTCGTCCAGATGCTGGCCGAAGGCTTCACGACCAGGCGCGGCCGCCGCAGCGCGCACATTCACTACGACGGCATCAACAAGAAGCTGAAAGGACGGCGTGGCGCGCGCCTCGCGGCCATCACGTCCGGCGGTGCGATTCCAGACCTCGGCGACTACCGAGTGATCCTCGAGCCGACGGAGACATTCGTCGGCACCCTCAACGAGGATTTTGCGATCGAGAGCAACCCGGGCGACATCTTCCAGCTCGGCAATACGTCGTATCAGGTCGTCAAAGTCGAGTCCGGTCAGGTTCGCGTTGCCGATGCCAAGGGACAGCCGCCGACGTTGCCGTTCTGGCTCGGCGAAGCGCCCGGTCGTACGAACGAGCTCTCCGAGGAAGTGTCACGCCTCCGGCAGGATATCGCCGACCGGCTCGACAACCAGCCGGCTGCGATTCAATGGCTGGTCGAAACCGTTGGAATCGCCGAGGCGGCTGCGCGCCAGATCGTCGAGTACCTGGCGGCGTCGCGCCAAATCCTGGGCACGATTCCCACCCAGACAAACCTCGTGCTGGAGCGGTTCTTCGACGAGGCGGGCGGGATGCAGCTCGTGCTGCACGCGCCGTTCGGCAGCCGCATCAACCGGGCGTGGGGTCTGGCGTTGCGCAAGCGGTTCTGCCGCAGCTTCAACTTCGAGCTGCAGGCCGCCGCGACCGAGGACGCGATCGTGCTGTCGCTGGGTCCTCAGCACAGCTTCCCGCTCGAGGATGTCTTCCAGTACCTCAAGCCGGCGACGGCCGAGCATCTGCTCGTGCAGGCGATGCTCGACGCGCCGGTGTTCGGGACGCGTTGGCGCTGGAATGCGACCCGCGCGCTCGCGGTGCTGCGGTTCCGCGGGGGACGCAAAGTCCCGACGCCGCTGCAGCGCATGGAGGCGGAAGACCTGGTTGCCGCGGTGTTCCCCGATCAGCTGGCATGCCCGGAAAACCTGGTGGGCGATCGCGAGATCCCGGACCATCCACTCGTCAATCAGACGATCGCCGACTGCCTGCTGGAGGCGATGGACTTCCCGGGCTTGAAGAAAGTGCTCGAGGGCATGGAGGCCGGGGAGTTCACGATGGTCGCGCGCGACACGAGTGAGCCGTCGCCCCTGTGCCACGAAGTGATCAACGCGCGTCCCTATGCGTTCCTCGACGACGCACCGCTCGAAGAGCGGCGCACGCAGGCCGTGATCACGCGGCGCGGCCTGGACGTAAAGACCGCCGAGGAGTTCGGGAAGCTCGATCAGGCCGCCATCGATCTGGTGCGCGAGCAGGCGTGGCCGGATCCTGAAAACGCCGACGAGCTGCACGACGCGCTGCTCGTCATGGGCGCGGTGCCGAGCATCGAGGCGGGGAAGACCAGAGACTGGAGCGGCGAGTTTGCCACGCTCGTCCAAGCAGGCCGCGCCACTGTAATGGACGGCAGGTTGCTGGTGGCGACCGAACGTGTGCCGCTCGTCCAGGCTGCGTTCCCCGGAGCCGCCGTCGAACCGGCCGTCACGCCTCCCGAGCGCGAACGCGCCAGGACCTGGACGAGAGAAGATGCCATTCGCGAGCTGGTGCGCGGCCGGCTCGAAGTCATTGGTCCCACGACGGCCGCAGATCTCGCGGATGCACTGGGATTTCCGCAGATCGATGCCGACTTCGCGCTCGCTTCTCTGGAGCACGAAGGGTTCGTCTTGCGGGGACGGTTCTCCGCGGGAGTCGAGGGGACCGAGTGGTGCGAGCGCCGGCTGCTGGCGCGCATCCACCGCTACACACTCGATCGGCTCAGAAAAGAGATCGAGCCGGTCACCCCGGCCGATTTCCTCCGGTTCCTGTTCAAGTGGCAGCGCGTGGCTACGGGCTCGCGCGGCGAGGGGCCCGAAGGGCTGGCCGCGGTTCTCGACCTGTTGGACGGCTACGAGCTGGCCGCCGGCGCGTGGGAATCCGAGGTTCTGCCCGCGCGGTTGACGGATTACGACCCGCTCTGGCTCGATGGCCTGTGCCTCTCGGGTGAGATCGCGTGGGGACGGCTGACGGCGGTGAAGGGTGCCCCTCCGGAAGCGGCAAACCGCAATCGCAAATCAGGCCCGGTGCGCGGAACGCCGATCGCCCTGTATCGCCGCGATCGGGCAGAGGTCTGGCGCGCGGGCCTGCCTGAAGTCGATCCGACCGCGCTGCCGCTCTCGTCCACAGCCAAGGCGATGCTCGCTGCATTCGACACGCGCGGGGCGCTGTTCTTCGGTGATCTCGTCAACGCGACGGGCTTGCTTCGGACCGAAGTGGAGAAAGGGCTCGCAGAGCTGGTGGCATGGGGATTGGTGTCGTCGGACAGCTTTGCCGGACTCCGCGCGTTGCTCGTCCCTTCGGATCGGCGGCGTCCGCTCGGTGGCGGCTATCGACGGCGCGGGCGCATCGCTCCGTTTGGAGTCGAGAACGCGGGCCGCTGGGCTCGGACGCATTCACGGCCGGCCATTCCGGAAGACCAAGTGGCCGAGGCAATCGCCTGGCAGCTGTTGCGGCGCTACGGCGTCGTGTTCCGCAGGTTGGTACAACGGGAGACGCTGCTCGCGCCCTGGCGCGACATTCTGCGCGTCTTTCGCCGGCTGGAAGCGCGCGGTGAGATCCGCGGCGGGCGGTTTGTCGGAGGCTTCTCCGGGGAGCAGTACGCGCTTCCGGAAGCGATCGGGCTGCTGCGGAGCACGCGCAGGGAGCAGGGAGCAGACGAGTTGATCGCGGTCAGCGGAGCGGATCCGCTGAATCTCGTTGGCATCCTCACGCCTGATGAGACGGTCCCGGCGATTACCACAAACCGGGTTCTCTACCGCGATGGCGTGCCGATCGTCGTCAAAGAAGGAGAAGGAAAAGAGCGCTTCCTCGTCGACGTCCCAGCAGAGGAGCGCGACATCCTGCGAGGCGCGTTGCTGCGGCGCCGCCCGGCGCCGCTCGTGCGCACGTACCTCGGGAAGAGCAAAGCGGCCGGCTAGGCCTTGAGCTAATAGGCGGCGAACGTAATAGGCTGACGGATCGTCACGCGTGCGGTCCGGCCACCGACCCGGGCGGGCCGGTACAGCGCGGCGGTCGTGACTCGTTTCGCTTCCGCGTCGAAGATGGGATTGGGGCTCTGGACGACTTTGAGGCTCGCGGGCAAGACGCGCCCCGTGGTGTCCAACGTCGCTTCGACGATCACCGTGCCGCCGATGCGCAGCGCCTGCATCTCGGGTGCGTACCGAATCGGTGGATGGGAAATCAGGGTGGGCTGCTCATCGACGGCGCCCACGGCGGTCGGCGCGCCGAGTGGTCTTGCAGCGGCCGGCCGTGTGCCGCGGCGGCTGATCCGGATCGAGTCAGCCAGGCGTTTGAAGAATGGCGCGAGATCGACGCCGCGCGCCGTCAGATCGCGATAGCCGTCGAGTCCGGCGTTGATCGAGAGCTCTGCGAGGCTATCGCGTCCCCGTTTCTGAAACGCGATTCCCTGGACGAGCAATCCGTACGCGCGCTCACCCTCCGAGGGTTGATTCACGCTGTCCAATGCCAACTCGATCAGCACAAGCGCGCTATCGGCGCGACGGACGCGCAGCTGCTCCCGCGCGGCGGTGATCAATCGCGTGGGGCTTTCCCGAGGTGGAGGGACGAGATCGAACCCGAGCGTGATCTGGCTGCGCACCGCGTGCCCCTTGCGCCGCGCCGGGGTGAACTGCGCGGCGAGCAGCATCTGCGTCAACGGGGCGTCAAATGCCGGATCGGGCGATTCGAGGATAAGTAACCCCGGCTCCTCGGCCCGGCCCAGCGAGTCGATGGTTACCCGCACGATGGCATGGCCGGCCACGCGCCGCCGCAGCAGTGCCGGTGGATAGGCGAATTTGGGGCCCTCGCGCCATCCCGCGCGCTGGTCCACCTGGCTATCGGCGAAAACCCGGAACGGCCGCGCTTCCGATTCGAAGATGTCGTTGAGGCCGGGCGCAAAGTCGTCCAGGCCTCTGACATCCATCATGCGATGCTTGGTGACCACATACCGGAAGGTGGCGCGGGCCAGGCTGTCGTGGCCGAGCAGATGCTCGAGCACGCCGCGCCACACGAACACGGTGGCGCTATCCATTTCGTAGAGCGCGGATCCCAGGGCTTCGGTGAGTGTGGTATCGGCGGCACCCAGATCGCGCGTTGATATCTGATTTCGCGCGACGCGCACGAGTTGCTCACTGCGGCTCTGCGCGCCAAGCGGTGCGGCGGCGGCGGCGGCGGCCAGAACGACGAGGAGGCAGCGCGACACGGTCAAAATACTACACTCAATTACGGCGCTAGTGCGATGCCAGGAAGCGGGCCACCGCCTGATTGTAGTAGACCGGGTTGGCCAACTGCGGTGGGTGACCGGCGGCAGGAATGATGACAGTCGTATCGCTCTGGAGGCAGCGCGCCAGCTCGTCGCTGATGATCTGGAACAGCCGTGGGCTCTGGGCGCCGCGCACCAGCAGCACCGGGGTGGTCACGCGGCCGAGCTGGGCGCAAGAAACGGTCGGATAGTACTCGTCGCGGTTCGTCAGCAACTCCTGCCGCATTTCGAATGAATATGCGAGCAAATCGGCTCGCATGGCCGCGGGAAGATTATCGAACTGGCCGCGGCCGTTTATGCCGTCATAAAACGTGCGTAGTGCCGTGACCGAGTCGCCACGGGCGAACGCGCGCCGCGCCGGGTCGAGGACATTCAGAAAGAAAGTCCGCCGCTCCGCGTCACCTGCTTCTGAGACAGTCAAGAGCGACACAATCGGCGGCTCGGCCAGCACGAGCGAGCGTACCAGGTTGGGGTGATCGCGGGCGAGAGCCAGTGCCGTGTAGGCACCGTATGACGATCCCACGATGTGCGCCGGCGCGAGGTCGAGCGTGAGGAGCAGCGCAGCCAGATCTTCCGCATGCACCTTCGGCGAGTAGGCCTGGTTCGTGTCGGCCACCTGCGGATTGGGCCGATGGTAACGCCGGCTGTAGACGAGGACGCGGTAGGCCTGGGCAAACGCGTTCTCCTGCCCGCGCCACGAGCGGTAGTCTCCCAACGAGCCGTGCACGAACACAAGAGGAGTCCCACTATCGCCACTGAGGCGATACGCGAGCTTGGTGCCGTTGACCTCCAGCAGATGCAGCGGGCGTTCGGTAGGCCTCGGCACAGCCGCAGCGGGCGGGGGAGCCACGGCAGGAGCCGTTTTCTCAGGCGGTGGACTACCGCCTCCGCATGCCGCGAGCACAAGCAGGCAAGCCAGGAATCTCATGCTACAGGATGTGATTTTATCATCCAGAACGCCAATTTTTTTCAGCGGGTGGGCACAAATTCCCACCGCGTCTGGACCGCAACGCGAACCGTTACGTCGCGGGGCGAGATTGGAGTCGCGCCGCGTGACGCCTGGCTGGAGTACGCGGCAACCTCCATCTGGTACGCGTATGGATACGTGTCGCGGGCATTCACCTCGACTAGGCGTCCGAGCGCTCCGCCCGCAGCCAGCGCGAGAGCTCGTGCGTCGTCGCGCGCCTTCGCGAGAGCCTGCGAGAGTGCCTGGCGCCGTCCGATCTCGAGGCTGTCCGACTCGTACACAACGTTTGCGATGTCCGTTGCACCGGCCGCCAAGGCCTGGTCAATCACACGGCCGATACGGGCCAGGTCGCGCACCTTGGCGCGAATTGTCGCCGACGCCTCATAGTCAATCAGCTTGTTGCCGTTGTCGTAGTCGTAGTTCGGACCCACTCCAAACGCGACAGTTTGCAATGAATCACGTCGGAAACCGGCTCGTGCCAAAGTATCGAGTACCGCATTCATTACACGCGCATTCTGACTCGATGCCTCGGCGGCGGTAGCAGCGCGACTGCTGATGCCGATCCACAGAACTGCACGCTGGGGGGAAAAAGTGGCTTCACCCGATCCTGAAGTGAGGATTTCCGAGTCCGCTTTACGGTCTCTGTCCTGACCTGGAAGTACGGAGGGAAGAATGAGAGCGGAGACCACGAGAACGAAGGGGAAGAGCGCGCTACGCATAGAGAGCTCCAGAGAGGGTCGGCGGCGAAGTCTACGAGGGCACTATTGAGGACGTCTGACAATCGAATTACAACACAGTACTCGATCGATTAGCCCCAGTCCTTGGAGTCCGGGGCAACGCGACGCATGGCGCGCAGGAACGAAAATGCGTGGGGCGTGGGGCGTGCGGCGCCGACTCTTCTGATGTCGGTCTGCAATCCCACCACTTCTTCCGCCAAAACATTCACAGTCCCATCGTCCTTGGCGAGCTTGCCGCGCACCAGCACGAACGGCTCCCCCCGAATCGCCGCGCGAAACCGGTCATAGACGTCGGTCCGCACGATGACGTTGGTCATGCCCGTCTCGTCTTCGACCAGGAGGAACACCGTTCCCTTGGCGGTCTGGGGCCGCTGGCGGGCGACCACCAGGCCGGCTACGAGGCAAATGGTCCCGGCCTTCAGCTTGTCCAAATCCCGGTTGAGCGTCAGGTCAGATGGTAAAGCCTTACGTACCAACGACAAAGGATGCCCGCTCGCCGAGAAGCCAAGAGTGGCGTACTCGGCCAGGAGGCGCTCGTGGGCGGCCAATCCGCCGAAATGGAGCTGCTCGTGGGGGTGGTTCAAGGCCAGCTCGAGCTGGCGGCGGCCCCGGCCATCGCCGGAGCGTGAGGCTTTGGGAGGCAACCACAGCCCGACCTGCCAGAGCAGCTCGCGCCTGGTGAGGCCGAAGCTGTCGCACCCACCGACCCACATCAGAGCTTCGATTGCCGTGCGCTTGAGCTTGGCGGGGGCACGGCGGACGAAATCGCCGACACTCTTGAATGGCCCGTTCTTCTCACGCTCTTCGACCGTCCCGGCTGCGGTTTCTTCGCTCCAGTGACGGATAAAGCCCAGACCAATTCTGAGCCCCGGGGCATGGCCCCGGGGCTCGCCACCTTCGACCGTGCACCAGACGTCGCTCTGATTGATATCCGGCAGCCGCATCTCGATGCCGTTGCGCATGGCGTCGCGGCCGAGCGCGTCGATCGAGTAGAAGCCCATCGGCTGATTATTGAAGAGTGCGACGTAGTACTCGACCGGATGGTAGTGCCTGAGCCAGGCGGACTGGTAGGCGAGCAGGCCGAACGCGGCGGCGTGCGATTTGGGAAACCCGAACTCGCTGAACGCGGTCACCTGACTGAACACCTTTTCCGCGGTGGCTTCCGGGACGCCGCGTCCCAGCGCGCCCTGGCGGAATTCTTCCCAGAACCCGGCGATCAGGTCATGCGAGCGGCGGCGGCTCATCGCTCGGCGCAGCGCTTCGGACTGTCCGGCCGTGAATCCCGCGAGCGCCTGGCACACCTGCAGCACCTGGTCCTGATAGAGAATCACGCCGAGCGTTTCGGCGAGACAGTCGCGGAGCAGCGGATGATCGACCGGCGGCTCATACGGCTGGCCGGCAGCATGCGCGCGGCGCTGCGCTTCGCGGCGGCGCACGTACGGGTTCACCGCACCGCCGACGATCGGGCCAGGGCGGACGATTGCGACTTCGACCGCGAGGTCTTCGAGGTTGCGCGGCCGGCTGCGCCGGATCATCTGGATCTGCGCGCGACTCTCGATTTGGAATAGCCCGATCGTATCGCCGGCGCAAATGCGATCGTAGATCACCGGATCCTCGAAATCGATTCGCGAGAGATCGGGTGGCGTGCCGGTGCGCCGCGCGATCAGCTCGACGCACTCCTCGACGAGCGACAGCATGCCGAGCGCGAGGAAGTCGATCTTGATGAAGCGCGCGTCGTCGCACGAGTCTTTGTCCCACTGGCAGACGACGCGGTCTTCCATCGCCGCGCGCTCGAGCGGGACCAGCTCGATCAGCGGGCGTGACGAGATGATCATGCCGCCCGGATGCTGCGACACGTGTCGCGGCAACCCGCGGATCTCCGCCGCCAGCTCACACAGCTCTTTCCAAAGAGGCGCATCCTTACGTCCCTCGAAGCCGGGGAGATGTTGTAGCTCGTCCGACAGTCCGTCCGTCCGACTGTCCGAGAGCTTTGCCACCAGCTCGATTTCTCCGAGCGGCAGGTCGAGCGCCTTCCCGATTTCGCGCACCG
>Ga0209215_1000168_pt1 | contig 10976 bp, 17 predicted proteins | sample TexAe_OM2H0_M2_FD_187938 | JGI IMG/M metagenome (GOLD analysis project Ga0209215, IMG submission 187938) | Forest soil microbial communities from Davy Crockett National Forest, Groveton, Texas, USA - Texas A ecozone_OM2H0_M2 (SPAdes) (version 2) | ecosystem: Environmental > Terrestrial > Soil >...
AGGGAACTATGGCCACTACTCCCAGGTAGCGTCCCCTACCTTACGATCAAGATCGCTGATTATTAGGAGAAACAGATGGAAAAGTTCGAATTGGAAATCTATGTTACTGGTCGGTTCAACATGGTGGTCGAAGCAGTTAACGCCGAGGAAGCGGCCAAGATGGGACTTCGTGCCGTCCTGCGTAATCAAGGAGGTGACCAGCTGGTTGAACTTGACGAAGCTAAACACATCACCGTCGACGGTGATGTCAACGTCAACTATCTCGTCCACGACGAGAACCTCTACGCTCTGGTGTAGAAGATTCCAGTCAGTGAGATGGGTAGAATATCAAGTCAGTAAGAGACTAGGGGTTCCCCTAGTCTCTTTATTTTTTCTGTTTACTTACTCAGAATATTCTGACCCTATATATTTCATATGACACCTGTCTAGAGTATGAATATCATGAAGTTCTACACTGTCGAAGAAATGGTCGAAGATATCTATGATAAAGAAGGAGTGGAGATACTACTAACTAAGATGAACTTCTTGTTTACGAGACTATATTCGGACATCTATCCTAAGCCACTAAGCGATAAGAACACTGATAGTGATTTAAAGAAAAGGATCAAGACGATCGTTGAAGGTAAAGGAGATCACGTCTATGTATTACCAAAAGTAGATGTCTTCCCTAAAGAGGATCGTGGCTTTACCCTCTACTCCTGCGGACACAATCAGAAGACCTTGAAAAACAAGTCTGTTGATATAGAGGATGTTGATCGATTGACTTACCGTGGAGACTTCGATCGTAAAGAAGAAGTGATGAAGGCGATGGGAACTCTAGTGGATACGATCTGTTTTATTGTCGTTCATGAAACAGGAGCCGTAATATCCTACAGTAGGTCGTTGCAATAGGAGGATGACCTCACATGAACATCATCATTTCCACTCTTATCATCTTTAGTCCTTATCTCTATTTTCTAATCGGTTATTGCTACGCGGTTCGTCGACAAAAGCGTCGAGATATCGACTACCTTTCGCATAGATTCCCTCTGATGAGGTTGATGTGGGATATCATCACATGGCCGAAGTTTCTCTTAAGAGGGGTCAATAGCGTGTGTGATAAAGAGCTTTAACTGCGGCGACCATCACATGTTTCTTCTAGATTACCTGTCTTACAGGTTTTTCAATAAGGATCGGTCAATATGAATACTCTTACAGTCGGTACTCGCGTTACAGGTCCTCACGGACTAGGAACCGTTGTTGAAGTGAGGGTGCAGAAACTACAGTCTGACTATGTCTTGAATCACCCAGAGACCATTCAGCAATGTTTCCAACTTGGATTAGGATCGGCACTTGTCTGTACGTTCTACGGAGCTGACCGCTATCCATACGTCGTCAGGTTCGATAACGGGTATCAGGACGTCTACGGAAATAGCGAAATTCAGGTCGTTGATGGAGGGTAATCGATGAACATCACGTTTAAAGGAAAGGTACGTCAAGCAGATTTCCAACTTTACCTCTATCCGCCTAATAGAAAGAATAGGGTAGCGGTGGTATTCGGTCGTCATGGGATGGAAGATTCGATCGAAATGTCCTGTAACATTTATGGAGTTGGTCATAGACCAGCAGATCAGGAAGAGGTCTATATCAGGACCTGGAACGAGTGTGAAGGAGCTGTAGAAGCACTCATCGAAGCTGGCGTTGTAGAGAAGGTTGGTTGGAAAGAGGAGACAGGTTATTGCTACGCTGAACTGTGTAAGTTCACAGACAAGGCCATGATGGAGATCAGAGCCAAGTTTAACTGGCCAACTCCTAAAGCTTCATGTGACATACAGAAGCTCATCGATGTTCTCAAGGAGATCAACAATCTCTCTGAAGAAGAACTCAAGCCATCGGAGTACATCTATCCACCTGATGCGAATGTCAGTGACGACGATGGAAACTTGATCATCGACGATTCGATCTCACGTCACGCGTTGGTAGGAGAAGCTGAAGGTCTAGCGTGCAACTACCTGATCGGTGACTCAGGGGGATGTAACTGGGCCAACATCAAGGTTATCAAGGAAGCTGGTTTCGACGTATTTCCTGGAGAGAAAGACAGCTTTGGCTGGTTAACCGGCTGTATCCGTACGAATAAAGGGATCGTCGTATACGGATGACGACTCTATCAACAAGGGAGGGGAAACCCCTCCCTTGTTGATATAGCTTGATAGAACAATGGAGAAACCGATGAATCGATATGGTGAATACATCCATAAGCTCGAAGATCTATTGGGCCAAGATATGGATCATGAAGAATATAATAACTCTATAGGTCCTGAATTCATGGATAGAGCCTTCACCATATCTTGGAAAGGACCTAAAGTTGATCTAGAACTTAGAACTTCTCGTACTCCTACTCTCACAACTTATGATCTGGTCGTGAATACGAGAACAGGGATCGATGCATCGGAAGTGATCTACATTGGGTTTATATATTTCTCAACGCTAACTGATCAGATGTTTCAGCAAGCCGTTAGTATCTTCAAAGAGAAGAACAAGTCGTAAATTACAAAAAGCGCCCATAGCTCAGCCAGGATAGAGCAGCGAACTTCTAATTCGCAGGTCGAAAGTTCAAATCTTTCTGGGCGCGCCAAACCACCATCAGTATAGGAACAGCAAACCCAGAGGTTAATCCTCTGGGTATATTTTTTAGTTATAAGCGATAACCGTTCTTACAAAATTTTGACTGTATATATATAATTTGATCATACACAGAAGGGAGACGTCGTACGTACCAGTTTCTCCATTTGTTTCTCTGGTCGCTTCTAAAAGAGCGGCTAGATAAATGGATAGGATTCTAGCATCCGAAAGATAAATTGTCTAGCTGAGATTTAGACAAGTTAGGAAGCTTAAGCCATCAGACTTGGCTAGCGTGCAAACGCTACTAATCAGAGCTTCACTTGAGCACTACCGAAAAAGGAACGAGTAGACTCACGACCATCTAGAATAACCGATGACGGCTTGCTTTGTACAGAGGAAGTTCTAGCTCGGAAAATATTCAGGCAACGAACCTTGGTTGGCGACCTACTAACGATGGTGTCGACTAAGCTTTGTTTTAATGTGGTTACCGTAGTAGGACGTGGCTGAAATGCTGCTATCCTCTTGTGTATAGCACCTGAAAGATATCGTGGTTACAGTTGAGGAATCGTTCTGTCGAAAGACGGTTAAACACCTATAGGCGGTGTAAGTCTAAAACGCTACTGGACGTAGACCAGTATGGTGGGTGTGTTGCCAAAATCGGTTGAAGTGAATAGATCAAAAACGACGAAGGTAGACCAGGACAAAAAGCGTGGGTTCTCTGAATATTAGTTTCAAACTACGGCAAGGTATGCCGGACGTTAAGCCTGTGGAGAGTGTTAAGACTGGTCAGCATGACAACCCACTCTAGGAAGCAGGAACTCGTGTCAGCGAGATGCCGCGAAACGTAACAAATCCAAGCAGTTCCGATACAGAAACCTTTCCTGAGAACGACGGTCCAAGTTCGATGAAGGAAAGTGTCACTGGTTGAGGGGTCTAGGACAGCGTTGGCCTAGTGTGGGGTACCTAAACCTCCGTCTATTCTGAGCTAAGCCTACGGTAATGAACCAAAGTTATCATAGGTACGAGTGGAAAACTAAACGGGTAATAAAGTCTGGTAAGTCAGTATCTACTAGAGAAGCCCCGGACGTGTAATCTGACGGTCCTCGTCATTTCTGTTTAATGATGGAGGTAACCTAGCACGTATAGTAAAGGCCCCTATCAGGTGCAAAGCCTGACGCTCAGTACCGAGCTAATCTTAACGGGAAGGACTATGACGTTAAGACAGCGTAGACTCAAAAGGTAACCAGCGGTAGTAGCTTGGCAGGAACGGCGCCACGTCGCAGACAAGTGTGCTCAGTATCTGTCCGGTTCTCTGCTGAATCGAGTCTGGGTCACCAACATAATGGTAGTAGATATCTCGGGGTATCTGCTATAGGAACTGGTATCGAAAGATACGGTGACAGGTGTTCTCAAGGCACCTCGGATACGCTAAGTGAGATCAAACTCACTTAGCGATCTGTCTTTTTTTTGAGTTTCTACTGAAGACGATTAGTCTCAATAACCCTTCTTAAAATAAGTGAGTCACATATACTTCATATGAATCTCAAACGTTCCTGTTTGAGAAGTGGAGTATCCCTGGTAAGCGGGGTCAGCTTACGTATTTAGGAGATGTGATGAAGTATTTCGGTCTGGCCTTGGCCGACTCGATGTTTACGGGCGATTGCGTGATCGAACGCAAACTCGTGAACGCTGAGGATGCCAAGGCTTACCTGGCCGGTGGGTACTCATCGTGCTGCAACCCGAGTCACGTTGCCACTCTCACGGCACTGAAGACACGCCACGACATCGTCGTGAACGTTCCTTCGGTTCCGCCGAAGGTGGTCATGAACTCAGGTGACACCATCATGGTGTTCGGAGTGCGGGGACTTCCCCGTCTCACTGATCGCCATGAGTACACGGACGAGGAGATCGCGAAAGCGACGTTTTCCTTCGTCCTGTACACGGTGAAGTAGATACCGACCAGGGCTCCCTTGCGTGAATTTAAGGGGACGGAACCACGGAAAAGCATAAGTTGATATAGCTTTTCTAGAGGGGTTTCTGACTCAACCTCTAACACGCGCTTCACGCAGCGCATGGCGGCGAATACAGAAGGGGATCATACCCCTTCTTTTTTTATGTTACAATAGGTCCGTATAAACTTCAGTGTCCAAAGCCCTATGGAGAACGATTTAGATCCTAGGTTCTTCTATTATAAACTTTCTTTGGCTACATATATTCGAGTTGAAATACTCGCATCTCGTGGGTTAATTAAGGAGTATAGAGCTATGAATGCTTTAGAGTTTTTGATATCCCTTAGGCCATCAGTGCCGATGGGTTCAGTGGGCACAAAGCCTGTTGAAGCAAGTAGTAGCCAGATCCGTCGTTGGCTTAGCGATAAAGCTGTTGTAATAAACGGAGAACGGCCAGGTCCTAAGGAGGAGGTGTTATTTCCAATTACCAGTGTTGTCTTCTTTCCAAAATCACCAGATCGTAAAACAACGGTCTGGTAGAAACGGTCGGCTTAGCGGAGTAGACCTTATCCTACTCCGCTAAGCATCACTATATTTTTTTGACGGTATATACTTCATATGACAGCCCCTCAGGAATGTTGCTATCATGAAAAAAGAGCCTTCCGTAGATTTTCAGATTTGTCAAGACTTGATTACACAAATGGTTGGGTGTGAACCCTCACCCGATATTTTAACACAAACCAGTCAAGATAGCTTAAGCTTTAAAACTGTCCGTTGGACTAATGAAGCTTATCATCTCCGACTGTTGGTAGAAAAGTTGGAGAATGAATGGTTATGGTCTTTAGAAACGGTAAAACGTTGTACGAACGATCGTGATGAGTGTGGTCATCGTTTCTGTTTATATAGAGTCCGTGATTTGTATCCGATAGACTTTGATCGTGCTGCTTCTTTCTTCCAATCATGACCGTTCGATTAGGAGGTAGATAACGTGCTCGTACTTATCATTGTGATACTCATAGGGTTTGTAGTCACGTACTCACTGTTTTTATCAGACAAAAGTCGTGTATCTATACACGGTTTGTTTTTAGATGATAAATGGAAGCCCAATGACATTTATCCTCCGAACGTAGTTAACGACATCCGGTGGACCATCGTCAGAACTTCTGAGCAATTTATGAAAGAGATCATGAATAGCAAGAAGGGCTTTGACATTATTTCTATTGATCGTGGCCTTGATCAAGACATGTCTGTAGAGTTATATGACTCTAGACACTACGTGATCGAGTTTATGTGTCGTTACTACAGCGATAAACCCCAAGATTCTATACCGATCTTCTACTTTCATGGTCAGTAATGAAACCTAGAGCCGAATGGGATTTAATCGAACATCAGCATAAATATCTGATCAACAAAGATGACCTGATTGCCACTACTTGTCTCTTGTCTCATGTTCAATATCCTCGGATCGTGAGAGCCGACGCAGAGGCTTATCTAAGAAACACCGAACAATTTAATCGATTATTTCATAGAGAATAGTATACATGACCAATAACAACGAACGACCTGATAAAACATCAGCTCGTAAAAGAGCTGATGTGATTAAACCATTTAGATGTAAACACGTTATCGCGGTGATCGAAAATCCTCAACTATTAGAAAACGTGGGAAGCGTGATCCGTAACGTTAACGCTTTTGGGATATCGAGAGTCTATGTAGTCGATTCTCGTAAATTGATTCCAGATAACTGGTATACGATGCGACATGGTGGTCGGCTATTTGATATCTCGGTATCTGCAGTCAAATGGAGCTTCGTTAAACGATTTGATTCCACAGAAACCTGTATCACACATCTAAAGAAGAACAACTTCGTCTCGTTTGTTACATCACCTCACGTCAAAGGGAAGATCAACGAGACGTTAGATCAAGTTGATTTTACTAAACCATCTAAGCTAGCGATTTGGTTTGGAAACGAAAGTAAAGGTATTAGTGATCTAGCTGTAGAGAACGCTGCTCTTTGTGTCAGTATCCCTATGTTCGGGATGATAGAGAGTTTGAATCTCGGTACCGCATCGGGTGTCGTACTCTACGAAGTCGGTAGACAACGTCGCACTTATCAAGCCAAATATAGAAAACGTAACCAGCGCGCACCAATAGAGGAAAAAGTTAATGAAACAGCACGTTAGAGATTTTATTGAGATGTTGATCGACAATGGTGTCTTACAGTTTGGGACATTTAAGCTCAAGTCCGGACGTATCTCGCCTTATTTCATGAACTTCGGTGCGGTAAATAAAGGGCGTGCTCTTAGAGAACTAACTCACGCCTATGCTCGTACGCTTAATGATTCCTATCTGAAGTACGATATGTTGTTTGGTCCAGCGTACAAAGGTATTCCGTTGGTGGCTAGTCTGTCTACCGTATTGTCACTGGGCGTTGAAGATGTTCCATTCTGTTATAACCGTAAGGAACTCAAAGATCACGGAGAAGGTGGTATCTTTATTGGAACCCCTCCTGAAGGTAGGGTGATGATCGTAGATGATGTCCTGACTGCTGGGACAGCTGTACGTGAGTCGATCAAACTCCTACGCGATGCTGGTGCTACACCTGTAGGTGTTATCATCGCATTCGATCGATGTGAGCGTGATAATACCAGACGGAATCCTATTAAAGAACTTGAATCAGAAGGGATCAATGTACTATCCGTCGCGACAGTCTTTGACTTAATGAGGTACTTACATGAGCATAATCAACAAGAGGTAGGAAGGACCATTGAAGATTATCACTTTAGTTACCACGTTGGTTATGGGGATGATAGATGAGTGATTTCCTAGTAACCTATGACAAACCAACTTAGAAATAAGGACACTCTACAAAAGGAAGGACGAGACCATGTCTGTTTAGCGTTGGATATCCATGATTTTGAAAAAATCATGGATATCGTGAAAGAAACCAAAGATCTTGTCGGATATTACAAACTCAATTCTGCGTTTGTACTCCATGGGCCAGACTTGGTTCGAAACATTCTGAACATAGGTGGAAAAGTCTTTCTCGATCTCAAGATCTGTGATATTCCAAACACTCTCTTAAACTATGGAATAGTGATTGCGAGTATGAGGGTCTCATTAGCAACGATCCATATGTCTGGTGGTGTTGAAATGATGAAACACTTTATCGAAGGTTTGAACATTGGGAGTCTCAGAGAGAACCTTCCTAGACCTAAAGTTCTTGGGATTACTCTCCTGACCAGCATCGATCAAGAAGTACTCAACTCTGAAGTGGGTATTCCAGGTCGTGTAGATGAAGAGATCTTACGAAAGATGACACTGGCTTACAGAGTGGGTCTGGATGGAATTGTTTGCTCAGCCTCTGATCTTCCTCATCTTCGACGTCATGAGACCGTCAAGTTTATGTATGTGACGCCAGGAGTACGTCCTAGTCCAGACTTTAATGATAGTCAAGAACGTGACGATCAGAAACGTGTTGCTACTTATAGTGGTGCTATCGAAGCTGGGTCTGATTTACTGGTGGTAGGACGTCCTATCCTGAATGCCAAAGATCCTCGTGAAGCTTTACTTCAGCTTCATGAAGAGATCGGACCATATGTCTAGAAGCTCTCTTTGAAGATGGGTACTAAAGTGAATCGATCAACAACAGATCCATTCATCACCGACGTCACTAAGCTTCCTGATGGAAGTGGTTTCTTTATCGGTTCTTTCCAACTTCCAAAGGACCATTGGTCAAAATTACCAAGACCTGATGGATGGGATCAAGAACGCGATTGTTCGATCGATCAGCCATATCCCATTCTTGGACCAGAGCATCGTGAAGCGGTTAAAGCCGCTGTTCGATGGGGTTATCGTGGAGCTTCGATGCTCGGTACGGTAGAGGATATCGATCCCGATGCTCTAGTCATGAACATTTTGATAGCACTATGTGGACCACCTAGGAAAAAGTCTCGTGTCGAAGTATCCGATGACTACACGTCCTAGACTCTATCGAGTAATGTCAATACGACAGACTATGATCCGTAATGAGATCTGTAATATGATCGACAATGTCTCGACGACGATCGTGGTAAGGTTTGACAAAGAGCAAACTGCAGATAGGTCGAGTATGATTGCAAGGTGTGTTGACAGAATCCGATACACCTGGATGGTCTTGATTGGAAAAGCAGATGTATTAGTCTGGCCAGATAAGAATAAGATATGGTTACCATCGGAGGAAGACTTCCCCTGTAATAAGGAGGATGTTTTTATCCTAAGTCCAGATACATCTGGTAAAGATGTCTGGTGGGTCTACGGAGATAGAAAAGGAAAAGTATGAACGCATCGATCTGTTTAAACATGATCGTAAAAAATGAAGCACATGTAATCAAGAGATGTTTAGACTCTATAACAGGCCTCTTTGACCACTGGGTTATTATCGACACCGGCTCTACAGACGGTACAGAAGATCTCATTAAAGATCTATTAAAGGATGTACCGGGTGAAATCATCGATCGTCCATGGGTTAACTTTGGCTATAATAGAACAGAAGCAATCAAGTTAGCGAAGGATAAAGCTGATTACTTGATGTTTATTGACGCTGATGATGTCATCAGTACGGATGAAGAGTTTACTCTTCCAAAGCTCAATAAAGATCGTTATATGATCGATATTCATCACGGCGGCATCATTTATCAACGTCCGTTCTTGGTCAGTACCAGAATCCATTGCGAGTACGTAGGACCTGTTCACGAATATCTAAGATGTTCAGAACCTCATACGTCTGACCATCTAGAAAACATCTTGATCCGTTTTATCGGAGGAGGGGCTCGTAGTCTTGTCGAACCAAAAGAGAAATATCTTGGAGACGCTGAGATCTTAAAGAAAGCTCTACTTTATGATCCTAATAACCCTAGAAATGTCTTCTACCTTGCTCAAAGTTATCGAGACGCTGGTTGTCTAGAACTCGCTCTAATTAAATACGAGCAACGATCGAAAATGTTCGATTTTGAAGAAGAGGTCTTTTACTCTCTATTACAGGTGGCTAGAATATCTGCCATTCAGAAATACCCAGAGGAAGATGTCATCTACCGGTTTCTATCTGCTCATGAATATAGACCCACTAGAGCTGAGGCACTCGGTAGTCTAGCGCAATGGTGTCGTCTCAATGGAAAGAGATGGGCTTTATCCTATCTCTTCGCGAGTAGAGCTTTGGGTATACCTAAACCAAATGACATTTTATTCGTTGAGAACGACTGGTATGACTGGAGAATTCTAGATGAACTCTCTATATCTGCATACAAAATAGGTAGAATAGAGGAAGCTAAGTTTTGTATTAAGAAGATCCTGAGTAAGAGTACAAGAATTCCTCAGGAGGATATGAAAAGAATTATTAAGAACGGAGTCATCATCATTAACGGAGTATAAGGTCAAGTATAACCCATCACCAGTGTCTACAGGAAGCTAAATAAGCTTCCTGTAGACCTCTATCGATATTTTTTTTGTTACTAGGCTTGGTAGTAAACGAAGGACGACTCTAGTCCTTGATGAGTCTATAAACACATGAATCAATAAACTGTCCGTTGGATCCTATGGGTCAGGAATCTTGAAACTCGAATCCTTTGAGTGGATAGAATCTAAAGAACGAGGGTCACGTGATTATAGATCGGATCGGTATCGGTGCTGTACCTAACGATGGTAGTGGTGACAGTTTAAGAGTCGGTGGTGATAAGATCAACCAAAACCTGGAGTCGTTTCCAGAAAGTCTTGTCAACTTCATGAAGTTTATTCCTGAGGAACATAGAAGTGCAATTCGAAGTGGTACGAGTACTTACGATATAGGACCACGTTGGGAATATGCATTTACACAAGAACAAGGGATAGAGATTCCGACTGGATGCGTCTTCTCAACAGAAGCAGCTCTGGTGATACCCACTTGTGGGTATGTAAGAGGAGGTGGTATACAAGCAACAGAGTCTTTTGCTTTACCTTATGGTGCTCATCCATCTAAAATTGCTGCTATACGTTTAAGAAGTCAGACGGCTTGTATCACACAAGGTTTCGCTTCTGCAGAATCTTATACCACAGGAGAAGCGTGGAACCGCCTTAGGTCTTGTGTAGAAGGGGTATTTATAGATTGCGGTGGTGTTGCAGATTTCGGATTCCTGATGTTGTTATGTAACCAACCTGAGATTCGTCGATGCACCGTAGCATTTGCTCGTAAAGCTGGGTTTATGGTACGTGGTACACAGAACTTCTTGATCGAACATACCCGTGCCGACTATTGTCCAGACGGATATCATTTTGCGAATGGTTGTGCAGCTGGTTCTGTCATAGGTCCTTGGGCACGTAGCTATCCGTTACGACATCCAGACCCAGAAGCCCCTTACGATGACGATGACGGTTCTGGGAAAGGACGATACCCATTAGCCTCTGCTTGGGATT